>Ga0182737_1000338_pt1 | contig 72739 bp, 76 predicted proteins | sample eDN5th30CBELigOP_FD_128878 | JGI IMG/M metagenome (GOLD analysis project Ga0182737, IMG submission 128878) | Enriched Organic Plus compost microbial communities from Emeryville, California, USA - eDNA 5th pass 30_C BE-Lig OP (version 2) (version 2) ...
CCTGCCGGCCGACCGCGAAGTCATCCTGCACACCGAGAACGGCATGCTGGGCATGGGCCCCGCCCCCGCCAAGGGCCAGGAAGACTATGACCTGATCAACGCCGGCAAGCAGCCCGTCACCGAGCTGCCGGGCTGCTCGTTCTTCCATCACGCCGACTCGTTCGCCATGATGCGCGGCGGCCACCTGGACATCTGCGTGCTGGGCGCCTTCCAGGTGTCGCAACACGGCGACCTGGCCAACTGGCACACCGGCGCGCCCGATGCCATCCCGGCCGTGGGCGGCGCCATGGACCTGGCCATCGGCGCCAAAGACGTCTTCGTGATGATGGAGCTGCTGACCCGCGATGGCCAGAGCAAGCTGGTAGCCGAATGCAGCTACCCGCTGACCGGCGTGCGTTGCGTGTCGCGCGTGTACACCGACCTGGCCGTGTTCGACATCCGTTCCGACGGCGTCACCGTCATCGACATGTTCGGCGACATGAGCGCCGACGAGCTGCTGCGCCTGACCGGCCTGCCGCTGAAGTTTTCCCGCTGAACACGATTGGAGATAGTCCATGCTTTTCATGGTCCAGATGCAAGTGAACCTGCCCGTGGACATGCCGGCCGAACGCGCCGACAAGCTCAAGGCCGATGAAAAAGCCCTGGCGCAGCAACTGCAGCGCGACGGCAAATGGCCGCACCTGTGGCGCGTGGCCGGGCGCTACGCCAACGTCAGCATCTTCGACGTGGCCAGCAACGACGAACTGCACCAGTTGCTGTCGTCGCTGCCGCTGTTTCCGTACATGGACATCCAGGTAACGGCGCTAGCGCGCCATCCCTCGGCTATCTGACCCCTACGCGAGGCCGCCATGCCCTACATCATCGAAACCTTCGACAAGCCCGGCCACCAGGCCATGCGCCAGCAACAGCGCGCCGCGCACCTGGAATTCCTGGATGCCCACAAGCACCTGCTGCTGGCCTGCGGCGCCAAGCTGCAGGACGACGGCCAGGATGCCGGCGGTGGGCTGTACGTGGTGGACCTCGACACGCGCGAGGCCGCCGAAGCCTTCATCGCCGCCGACCCTTTCAGCCAGGCGGGCCTGTTCGAGCGCGTAACTATCACGCGCTGGCGCAAGGCCTACGTCAACGGCCAGTGCCTGCTGTAAGCGCGGCCCGTCATTCCAGGAATCTCTTATGTCTTATGCAGACCTGAGCCAGGTACGCCTGTATTACGTCATTGACGGCCCGGCCGATGCCCCCGTACTGGTGCTGTCGAATTCGCTGGGCACGTGCGCCGACATGTGGGCGCGCCAGGTGCCGGCGCTGTCGCGGCACTTCCGCGTGCTGCGCTACGACACGCGCGGCCACGGCAAGTCGTCGGTGCCCGCGGGCGAATACAGTTTTGCGCAGCTGGCCGGCGACGTGGCCGAACTGCTCGACCACCTGAACATCGCGCAGGCCGACTTCTGCGGCCTGTCGATGGGCGGCCCCACCGGGCTGCAGCTGGCGCTGGACCACCCGCAGCGCGTGCGCAAGCTGGTGCTCAGCAATACCGCTGCCCGCATCGGCAGCGTAGAAGGCTGGTCGGCGCGCATCGCCGCGGTAGCGCAGAATGGCCTGGAAGCCATGGCGCCCGGGCTGGTCGAGCGCTGGCTGTCGCCGGCGTTCCGCGCCGAGCAACCGGGCCTGACCCAGGTGCTGGTCGACATGCTGCGGCGCATTTCCAACGAAGGCTACAGCGGCAACTGCGCGGCCCTGCGCGACGCCGACCTGCGCGGGCGCCTGGGCGAAATCAAGGCGCCCACGCTGGTGATCGCCGGCACTCAAGACCCGGCGGCCACCCCGCAAGACGGCCGCGAGCTGGCCGCCGGCATCGCCGGCGCGCGCTATGTAGAACTGGACACCTCGCACCTTTCCAACTGGGAAAAACCGGAAGCCTACACCCGCGCGGTGGCCGACTTCCTTACGGAGTAAGCCTATGCAACGCTGGAAGCAACGCCCCGAAGGTTCCAACTGGGGCGACTACGGCCCCGACGACCAGTTGGGCCGGCTGAACCTGCTGACCGAAGCGCAGGTGCTCAAGGGCGCGCGCGAGATCCGCGCCGGCAAGACGTTCTGCCTGTCGCTGCCGCTGGACCTGCCGGGCGGCAACGTGCTGAACGCCCGCCGCCATCCGCCCCAGCTCAGTCCCACGCGGCTGCAGAACACGCCGTACCTGAACTTCCCGCTGCGCAACCTGAACCCTGACGCGGTCGACGTGCTCAGCGACGACCAGGTGCTGCTGTCGATGCAGTATTCCACACAATGGGACTCGCTGGCCCACGTGGGCGCGCTGTTCGACGCCGACGGCGAGGGCCGCGCCGAGCTTTGCTACTACAACGGCTACCGCGCCGGCACCGACATCATCGGCCCGGCCGACGCCGACCACGCCGGCTGCGGCTGCAATAGCGGCGGCCCCTCGGCCGCGCTGAAGCTGGGCGTGGAGAACCTGGCCTGGCAAGGCATGCAGGGGCGCGGCGTGCTGCTCGACCTGGCCCGCCATTTCGGCACCGGGCGCACGCTGATCGGCCACGCCGAACTCATGCAGGTGCTGCAGGCCGACGGCATTACGATCGAATCGGGCGACATGCTGGTGCTGCGCACCGGCTTTGCCGAGAAAGTCGTCGAAATGGCTGGCCAGCCCGACCCGGACGTGCTGCACGCCTACGGCGCCGCCCTGGACGGCACCGACGCGGCGCTGCTGCAATGGATTACCGACAGCGGCATCGTGGCGATCTGCGCCGACAACTACGCAGTCGAGGCCTACCCGGCGCGCGACCGCCAGGGGCCGCGCGCCATGCTGCCGCTGCACCACCACTGCCTGTTCAAGCTGGGCCTGCCGCTGGCCGAGCTGTGGTACCTGAAAGACCTGGCCGACTGGCTGCATGCCAACGGCCGCCATCATTTCATGCTGACCGCGCCGCCGTTGCGCATGCCGCATGCCATCGGCTCGCCCGTGACGCCCGTCGCAACGGTGTAGCCGGCAGGCGCCTGCCCGGCCACTGGCTTGCGCCGGGGGCCGGGCCGTTCTATGGTGGAAAGCGGGCCACACACAGGGAACCCGCCATGAAGAAAATCCTGGCCATGCTGGCGCTCGCGTCGGCGCTGGCCGCCGCCACGGCCGCCGCCCAGAGCCTGCCCTACGGCGTATCCATCGGCAACCTGGCCGCCACCCGCCAGGCCGACGGCAGTTCGGTCATTACCGGTATCGTGTCCAATCACGGCGACAAGCCCGTGCAGGGCTTGTCGGTCACCTTCGTGCTGTACGACGCCCAGGGGCGCGAAGTCGGCCGCGCCACGGGCCGGCGCGACACTGCCCTGGCGCCTGGGGAAACCTGGCAGGTGCTCGCCCCGACCCCGCACGCCTTCACCCGTTTCACCGCCCTGGACATCAAGGCGCAATGACTCCCCGCCCCGCTTGCGCCCCCCCGGTCCCGGACGGCGCATGGCTAGTTTGTAAGGGTGGTGTGGGAAAATGGCGTGGCACACACGCCACAACAACAGGAACACCCCCATGTTTCCGAAACGACTTTCCGAAGGCTATCAGGCATTTCTTGACGGCCGCTTCCACAACGAACGCAAACGCTACGAACAGCTGGGCGAAAGCGGCCAAAGCCCCGAGATCCTGCTGATCGGCTGTTGCGATTCCCGGGTATCGCCCGAAGTGATCTTCGACGCCGGCCCCGGCGAAATGTTCGTCATCCGCAACGTCGCCAACCTGGTTCCCCCGTACGAAGGCGAAGCCGAATCCTCGTCGTACCACGGCACCAGCGCGGCCATCGAATTCGCGGTCAATGCACTCAACGTCAAACACGTCGTGGTGCTGGGCCATGCATCCTGCGGCGGCGTGCGCGCCGTGTTCGACGACGCCAAGCCGCTGACCGCGATCGACTTCATCGGCAAATGGATGTCGCAGATCACCCCGGTGGCCGAGGCATTGCCGCGCACAGGCGACCGCGCCACCGACGTGCAGCAGCTGGAATGGGCCGTGGTCGAACACAGCCTGAAGAACCTGATGACCTTCCCGTCGATCCGCCGCCGCGTCGAGCGCGGCGCAATGGAGTTGCACGGCGCGTATTTCGGCGTGGCCACCGGCCTGCTGTTCCTGCGCGACCCCGCAACCGGCAAATTCGCGCCCTGCCAGCCGCAGCCGGCCGCCTGAACAAGGGCCCCGCATGAAACTGTATTTCTCGGCCGCTTCCCCCTTCGTGCGCAAATGCATGGCGGTAGCCCATGAAACCGGCCTGGTCAGCCGGATCGAAAAGCTGCCCAGCGCGGCGCATCCGGTCAACCGCGACCAGACCATCATCCCCAGCAATCCGCTGGGCCAGGTGCCCACCCTGGTCACCGACGACGGCCAGGCGCTGTACGACAGCCGGGTCATCTGCGAATACCTGAACGACCTGGGCGGCGGCACGCTGTTCCCGGCCGCCGGCCCGGCGCGCTGGCAGGCAATGGCCGACCAGGCGCTGGCCGACGGCATCCTGGGCGCGGCGTTGCTGGCTCGCTACGAAGTCACCGCGCGCCCCGAGCCCAACCGCTGGAGCGCCTGGATCGACGGTCAGATGGGCAAGGTGGCCGACGCCCTGGCGCAATTCGAGCGGCGCGCGGCGTCGCTGGCCAACCGGCTGGACATCGGCACTCTTACCCTGGGCTGCGCGCTGGGCTACCTGGATTTCCGCTACGCCGACTACGACTGGCGCAGCGCCCACCCCGGGTTGGCCGCGTGGTACGCCAGCGCCAGCCAGCGCCCGTCGCTGGCCGAAACGGCGCCGCCGGCCCCCGGCGCCTGAAGCGCGCCACGGGTATCGGCACAGGCGCCGCGGCTTCTATTCTTATTACCAGAATGACTTAGACAAGCCAATCTAGCGGCTGTTACGGTTATGAGCATAGAACCCCTGCGGCGTCGGGCGGCGGCGTGTGTCCGCCGCATCTTTGCGGGCCGCCGCAAGCCGCAGGCTGTTCCCTTGCGCCCCCCGGGCGCCCCCAGAAGGGCAACCTGCCATGTATGTGTACGACCCCGTCGATCAACAACTCGTCGAACAGCGCGTCGCGCAGTTCACCGACCAGACTCAACGCTATCTTGCCGGCCAGCTGACCGAAGACGACTTCCGCACGCTGCGCCTGCAAAACGGCCTGTACATCCAGCGCCATGCGCCGATGCTGCGCATCGCCATTCCCTATGGCCTGCTGGCCGCGCGCCAGTTGCGCACCCTGGCGCACATCGCGCGCACCTGGGACCGCGGCTACGGCCACTTCAGCACGCGCCAGAACATGCAGTTCAACTGGCCCAAGCTGGAAGACGTGCCCACCATCCTGGCCGAACTGGCCAAGGTGCAGATGCACTCCATCCAGACCAGCGGCAATTGCATCCGCAACACCACGTCCGACCACTTCGCCGGCATCGCGCCCGACGAACTGGTGAACCCGCTCGTGTGGTGCGAGATCATCCGCCAGTGGTCTACGCTGCACCCTGAATTCGCCTTCCTGCCGCGCAAGTTCAAAATCGCCGTCAGCGGCGCCGAAGAAGACCGGGCCGCCGTGGGCGTGCACGACATCGGCCTGCAGGCGGTCGAGCGCGACGGCGTGCTGGGCTTTCGCGTGTGGGTGGGCGGCGGCCTGGGCCGCACCCCCATGGTGGGCCACCTGATCAACCCGTTCGTGGAATGGCAGCACCTGCTTACCTATCTGCAGGCCGCGCTGCGGGTCTACAACATGCACGGCCGGCGCGACAACAAGTTCAAGGCGCGCATCAAGATCCTGGTCAAAGACCTCACGCCCGAAGTCTATGCGCAGCAGGTCGACGAACAATGGCAACTGACCAAGGGCGGCCCCGACACACTGACCCAGGAATACGTCGACACCATCGCCAGCCGCTTCACCTGGCCCGATTACGACCCGGCCGCCGCCGGCGAGCCCGATCCCACCGAGATGCACGCCGCGGCGCACCCCGCTTTTGCGCGCTGGCTGCGCAAGAACGTGCATGGCCACAAGGTGGCAGGCTACGCCGCGGTCACCCTGTCGCTCAAGCCCACGGGCGTGCCGCCCGGCGACATCACCGCCGAGCAAATGGAGGCCGTGGCCGACCTGTCCGAACGCTATGGCTACGGCGAAGTGCGCGTGTCGCACGAGCAGAACCTGGTGCTGGCCGACGTGCGCCGCGCGCAGCTGTTCGAGCTGTGGCAGGAACTGCGCGCGCTGAACATGGCCACGCCCAACATCGGGCTGCTGACCAACATCATCTCGTGCCCGGGCGGCGATTTCTGCGCGCTGGCCAACGCCGTGTCGATTCCCGTGGCCGAAGCCATCCAGCGCCGCTTCGACGACCTGGACTACCTGTTCGAAATCGGTGAACTCGACCTGAACATCTCGGGCTGCATCAACGCCTGTGGCCACCACCACGTGGGCCATATCGGCATCCTGGGCGTGGATAAGAACGGCGAAGAGTGGTACCAGGTCACCATCGGCGGCCGCCAGAACGGCGCGGCCAAGCCGCTGCCCGACCTGCAATCGCTGCGCGGCGGCGGCGCGGCCATCGGCCGCATCATCGGCCCCTCGTTCGCCCGCGACCAGGTGCCCGACGTCGTCGAGCAACTGGTGCGCACCTACCTGCGCCTGCGCGACAGCGAAGCCGAGCGTTTCATCGACGTAGTCGACCGCCTGGGCATCGCGCCCTTCAAAGAAGACGTGTATTCCGATCCGGCGCTGGCCAAGGCCGCGCCGGCGCCATCCCGCGAGGCTGTTCATGCTTGATGCCACTGCCCCCCATACCGCCGCCGCGCGCCTTATCCGCCACGGCCGTCTGCAAGTCAATGACTGGCGCGTGTTCGCGCCCGAGGCCGCCCCCGAATCGAACCCCGAAGCCGGCGCACAGCTGCCCGCCGACGAACCGGGCTGGATCGTACCGCTGCCGGTCTGGACCGCGGCGCGCGACACGCTGCGCCAGCGCCGCCATCCGGTGGCCGTGCTGCTGGCGCCGGCCACCAACCTGAACGAGCTGGTGGGCGCGGACGGCCGCGTCGACCCCACCGGCATCGCGTTCATCGCCATTGATTTTCCCGTCTACACCGACGGGCGCGGCTATTCGCTGGCGCAGTTGCTGCGCACGCGTCATGGATGGCAGGGCGAATTGCGGGCGCTGGGCGACGTCATGATCGACACCATCCACTACCAGGCCCGCGTCGGCTTCGACAGCTTCCTGGTCAAAGAAGGCCACGACCCGCACAAGGCCCTGGCGGCCTTCAAGACCTTCACGGTGCACTACCAGAAAACCTACCCCAAGCCCCGCACGCCGGAAGAACTGCTGGCAGCGTAACCGGATGGGCCTGGTAGCCAGGCAGGCGTCAACCTCTAGCCTACACGCCTGACCCCGCAGATATCAGGTGCCAGGCTCCGCAAGGTGCCTGACACCGCAGAGGCCCGGTGTCAGCCTTCCGCCTGCGCGCCTGACCCCGCAGAGGCCAGGTGTCAGGCTCCGCAAGGTGCCTGACACCAAAGTGTGCCCACACCGCCTCAACACCGCGGCGCCCGCCCCCCTTACGAGAGCCAGACACCCAGCCCTCGCCTACATCCCTTCCCAGTGCGGCCCCGGCACGTGAATGTCGAACAGCTCCAACACCCGCGCCACGGTGTGATCGACCATCTGCTCGATGGACGCGGGGCGATGATAGAACGCCGGCAGCGGCGGAAAAACAATACCGCCCATTTCGGTCACGGCGGTCATGTTGCGCAGGTGCGCCAGATTGAAAGGCGTTTCGCGCACCATCAGCACCAGGCGACGGCGTTCCTTCAGGGTAACGTCGGCCGCCCGCGTGATCAGGTTGTCGGACAGGCCGTGCGCCACGGCCGCCAGGGTGCGCATCGAGCACGGCACGATCACCATGCCGGCCGTCTGGAACGCGCCGCTGGCCAGGGTGGCGCCCACGTCACGCACGCTGTGCACGTGATCGGCCAGCGCGTAGACGTCGTGGCGGCTGGCATCCAGCTCGTGCTTGATATTCAGCACGCCCGACGCAGACACCACCAGGTGCGACTCGACGTCATCCACCCCGCGCAACGCCTGCAACAGGCGCACCGCGTACAGGGCGCCGGTGGCGCCCGTGATGCCGACGACCAGCCGCCGCGGGGATGTCATGCGGTGGTGGCGCCAGCGGTTTCGAGCAGCGTCTTGAGTTCGCCGTTCTCGTTCATTTCGGTCATGATGTCCGAACCGCCGATGAACTCGCCGCTGACGTACAGCTGCGGAATGGTGGGCCAGTTGGAATATTCTTTGATGCCCTGACGCACTTCGTCGTCTTCGAGCACGTTGACGGTCACCAGCTTCTTCACGCCACAGTCTTTCAGGATCTGGATGGCGCGGCCCGAAAAGCCGCACTGCGGAAATTGGGCAGTGCCCTTCATGAACAGCACGACGGGGTGCTGGGTAACGGTGTCGCGGATGAATTCTTGCACGTCGCTCATGGTGGTCTCACAAACAGGAAAAGCAGGGGTGGCGGAATAAACTCATTATAGGGACCCGCCGGAAATCCGCTCGATGCCGGACAGGTCGCGCCGGCTGGTTATTTGATCGAACCCCGCCGCGGCCAGCAGCTGCCGTACCGCGGCAGCCTGGTCCCAGCCGTGTTCTACCCACAGCGCCCCGCCGGGGCGCAGCCGGGCCGCTGCTCCGGCCACGATGATGGCCAGGTCGCGCAGGCCGTCGGCGCCGTCCGTCAGGGCGTTGCGCGGCTCGAACCGCAAATCGCCCTGGTCCAGGTGCTGGTCGTCGCGCGCGATGTACGGCGGGTTGGACACGATCAGGTCGTAGCGCGCGCGCGCCGGCAGCGCGTCGTACCAGCTGCCCTGCGCAAAATCGACCCGCGCGCCCAGCCGCGCCGCATTGCGCACCGCCACCTGCAGCGCGGCCGCGCTGGCATCGGTGGCGGTCACGGCGGCTCGCGGAGCGCCCAGCGCGATCGACACGGCAATCACGCCGCTGCCGGTGCCCAGATCCAGCACGGCCGCCTCGGGGCGGTCGGCCAGCCAGGCCAGCGCGGTCTCGACCAGCAGCTCGGTTTCGGGCCGCGGAATCAGCACGTCGGGCGTCACCGCGAAATCGTGCCCCATGAATTCGCGATGGCCCACCAGGTAGGCCATGGGTTCGCCCGCCAGCCGGCGAGTGGCCAGCGCCTGGTATTGCTGCGCCTGCCAGGCCTCGATGGGATCGGTATCGTGCGCCAGCATCCAGGCGCGCGGCTTCTGCAAGACGTGCTCCAGCAGCATGCGCGCCTCCAGGCGCGGCAGGCGCGGGTCTTGCAGAAAGGCCTGCAGGATGGGGCGGCTCACGTCAGACATCATCCCCCAGCGCCGCCAACTGCTCGGCCTGATGTTCGGCGATCAAGGCGCCGGTGAGTTCTTCGAGATCGCCTTCCATGATCTGCTGCAGCTTGTACAGCGTCAGGTTGATGCGGTGGTCGGTCACCCGCCCCTGCGGGAAGTTGTAGGTGCGAATGCGCTCGGACCGGTCGCCCGAACCCACCAGGCTCTTGCGCTCGGCCGCTTCCTTGCTCTGGCGCTCGCGCAGCTCGCGGTCTTTCAGGCGCGCGGCCAGCACCTGCATGGCCTTGTCTTTGTTGCGGTGCTGCGAGCGGTCGTCCTGGCATTCCACCACCAGGCCCGTGGGCAAGTGCGTAATGCGCACGGCCGAGTCGGTCTTGTTGATGTGCTGTCCGCCCGCGCCGCTGGCGCGGAACGTGTCGATGCGCAGGTCAGCCGGGTTGATCACGATGTCGCTCATGGCGTCGGCCTCGGGCATGACCGCCACCGTGCAAGCCGAGGTATGAATGCGGCCCTGCGCTTCGGTGGCGGGCACCCGCTGCACGCGGTGCGCGCCCGACTCGAATTTCAGCCGGCCATAGGCGCCGTCGCCATCGATGCGCGCGATCACTTCCTTATAGCCGCCCAGCTCGGACGGGCTTTCGGACATCAGCTCGACGCGCCAGCCGCGCTGCTCGGCATAACGCGAGTACATGCGCAGCAGGTCGCCCGAGAACAGCGCGCTTTCATCGCCGCCCGTGCCGGCGCGAATTTCCAGGAACAGGCTGCGGCCGTCGTTAGGGTCGCGCGGCAACAGCAGCACCTGCAATTCGGATTCGAGCTTCTCCAGGCGTTCGCGGCCGGTCTTGATCTCGTCTTCCGCCATGGCCTTCATCTCGGGATCGGCCAGCATTTCCTGCGCGGTGGCCAGGTCCTCCTCGGTGCGGGAGAACTGCGCGAACGCCTGCACCACCGGCTCGAGTTCGGCCCGCTCGCGCGACAGCTTGCGAAAGCGTTCCATGTCGGCAGCCGTGTCGGGCTCGGCCAGCAAGGCGTCGACCTCGATCAAGCGGTGGGACAGCTGTTCCAGCCGGCTGCGCATGGAAGATTTCATAAGGGATACCAGGGTGACAAATTGCGGATTGGCGAAAAGCGGGCGCCCGGAAAGCGAACGCCCGCCATGCAGGCGGGCATTACGGCAGCAGCGCTAACGGCGCGAATCGCGGCCCGGGAACAGGCGCGGCATCCAGGCGAGCAATTGCTTGCGTTCATCGCCTTCGCTGCGGTTCAACGCCGCCAGCGGGCCGTGCAGGTACTTCTGGGTAAGCCCGTGCGCCAGCTGGTCGAGCACGGCTTCGGGCGACTCGCCGCGCGCCAACAGGCGGCGGGCGCGTTCGAGCTCGGCGGCGCGCACGTCTTCGGCGGCCTGGTGCAGGTCGCGGATGACGGGCACCACTTCGCGCGACTGCATCCAGTGCATGAAGCCCTGGACGCGCGTTTCGATAATGGCTTCGGCCTGCACCACGGCCGCGCGGCGCGCATCGGTGCCGCTTTGCACCAGCCGGCCCAGGTCGTCGACCGAATACAGATAGACGTCGTCAAGGCGGCCGACTTCGGGTTCGATATCGCGCGGCACGGCCAGGTCGATCATGACCATGGGGCGGTGGCGGCGCAGGCGCGTGGCGCGCTCGACCAGCCCCAGCCCCAGAATGGGCAGGGAACTGGCCGTACAGGACACGATGACGTCGAATTCGGCCAGGCGCTCGGGCAGGTCGGCCAGCTTCATGGTGCCCGCCGAGAAGCGCCCGGCCAGCGCCTCGGCGCGCTCGGCCGTACGGTTGGCCACCACCATGCTGCGCGGGCGCTGCGCGGCGAAGTGGGTGGCACAGAGTTCGATCATTTCGCCGGCGCCGATGAACAGCGTGCGGGCCTGGTCCAGGTTGCCGAACACGCGCTCGGCCAGCCGAACGGCAGCGGCCGCCATGGACACGGAATGCGCGCCGATGGCAGTTTGCGAGCGGACTTCCTTGGCCACCGAGAAGGTGCGCTGGAACAACTGGTGCAGCAGCGTGCCCAGCGAGCCGGCTTCGCCGGCCGCGCGCACCGCGTCTTTCATCTGCCCCAGGATCTGCGGTTCGCCCAGCACCATGGAATCGAGCCCGCTAGCCACGCGGAACGCATGGCGCACGGCGTCGTCTTGCTGGTGGCGGTACAGATGCGGGGTAAGCGCAACCGCCTCGATGCGGTTGTGGTCGGCCAGCCACGCCGGCAATTGCTCGGCCACCTGCGCCTCGGCGGCGCAATAGACCTCGGTGCGATTACAGGTAGACAAGATGGCCGCCTCGCGCACCGAACCGCCAAAGGCCGAGCGCAGTCCTTCCAGCGCCGGCCGCACCAGGTCGACCGGCATGGACACGCGTTCGCGCACCGACACGGGCGCGGACGTGTGATTCAGGCCGAAAGCGAGAACAGCGACGGACATGGGACGCGGCAAGCGCCAACCGGCGAGGGTCGGCGTATTTGTAACATTAGGTCGATGAAAATTATACCTCTGCGGGTAATCCCGGGGGTAGGGGCCGCAAGCGGGTTTGAAATCGGAACGCCTGCAAGGATCAAGAAAATTGTGTATAGTTGCGGACTTCGTTGGCCTGGTAGCTCAGTTGGTAGAGCAGCGGATTGAAAATCCGCGTGTCGGTGGTTCGATTCCGCCCCAGGCCACCAGAATTACTTAAAGAAATCAACGCCTTAGGCACCAAGCGGCCTAGGGCGTTTTTCTTTTCCGGCACACTCAAACACGAAACCGACACTGTGCTGCGCGCCCACGTCGTGAGTTGGCTGCTGCGCCCATCTACTTGCGCTGACGCAGGTACTCCTTCTCCGTCTCCCGCACCAAGTCCGCAGCGGACACCCCGAGTGCCTGGCCGATACCTATCAAGGTCGTGATCGTCGGCTGCCTGATGCCTCGTTCGAGGCGCGACACGAACGTCCGGTCAACGCCCGCCTGAAAGGCGAGCTCCTCCTGGGACACGTTCTGCTCCGACCTGTGCCGTCGTAGAACCTCCCCGAATATCTGCCCGATGTCCGCAATCTCCGCCCTCGCCATGTGCGAAAGACTGCTTTTCTTGTAGCCTATAGTCCACGGCCTATAGGCACGGTGCCCATAGGCACATGAGGCGCAAAGCCAATAAAGACGCCGCCCACGACATCGCAAGGAGCACAAATGACAAGAACGCCCCGCAAGCTCGCCCTCGCATCGATCCTCGCCCTGGCCGCACTAACCGGCTGCTCCACGACCTCAGGCACCGGCCCCAGGGTCAGTCAGAGCGGTTTCGACGGCGCCCGCATCGTCACCATCAACCCGCACGGCAACGCCTGCAAGTCGATGATTTGCACGGGCCTGGGCGCTCAGTGGAGCTCGAAGAACCCGACCGAGTCGGTCTTGGTCGTCAGCCTGTTCAATGAAGTGAAGGCCATCGTCGGCGCGCAGATCAACATCGACGGGAAGGTCTACAACCTGTCCAACGCGCAGCCCTTCACAAACTTCAGCGATTTCGGCGCAGCGACCAAGGAATCGCGCAAGGGCTTCATCGTCCCGACCGACCTGATCCGCAAGGTCGCGGCCTCGCAGCGGACGTGGCTGCGGGTGACGACCACCGCCGGGAACTTTGAGGACGCCGTGGTAGATGGGCAGACTGATAGCAAGGCGTTCTACGCCCTCAGGCGGTTCTTGGCGTCAGTGGACCAGGGTTAAAGCCCCCTCAGATCAGTGATGTAACATCCCCAAGACAAAATCGTTTCAAATCAATTCAAAAATTTAACTACCGAGGAGGTTGGCATGCTGCCGGGGTTGTTTCTTCTTCTGTCATTGATTCTTTTGGTATTGCTGCTGTGGGGCATGATTAAGCCCGCCAAGGCATTTTTGGGCAGCGAAAGTACGAGAGGGAAAGTGGCGAAAATCTATGGGTTTGGATTTATCGCCAGTTTCATCGCGTTTGTAGTAGCAGTCCCTAAGCCTGAAACTTCTGCAGCAAAGCAACCTCCGACAGTTCCCGCTGTCAGTGCAACCACGCCTGCCTCTGCGACGACGAGTGAGTTTCTCGTCAAAACAGACAATGCAACGGTGACGGCGCTGTTGCCGGCTATCAAAAAAGTCTTCCCCGGGCTGGACAAATACGCATCCCAACTGCGCGACATCGCGGTACACGAGAATTACTTCACAACCATTCAATTCTCTGTTCCTCAAGATGCGCAAATTCCGAAAAGCGACGACCGAGGCATGGCCGCAGGAAATAATTGCTTTGTCGAGATAAACAAAGAGCACACTGCCGTCAAGATTGGAAAAACAGGTTGTCGAGCCCTTGCTCTGGATCGAGACTTGAATGACCCCAATGGGAACGAGCGGTGGTTCCCTCTTGGAACTACGCCAGATCAATCTAAGATCGTTGAAGAAAAATCGGTACCCCTGACGGGGCCTCAGAAGAATGCTGTTAGATCCGCAAAGCAGTACCTCAGTATGACGGGATTCTCCCGGGCCGGACTTATTGGTCAACTCTCATCGTCGGCAGGCGAAGGTTATGAGGTCGCCGATGCCACGGTGGCAGTAGACACCCTGAACATTGATTGGAAAGAACAGGCAGTTCGGTCGGCAAAGCAATATCTCGATATGACGGGTTTCTCGTGCAAGGGGCTTATTCAGCAACTCTCGTCGAGTGCTGGAGAAAAATACACGGTGAGCCAAGCGACCTACGGAGCTCAGCAGGCGGGGGCTTGCGCCCAAAAATGATGACAACATTGATTCCTATCATCGGGCATCAATAGGTCGGCCATTTCCTTCCAGCGTCAATAATCATTCGCAGGCCGTTGTCATGGGTCCACGGCCCGCAAACGATGGCAGACTGCCCTTGCAGGAAACTCGACACTCTCTCTCCTGTCGTGCGACGGCTGGGGGACGCCCCGGCGCCCACCCAACCAACTCCCCAGGAGAGAAAGAACGACTGCCCCCAACAACATCCTCGACAGCATCACCAACTTCGGCAACGAAATGACGACCACCGATGGCGTGCGTGCCGCGGCCGCATGGTTTGCGATGACCGAGCCCGACGCGGACTACGCTCTGGAGGACGAGGAAGCATCCTACAAGCTGCGCGCCGTCGTCGGTGAGCGGATCGGCTGGGATGCCGCGCAGACGGGCCTGGACCCCGAGGGCGACATCCCGCGCTACGTTGACTACATGCGCCTGCGCGATGCGTATGGCCACGCCTGGCCCTTCGCTTCGATGGAGCGGCATCTGGCCGGCTCAATAGAACTGGACGGCACGTCGCTGAAGCCGGCCCTCGTCGTCGGTACGTGGACCACGGCCGTTGCACGCTACGTGGAGGCCCGCGCGGCACACGAGGAGCAGCAGGAGGAAGCGCTCGAAGTAGCCGCCTAATAACAGCCGCACGGTCTCACCAGGCAGACCGTGCGGCGTTCGGGCAGTCCGGCCCTGATGCTGAGCCGCCGATCCATAAACGAGCCTTCGGGGCTCGTCTGGACAAAATAAAAACGCTGGTATCTGCGCCCGGTCATCTGGGGCAATATTTGACCTGTCGGCGCCACCAGCCGCCGACGTTCGGCTTTCGGTGGCCCAAACAGCCGAGGCCAGCCCTGGCGTGACGATCGGGGCAGCCCATCTCTGCGACGCACAGCAGGCCAGTCATTCCGCGCGGCATCCGCCGCATCCCCGACGACTGACCTGGAGCGCATAGATGCCCGCCTACGAACCACCCCACATCGCGAAAGAGCGGCTTGATGAGCTGCATACCCTTCACGACGACGCCCTCGCCACCGCTCAGGAGGCCGCAGCCTTCCTTCGCCTCAAGTACGGGACACTCGCGTGGTACCGCTGCCAGGGCGGGGGCCCCAAGTTCACCCGCATCGGCCCGAAGCTGATCCGCTACCGCATGGGCGACCTGCGCGAGTACGCCAAGGGCCAGCCGATGGGCGAAGGCGTCCGCAAGGCCGGCGCCGCGATGCTCGCCGCCCGCACCGCCAACGCGGAGGGCTGAAACCATGGACGCAAAAGAAGACGCCCACGGCGGACAAGACCGTGGGCGCGAGGTGTCGCCCCAGGAGAAAGGGCTGAGCAAGCATGAACGCATCAATCATGCCGCCGTCACCCTCCGCGATACGCCGTCGTTCGAGGACGCCGAGTTCCTGGCCCGCGCAGGCTACGAGCTGATCCCCCTGCGCAGCGGCAGCAAGGCGCCCCGTGACAAGGACTGGCCGCGCCGCACTTACGGCGCCGCGCAGGTCATTGCCGAGGCGCGCCGCCGCGAGGGCAATCTGGGTGTGCGCCTGCGGCCGACCGACCTCGTCATCGACGTGGACCCGCGCAACGGCGGCGACGAGTCCGTCGCGAGGCTTGCCGCCGACCTGGGCCTGGATCTGGATGCCTTCCCGCACGTCACCACGGGCGGCGGTGGCCACCACTACTACCTGCGCAAGCCTGCCGATGTTCCCACCGTCGGTGGGATCTCGGCCTACCGCGGCATCGACTTCAAGACCGTAGGTGGCCAGGTGGTCGCGCCCGGCGCCGTGCACCCCGACACGGGCAGGCGCTACGTGTCGGACTTCTGGCTGCTCGGGCCGAACGAGACGCCGCAGGTACCGGATGCCTTGCTCGACCTGCTGCGCATCCGCCGCCTGGACAGGCCGGAGGGATACGGGCACGACCGCTGGGGCGAGATCACGCCCGAGGTGCTCGCGGCCAATCTGGAGATGCTGGACCCCGACGACTTCGACGCCCACGACGACTGGCTGACCCTGATGATGGCATGCCACCACGCCACGGCGGGCGAAGGGCGCCAGAAGTTCATCGACTGGTCCACCGAGGGCGCGGGCTACGAGGACCACGCCGAGGTCATCGGCAAGCGGTGGGACTCGCTGCACGCCACCGCGTCGCGCGGCGGCAGGCCGGTCACGGTGGCGCACCTATTCGGCCTCATCATCGAGCGGGGCAAGGCTCCGATCGACCGCGCCGCCGCGGGCGACGACTTCGAGACCGCAGACAGCGGAGAACCCGCAGCGGGGCGCAAGCGCGGCAGGAAGCGCCAACCCGCAAACACCGCCGACCTGGACGCGCTGAAGTCGGCCTGGGTGTGGGTAGGCGATGTCTTCATTCGCCGCCACGACCTCAAGCGCTACAAGCCCGAGCAGTGGAAGTCGATGTTCGCGCACCTGTGGGAGGGCGGCGACATCCTGTCCAAGGTCTGGAAGAGCAGCGGCTTCGTGCCCAAGTTCGAGTCGCTGACCTACCTGCCTCAGGCCGCCGAGACGCCCGACGGCGAGGACGGCGGCAGGTACAACCTGTGGCGCCCCAGTGGCATCAACCCCGTGCCGGGCGACGTGTCCTGGTTCCTCGATCACATGACCTACATCGTGCCGGACGAGAGGGAGCGCGGGCTGATCCTGGACTACCTCGCCCACCTCGTGCAGCACCCCGACGAGAAGGTCCACTTCGCGCTACTGCTGCAGGGCGTCGAGGGCACGGGCAAGAGCGCCATTGGCGAAGTCATGCGGCGCATCATCGGGGATGCGAACGTGGCCGAACCCAAGAACGACGAGCTGCTCGAGAAGTGGACCGGGTGGCAGGAGCGCGCCCAGCTCGCGATCGTCTCCGAGCTCATGACACTGGGCCGCATGGAGGTGGCCAACCGGCTCAAGCCGGTCATCACGGACCCGAAGCTGCGCATCGAGGAGAAGTTCCACGTCACCTACACGATCGACAACCACCTGAACCTGATCTGCTTCACCAACCACCGGGACGCGATCAAGCTCTCGTCGGGCGACCGCCGCTGGTTCGTGGTGTTCTCGCCGGCCAGGCCCCGCGACGGCAACTACTACGAAGGACTCTTCGAGCGCATCCACGGCGACGGCCCGGCCCACGTGGCGCACTGGCTCATGCATCGCGACCTCTCGGGCTTCAACGCGAAGGGCCGCGCCCCGACCACCTCGGCCAAGGGCGAGATGCTCACGCTGACGATGGGGGAAGTCGAGAACCACCTGCACGAGCTGCTGCGCGACTGCGTCGCGCCCTTCGACTTCGACCTCGTCACCATCGAGGACGTGGAGGACGCCATCCCCGAGTCGATGCGGCGCGAGACGAAGCGCCTGCGCACGATCGTCAGGAAGTTCCTGATCGAGGTGGCCGAGGCCGAGCAGCACTCGCGCAACACCAACAGCCGGGGTCGCGCCGCATCGCTGCCGAACGTCCAGCTCTGGTCCATCCGCAATCACGACCACTGGGGCAAGGTCGGTGCGACCGAGCGCATCCTGGCCCACGCTGCGCACATGGGCCTGACGGAGCAGGACCTGATCTACATGGAGGAAATTCGCAGCCGCCGCTAGGTCCAGGTAAGGCAGAAGCAACACGGTAAGTCAGCAACTATTCGAGGGGGCCACGCTGCCCCCTCGATCTTTTTCGTCGTCGTGGGGACTCTCAAGACCAAGCGGGGCACTGACAAGGCGTATTAAGTCGTCGGCCGCTGTCTTGGCCGAAAGCCTTGTCCGGGAAGCGTTTAGGATGCTCTAAGACATTAAGACAGCTACTTCTGAGAAATAGTCAGGCAGAGAAGTAAAGCGAGAGTCACGGTGCGGTCGGCGTGCTCGATGCACGTCGTGCCGTAACTTAGAAAAGTGCTCGACTTGCCTTACTTGCTGTCTTGCCCCGCGAACAAGCAAGACCCTGGCCGAGCATGACGGGCGATTCGGTGCCTGACCTCGCACATCCTCATCCTCGCGCGCGAGCCGAAACCTGGAGCTGTCCTGCCCGCCAATCGGCAGGCAGCGCGCCACTCGATCCCAAGCCCCTGATCCGCATGAAATAACGATGGCGTCCCGCGTGTGCATGACACGGCACGATCACGCAGAACACCATTTTTCAGGAGCGCCGACGTGGCAGCCAAGAAATTCACGCGGGCGGCACAGGACCGATTCATCCAGGTCCTCGAGGACACCTGCTCGCCCAAGGATGCAGCTGCCGCCGTCGGCATCAGCCGCCGCCTGGCGTTCGACTACAAGCAGAAGGACACCGAGTTCCGTGCCCGGTGGGAGAAGGCCATCGAGATCGCGCTCGATGCCCTGCTGGACGAGGCGTACCACCGCGCGGCCCTTGGCGTCGATGAGCCCGTCATCCACGGCGGCAAGGTCTCCACGACGACCGACCCCGAGACGGGCGAGGAGCGGCCGCTCACTGTCCGCAAGCACAGCGACCGCCTGCTGGAGGTGCTGCTCAAGTTCCGCTACGGCGACCAGATGGCGGATCGCCTGCGGGTCAAGGTCGAGGAGAGCAGCGGCCTGGACGCCGCGGCTCTTCTGAAGATGCCGAGCGAGGACCGCAAGGCGCTGACGGCGCTGCTGGCGAAGTACGAGGCGAACAAGGAGCGCGAAGATGGCGGAAGCTAAGAAGCTCAGCGTGGCCGAGGCCCTGGAGCACGCCGAGCTGATCGAAAGCGCGCTCGACAGGTTCGAGGAGACGGCTCCGCACGCTGTCGAGGCCCTGGGCGGCCGCGACGTCCTCGCCGCGTGCTCGGAGATGACGTGCATCGGACCTGTGCCCCGGCTCGACGTCGCCACCTGGGAATCCATGTCCAGGGAGTTCCAGGAACGTCGAGATTGGGAAGCAAGAACTTAGGATGCGGCGCTTGCCCCGGGACGATGGTTCACAGAAAAGGCCCTTAGCCACTCAAAACAGTCTGCGTAAAAAGCATTGAACCCATTCACCATGTCCCTCATCAAGACGCAATGAAAATGTATCCCGGACTGCAGCTTGTTTCGTTTTAGAGCTAACGCCGTCACCATAGGCTCAGTCACGCCGACCCTGGTCGTGTCGCCGTGGATAAAGGAATGCTTGAACGCATTCGATACCTCGTTCAGGTCTCGGAGTGTCTGTGTATGCGGAGTGAACAGCTTGGTCCAGCCTGGAAGCTTGTCGTTTTCGATCAGAGCCCCGATACAGTCAACCCGGATTGCTGATGGGTATTTTCCAGCCGTCTGCCAATCAGAGAGAAAAGAGATCATGGCGATAAGGTCATCCGCTGCCCGCCTCATCATGTAGATTGCTTCTTCAGTCGCATACTCATGCCGTGAAGCCGCGTTAGGATGCGGTTGTGGAGTTACTGCTATAGACCAGTATTCAAAGCTCTCGATCAATCGCCTGTTCGTTTGGTCGAGGCGCAGAATCAACTTCATTAGCTTTGCTGTGAGATTGCCAAAGGGGGTGTCTGGAGGCAGCCAGAATGTTGCCGAGACGTTGAGGTAGTCGTCAGGGCTTTTCCCGTTGTTGATTAGAGTTGGAGTCATTCACAACCTCGAAGTCGGAGTAAGCGGGACAAGAATACAAGAGGTCCTGATATTCCATCCGTAGGTCGATGGTCCTCAAGCCCCTGATCGACAAGGAATAAGGGAGCGGCCCGCGTCGAGGGCAACACAACCTGACAACGATGGTGTCCGCGACCAGCGCGCCACGACACATTGGCAAGCATCCGGCCGCGCACTGGCGTGCGGCCCTCCCGGCAGGCGTCGGGCTCGCACATGCGCGGCCGGAGGAACCCAGACCTCCCAGGAGCCGCAGCATGAAGATCACCCTCACCGACACGCCCCTGCTGACCACCCAGCAGATCGGCGAACTGGCGTCCAGCCTGGATGCCCTCCACACCCGCGTCATCAAGGCCATCGAGCGCCTGAACAAAGACGTGGCCGCGAAGAAGGCAGAAATCTCCTCCCGCTGGAAGAACTCATCGGGCTTCTCCGGCGCCGACGTGGCGCGCTTCGCCGAGACCGAGACCCTGTCCGCGATCGGGCAGATCAAGGACAACAGCCGCTCCGAGCTCGACGGCCTGCTCAAGCAGGCGGGCGCACCCCACGCCCAGCTCGTCGCGCAGCGCCCGTTCTACGACAGCCCTGCCAAGGTCCTGGCGCGCGCCGCCCTGGGCGATCAGCGCCGCACCGAGTACCTCCAGCAGCTCCAGCACGCGGGTCCTGCCGAACTGGGCCACATGGCACAGGTCGCCGTAGGCACCAAGAACGTCGCCCTGGCCTCTGCCGTCCTGTCGCTGCTGGACAAGATGCCTTCGAAGGACCGCCCCGTCGGTCCCGCGGAGCTGGCGGTCGCCATGAAGCTGGAGGACTACGAGAAGGTCCGCGAGTACATCAAGCTGGGCGATGCACGCCTGCAAGGCATCCTGGTCGCCGTCCGTACTTGGCAGTCCGGTCGCTCCAACCCGCTGAACACCGTGTCCCTCGCCATGCGTGAGCAGGAAATCGACCATGCCCTGATCGGTGGCGGCGATGGCGACGCATAAACTTCCAGTCTATCCGCCGAATCACCCGATGGTGATGGCGCTACGTGCGATGTGCAGCGTCCTCGCCACCGAATGTAGCCTGCTCGACGCTTTGGTCGATACCGCCACCGGCGCCGGGGTCAAGCCCTTCTCCGACGAGTTCGACAAGGCCGCCGCGATGGCGGGCTTACCGTACAGCCGGACCTGGGACGCCTACCTGAACCGCGAGACCTGGGCCCTGGCCGAGAGCCGTCCCCTGGCCCATATGCACTAATAGTTGTCCCGGCCGTGTTTTAGGGGTAACCCGTGATGGGTTACCCCTTTATTTTCTAAAGGCTTATGGAATTTGACAGCCCGATCAACAGTAGGGAGGTCATATTTTGTATCATCTACCAAGCGCCGATTGTCACCAAACACTGGGGGAGTAAATGCCAGCTGAGCACCAGAAAAATGCAGATGACGGCATTAGCATCCTGCTGAGCTATAAAGGCCCGTCCGTCGATGACGGGACAATGAGCGTCTATGACGTAGCGAAAAACATGGTGGCATTCTCTGACTATGTGGTCGAGGCTGCTCACGCCATCTATGGAAAAGATGTTGAAGTCACCGCTAACGTCCAAGCCTTCCAACATGGCTCGTTTGTAACGGACCTCGTTTTCCATGTCGTTGGCATAGGGGCGACGATTATTGCTGCAACCCCAGATGTCGGGGGCGTGGTCAGTGTAGTAAAGGAGTCACTGGAGCTCTTCAAGTTTTTGAAGGGTGAGGCACCTTCCAAGATTGAGCATCACGAAGACAGGTCGGTTCACGTCACCAATAACAATGGCAATGTGACGCAGGTGAACATCGCCTCATTGCACATTACATTGAATAGTGAAATAGGAGCCAAGGCTGCGAAAGTTTTTGTAGGCGATGCCCTATCAAAATCAGGAGTTGATCAGATCGCGATCACTTCAGCAGGCGAGCTCGTAGCATCGGCAACCAGTAGTGAAGCTGGCTATTTCCATCCGATCGAAAATGAAACTCCCGTCCTAGAGCAGACATATCAGACGGGGCTAACGATCCAGGAACCAAGTTTCAAAGATGGTAGTGGGCATAAATGGACTATGTGGGATGGGGAAGTTTCCCTCCAGTTCGCCATGGAGGATCCAGACTTTATCGCCCGCATAGACAGTGGGGAGCGATTTGGGAAAGGAGACATCCTCATATGCGATGTTCGGGTTACTCAGACAAAAACTGCTTCAAAACTAAAGAGCCAACGAACGATCATCAAAGTTCATGATCATCAGGTCGGGCCAGAACAGTCCGAGATGGATATGTAGGCCCCCTGCTCCCGAATCCAGCAAAACACGACCTAATAGCCCTACGTACCCACAACGCAGGAGCGGATCGTGAAACTGGATCAAATGAGCATGAAGGACTTGCTGGCCCTTCACAATGAAATCGCCGACAAGGCGGCAGGCCCCAAGACGTTCAGCACCCGAGGCAAGCTGGTCGCTCGAATCGAGCAGATCGTGGCCGACAAGAACATCGACGTCGCCTCGTTTGGACGACCGCAGCAACCCGAGGCAGCCGGGCCGAGCGCACAGCAGCAGGCCGATGCCGTCGGGAGCCCTGAAGTCGCCAAAACCATCGACCTGGTCCCCGAGCCCGTGGCTGAGAAGGCGTCCCGAGGCAAAGGCGTGGGTGCGCTCGCACGGCAGCTCCTGATGGACCCAGCAGGCACACCCCACGCCGAAATCGCCGCCGAGGTGAACCGACAGATCGCGGGCGCGCAGGCCACAGACAAATCCGTCCGCTGGTATGCCCACGACATGCGCAAGAAAGGCATCGAGGTTCCGCCACGAAAACGGGATGCAGCCGTCGAGGGCTGACGCCGTTTCCCTGCCGTGCTTGGAGATAGGCCACCTTCGCGGTGGCCCTTTCGTTTCATGCCCTCGGGGGCGAATGCGTCCCGATGGAGGATCAGGCAGCCATCTCCGCTAGTTCTTCGGCGGGCTCCTCGACTGCCTCATCGGCCTGTTCCTTGAGCGTGGGCGGCCACTGGCCCTCAGTCCACACCAGCCCCAGCCGTTCAAGGATATGCCTCGACGCTGCCTCTTGATGCTTGCGCAGGTGCTCGTGGCCCACATGGATATAGCCCATCGTGACGTTGCTCGCCGCGTGGTTCAGAAGGTACTTCAACTCAAGCAGCGGCACGCCAGCCTCGACAGCCAGCGTGGAATAGCAGTGCCGCAGGGCGTGGCCGGTGAGGCCGTCCAACTCGTATTGGGCCACCTCGGCAACGTGGCCGCTCTCGCTATCCGCGGGGAACAGCCACTTGCTCTTGCGCTGCACCTTGGGGCTCTCGGCCTTCCGGTGGCCGAGCAGATCGGCGAGAGGTCCCGACAGCGGCAGATCGAACGCGCGGCTGGCGCCACCCTTGGGCTTGGGCACATGCAGGCGCCTGTCGCTCAGGTGCAGCTCTGTGGTCTGGGCTTCGCAGGCCGACGTGCGCCGCATCCCCGTAAGCATCATGAACAGATGCAGGTCACGCCTGACGGGGTGTAGCTTGAGCACCGCCTTGCCCCATGCCCTGAGCTTGTCGGCGTTGGTATCCACCTTGCGCCGCTTGAGCCCGTGGTAGTCCACGTTGGCGCAGGGGTTCGGCGGGAGGTCGGGATGTTCGCGCAGCCCCCGCGAGTAGACAGCGCGAAAGATGCGGAAGGTGCTGTCCGCGCAGGTCGAGCCGTGCTTCTCGGTGATCCGGCGGTGGCGCTCACGCACCGCCGAACGGTCCGAGCCGAGTTCGTCCAGCGTCTTGTTGAGCCAGTCGCTGAGGTACTGCTTACAGTAGTAGTTGTAGTCCTCGACCGTGCGGGGCGACAGCGGCCGCGCGGCGAGGTGCAGTTCCAAGGCCTGGGTGAGCGTGATGCCCCGCGCCCTGGCCTTGCGCCGCTCCTCGTTCGGGTTGGTGCCGCCGCGCATCCCGACAAGGACGCTGCGGGCCATGTCGCGGGCCTGCTTGGCATCGAGGGCGGGATGGTCCCCGAGCTTCGTGCGGACCTGCCTGCCGTTGACGAGGGACTGAACATAGAAGCTGCGCTTCGTGGGCGAGATGATGAGGTAGAAGCCCCGCATCTCGGTGTCGGCGTACAGGTCCGACTGGCCCTTGCCTGGCGTGGGGCTGCGCTCAACGAGCGACTGGGTGATCTTGGCTTTCAAGTGTTGGCTCCTGAGGTTCGGGGCCACGACGCGAACACGGTTTCTCACCACAAGGTGTTGTGTTCAGGCACGTCGTTTCTGCCCTCTAAGAGCCATTAAGTCGCGGTTTTCCCTTGTTGTAAGCGCCCCGAGACCATCGGATCACAAATCATGGCAAGGCGTGCGGCGCCCGATTGAAAATCCGCGTGTCGGTGGTTCGATTCCGCCCCAGGCCACCAACGAATTTGATGCCCAGCTCTGAAAGCTGGGCATTTTCTTTTGTGCATCCGGGACTTAGGCGAGAATCGCACCCACAACGTCCCAAGTCGTGCCGTTACATCCCAATCAAGCTCGGCATGGGGCCATACCCCGAGGTGACGCTGGCACAGGCACGCGCCAAAGCGTATGAGGCGAATAGCCAACGTGCCAATGGACGAGACCCGAAGGAAGCCCGAGAGCGCCAAGAGGCACAAGCACGCCTCGCCCAGCTCAACACCTTCGAACGGCTTGCGCGCACCTGGCATGCTAGCGCCAAGGTGGATCGTGTCTAGTCCGAGGGCTATGCCCAGAAGGTCATACGGCACCTGGAAGTTCACGTCTTTCCATGGGTCGGGACCAAGCCCATTGAAAACATCCTGCCCACGGCAATTTTGGGATGCCTGCACCGGCCGAAAGATCGCGGCAACCTGGAGACGGCCCAGCGCGTGCGCAAGGCTCTCCAGCACGTCTACCAGTACGCGGTAGACGTCGGCGCCCTGGAGCCTGCCAAGAACTTCGTCAACAAGGACACGCGCGGACTCCCGCCGCCACGCAGCCGGCATTTCGCCGCCGACGCCATCCTTTCGCCCGACCGCCTAGCGATACCGGGGCCGGGGAAATCACCAGCCGCTATGCGCGATAGCTGCTGGATCGGCTCAAGGCCGCGATGCGGATGATGTCCGCGAACCGATAAAGCGCAGGTTCGGCGGGGAGTGACGAATGGGGCGTGTCGTTGGTGTGTGGCATGGCTACCTACCTACCTACCTACCGCGCAGTCCTGGTACAACTAGGATGCTCCTGCGTATTCTTGTGCCCAATCCACTACAGTGAATTTCAGCGTAGAGAACTTGGTCCACCGCCATTCCTCCCGATCTGCTTTGCCTACCGAGCTGCTGCCCATGCCTACGACAAAACGCCTGACTATTGCCATGCCCTCGGAAACGTCTGCGGCTATCAAGCAAGCTGTGGATGACGGCGAATATGCGTCGGCCAGTGACGTTGTTCGAGAGGCCCTGCGCGAATAGAAGATGCACCGCCAGTTGAGGCCCAATAAAATGTCTGCTCTTCAAGCAGACATTGGCCAAGGCTTGACTGATGCGGCTGCGGGCCGCGTCAAGACCTTTGATGTGGATCGCATCATCCCACGGGGGAAACAGCTATTGGCGCTACGCTCCTGCTAACGATAGCGGAGCCTAGGGGCGGGCTGCGTCTGACCCGTGTCCCAAGAAACCTCGAAGGGCTGAAGAGCCCGGCTTCCCAGCACGTCCGTCAGTCAGTCAGTCAAGCTTAGTCGCCTCGACTGGTGATCATACGCCAGGTATGATCATTATACTATCCTGAGTAGTATATATACTACTCAGGATAGCGAATTTATAGCGGCGCGCCCGCTGAGACCAAAAATGGCTCCCGCCTGTAGGTACGCAGTATATATACTGCGTACCTACAGGCCGTAATGGGACTGAGTTAAGCCATCACCAAAGAAGCCTTCTCTAGAGTGCACTGCAGAATAGAGGTTCTTCATAGTATATATACTACGAAGAACGACATTCCTAGCCGCTTTCGCTCTGCCTTGTTGGACTAATGTCCCCTCGAAGAGAGCTATCGTCCTTGCAAACCCTTCTGCCGACCCATGCCAGCATATACTACGAAGTATATATACTTCGTAGTACGCACCCATGACTGCACGCTCGCGCATCCAGATCGCAAAGCAAGACATCTTTCAATGCCTCGCTAGCCAGCCCTCGCCTGTCTTCAAGCTGAGCGATCTGAAGAAGATCCTTTCGGAGCAACGTAGCGACTGGCGGCTTGCTCAGCGGACCACCACCCAAGAATTCATTGAATTTCTAGAAAAGCAAGGGAAGCTCACAACGTTCTATTTCCCCTTCCCTCATCGCGCGGAAACCCGATATGTCTGGGGCTCTGTTCCATTGTTGGAGGTCCTACTGACGCTCAAGCCCAACTGCTACTACAGCCACTACACCGCAGTGCGTATGCACGGCTTGACAGAGCAGCTCCCCAAGACGATCTATCTGAACCATGAGCAACACCTGAAAAGCCAGTCTACCGGGGGATTGGCCCAGGAGCGCATCGACATGGCTTTCAGACGCAAGGCGCGGGAGTCCAACAACGTCATCGATTTCGAAGACATCAAGATCTATCTCATCAATGGCAAGAACACCGACCGACTCGGCGTCGTCACCGAATCGGCGACATACGACAGCGATGCACCTGTCACAGTCAGCGTGACCAACCTGGAGCGCACGCTGATCGATATCACGGTACGTCCTGCCTACGCGGGAGGCGTCTTCGAAGTGTTGAAGGCCTTCCGGTTGGCAAAGGATCAGGTTTCGGTCAATGCACTGGCAGCCATGTTACAGAAGATTGGCCATACCTACCCCTACCACCAGGCGATCGGATTTTATCTGGAGCGTGCAGGCTGTCGGCCCAGCCAGTTGGACCTGATCAGACGCTTCCCCATGAACTTCGACTTCTATCTGGCCAACAACATGGGGGAAGTCGACTACGTGAAGGCCTGGCGTCTATACATTCCAAAGGGACTCTAGCCGGTCGACCAAACCGAGCGTGAAATCGAAGTAGGTGTCGAAATCCTTGAGTACGATGCTCGGGCTGATGGTTGCCTGCACAGCGGCGAAATCGGCTCGGTGGAATTCTCGATACGCATGAATGCGGCCTAGCAAAGGCAATGGCACGCGCTTTCTCTCGAACATTTCGGCAATGACCGCCCGATACTCGTCCGTGATGACATCAAGGCCGAGCATCGTGACCAGATAGTAGATATCGACGAAATCGCGTGCACGGGCACTACCAGGGCGCGTCCTTCGGATGATGGGGCCGTACTCCGGCATCTGCTGACAGACTGCCCTCAGCTTCTCGCAAACGATCATCTCCGGGGAGTACACATAAATTACGTACCCCTCGAAGTCCATGCTCTGTTTGTGATCGACGTACTCATGGCGACTGACATCGATCAGAAACTTCGTGCCCCGCCCAAGGCTGAGCGCATAATTGCGCAACTCCCTTATGTCGGAGCCGTGAGCTTTGGATAGCGCCTCGCTGATCAGCTTGAATTCGAAGCCGTAGCCGCCCCAGAAATCCGCCATGTCCTCGCTCAAGTGCTCGGGCTTCTCGACCATTTTCAAGTCGAACACGTGATAGCCCTCCTGGCGGAACGTGCTGGTCAACGCTCTCTCCACGCGCCAATGCAATTCCTCGGCACCGCCAGGAAAATCATCTGGCATGGAGAAGTCGATATCGACAGAAGCGCGCGCTGTGATCTGATGGATCAGATCAATGGCATTGCCGCCCTTGAGCACTAAATTTTCAAACAGCTTGTCGTCGGACAGGATGGCCTTCACCATCAGTCGCTTGATCTGATCGACAGACAACGTAGGCTGCTTGGCCATAAAAAAGCTAGGGTCGCGGAGTTTTAGAAGCACGCCGATAGCCACGATCAGTCTGCATGAATCGAGCCAGCATGTGAGGCACAAGCATAGCAGCATCGACCTGCTGCCCGTAGAGACGGCGATACGTTGCTACATACCGATCCAGCTCTTCTTTCAACTCTGCCGTTAGACTGACCGTCATCTTGATGGTCTCCTGCTTCGGCAGCGGCCCCATGCGCAGTCTCGTTGCCATCGCCTCACCTGTTGATGACTAGCGGCCAGTACGGCCCTGCGGGGTCGGTAGCCGCCAGGTTATCGAGCACAACCGATGACGTATCGGGCATGACGATGCGGTCCAACACGCCCTGCATCAGGCTTTGCCCATAGGCAACCTAGCTGTTGTACCGCCTCATCAGACGCGAGCCCTGTGGAATCAGTACGTTGCGGTGGGTCGCACTGTCGTAAACATCTTCGGTCACGGTGGCAATAATGTCGCTCGGCAGGTCCGACTTGATGCCGATCATCAGCGCAGCGGCGATGACCGTGCCGGGCACCAGCGTGTTGGGTCCCCGAGGCGCTTCCAGGCCACGCGCTCTGCGTGACCGCTCGCCCCTGGCCAGCGAACGCGGTCCTGCTGTCCTGCATGTTCTGCGTCGGCACGCCATCGTGAACCAGCGGAAAAGCGTGGCATTCTGATTGCCGATTTGCTTTCCCGAGAACCGCGCCGCCTCATGCCCCATCACCCGGCTGCCGGCGCCATTGCCCAGGCGTCATGCCCATTTTGTCGGTGAATACCCGACGGAACGCGGCCACCGACTGGTACCCCACGGATTCGGCCACGGCCTCGGTGGTCTGCCCTGGTTGCCTTAGCGCGTTGGCGGCGAGGCTCATCCGGATGTCGGTCAGCAGGTCGATTGCCGAGCGCCCCAGTTTGTCCTGGAAGTGCCGCATGAAAGTGGCGCGCGACATGCTGCACAAGGCGGCCAGCTCGGGCAGGTTCCAGGGCCGCGCCGGATCGGCGAACATGGCCGAAATGGCCGGCGCCAGGCGCGGGTGGCCTGCCAGCGCCAACAAGCCCGCCGGCGCTTGCTCGGCCTCGCTGGCCGCGCGCAGCACCAGCGTGAACAACGCCGCGGTAAGCACGTTGAGCATGGCGTATCCGCCCAGCCTGCCGCCGGTAGACTCCATGCGCATCAGCCCCACCAGGCTGGCCAGGTGATTCGCGGTGGACTCGGCGCTTTGCGCGTCGTGGCCGTTCAGGGCTTTCACCACCAGGTTCGCGGGCAGATAGTCGCGAATCAGCCGGCCGTGCGGCGGCTCGATAAGGAATCGCCCGCACAACATGTCCAGGCGTTCGCCCGGCCCGTCGTTTTCCATGTGCATCCAGCCCGAGGCTGCCTCGCCATCGCGAACAGGGCCGGGCTCGGCCCCGCCGCCGTCGTGCAGCACATGCGCCGAACCGCTGGGCAGCAGCACGATGTCGCCTTCGGTCAGTTCGCGGCTGGTCTGGGTTTGCGGGTCTTCAATGACAGCGCGGCCCTTGAGCACGATGTGGTATGGGATCTCGTGCGCTTCGGACCGGGGCCAGTCCACGCGCCACGGCGCGCCGTAGGTGCAGCGCACCTCCAGCCGCCCCGTGACGGTGATGATTTTCAGGAAATGGCTCAGCCAGTCGACTTGGGACATAGAAACCGGGGCGTAGAAATGCTCCCCGATCGTATCGCAGTCGCGCGGGCATGCGCCAATGTTCAACCGCGCCGCCTCGCGGCGCGGTTCGAGCGCGTTCAGATCGAGCCTGCCGGCGCGACGGCGGGAAAGTCCTTTTCGGGATCGAACACGTTGTTGAAGAAGTTCGTCAGGGAATACATGGCGACCAGCGCCACGATTTCCATGACGTTCGCGTCCGTGTAGCCGGCGTCGCGCACGGCTTGCAGGTCGGCGTCGCTGACCTTGCCCCGGGTCTCGATGACTTTGCGGGCGAACTGGATAGCCGCATCGCGCTTCGGATCGTTGGCGTGGCCCTTGCGCGCAAGCAGGATGTCGTCGGCGGGCATCCTGGCCATGTGCTCGGCCGTAAAGCTATGGACAGTCAGGCAGTAGTCGCAACCGTTCACTTCGGATACGGCCAACCCGATGCTGTCGCGCGTTTTCACGTCGAGCGCCTTGCTCAGGGCGCCCAACAGCGCCGACCATGCATTGAAGGCAATGGGCTTTGCGCGAACGCCGCCATCATGTTGGGCGTGAATCCGAGGCTCTTGGTGAATGCATTGAGCGTGGCGCTGGATTCGGCCGGCACTTGTTCGGGCGTGAGCGTGGTGGTTCTGGTCATGATGTTTCTCCGTAGGTGTGTCGATAAGGTTGGGGGAGGTAGGGCGGGGTCAAACAAGGTCAAGCACTTCAGCCACGGGGCGTCGCGGTTTCTGCGCCCAGTTGCCTGGAAGTTCGGTGCCGATGGACAGCAGCATGACGGGCACTTCGTTGTCTGCCAGCCGGAACTCGCTGGCCACGGCCTGCGCGTCGAAACCGATCATCGGCGTCGACCCCAGGCCCAGCGAACGGGCCGCGTAGATCATTGCCGCCGCACCGAAAGTGCCGGTGCGCACGGCCTCATCGCGCTGAAGCTGGGGGTTGTGGGCATACAGGCCGTGCGCGGGGCCTTCCCATTCCGGCACCATCGCGGGCGGCATGACGCCTGCTTGCACCAGCGGGGCCAGACGCTGCGGTATGACGCTGGAATCGGCCAACTCGCCACAAACGATGAACGTCACCGCGGCATCGGTAATTGCAGGCTGGTTCCAGGCGATGGGCAGCAGCCTGGCTTTGGCTTCGGCGGTGCGAACGGCGATGAAGCGCCAGTTCTGCATGTGGAAGGAGGTCGGCGCGGCGGTGCCTATGCGCACCAGCTCGCGGATCTGGTCATCGCTCAGGACCGCGGCGGGGTCGTAGTACTTGGTGGCGCTGCGGCTGAGAATGCATTCAATGACAGCGTTAGTCACGATGAGTCCTATGGGTGAGGTCGTCAGGAGCCTCTACTTTAGGGCCGCTAAATGATGATTTCGAGACTGATTTGTCTCAATAAAATGCTTAAAAGGATCAAACCAAAAACCAGCAAGCGAGACCCGGCCTGCGAATTGCTGACGCCAGGGCCTGCGCCAGCCCTATCAGCCGCTTTTGTCTTCAGGCGGCCGCTGCAAGGAACACCGTTGCAGGCGGCCGCGCCCATGTTTCTTGAAGAACCGTTTACAGTGGACCGGGAAGGCGCCGGACCGATGCGCCGGCACACTAGTGCGGCGGCGCATCCGAACTTGTTAATGATCTTCTCTGGTAAAGGATCACTGCCATGCATCGCAACCGCCCACACAACAGCACGCCCCAGTTCATCGGCGGGGTGGTCTTGCTGCTCATTGCGCTCTACTCGCTGCTGGGCGGGATCTGGCTGGCCGCGCTTGGCGGCTCGTGGTATTACGCCGCGCTGGGCATCGTGCTGCTGGCAAGCGTGGGGTTGCTATGGCGGCGCCGCGAGACAGGGCTGTGGCTATACGCGCTGATCCTGGCCGCCACGCTCGTTTGGGGGCTATGGGAGGCCGGGGCAGATTTCTGGGCCCTGGCGCCGCGCTACGGTCTGCTGTTTCTGCTTGGCCTGTGGCTGCTGGCGCCCCCCGCCACGCGCGGCTTTGCCGCGCCGCGCCCAGCCAGAACCGCCATCGGCGCCGTCATGGCAGGCATGCTGGCGGTGCTGGTTTACGGCATATTCAACGACCCGCAGGAAATCGACGGCACGCTCGCCCGCGCGCAGCCTGCGCAGGCGCGGCCCGTGCCGGGGGTGGCAGCGGAAGATTGGCCATCCTACGGGCGCACCGAAGGCGGCGTGCGCTATTCGCCACTGACTCAGATCAACAACAAGAACGTCAAGGCCCTGGAAGTGGCATGGACCTATCGCACGGGCGACTTCCGCACCGAGAACGACTCGGCCGAAACCACCAACGAAGTCACGCCCATCAAGGTTGGCGACAAGCTGTTCCTGTGCACGCCACACCAGTTTCTGGACGCGCTCGACCCCGCCACCGGCAAGCGCCTGTGGCGCTACGACCCGAAACTGAAGGCCGACAAAAGCTTCCAGCACCTGACCTGCCGCGGGGTGTCGTACCACGATGCCGGCAACACCGAACGGTTCGCGATCAGCTTGGCCAAGTCCGGTAACGCTGCGCCGTCCACGTGCCCGCGCAAGGTGTTGCTGCCCACCAACGATGGCCGCCTGATCGCGGTAAACGCCGACAATGGCCAGAAGTGCGCGGACTTCGGCGAGAACGGCGAAATCGACCTGCAAAAGAGCATGCCGCATGCTTATCCGGGCGGCTACAACCCGACCTCGCCGCCGGTCGTGACGGCGACCACCATCGTGATCGGCGGTTCGGTGACCGACAATTTCTCGAACAAAGAGCCCTCGGGCGTGATACGCGGCTACGACGTGCGCACCGGCGCCCTGAAATGGGTGTTCGACACCGGCGCGCAAGATCCGAACGCGATGCCCGGCGAAGCCACGCCGTTCGTGCACAATTCGCCCAATGCGTGGGCGCCGCTGGCCTATGACGCGCAGACCGATGTGGTCTACGTGCCGACCGGCGTGGGCACGCCCGACATATGGGGAGGCGACCGCGGCCCGCTGAAAGAGCGCTACGCCAACTCCATCCTGGCGCTGGATGCCACCACGGGCCGCCTGATCTGGCACTTCCAGACGACGCACCACGACCTGTGGGACATGGATGTGCCGGCGCAGCCGTCGCTGATGGACGTGACGCTGCCTGACGGCCGGAGCGTGCCGGCGATTTATGTGCTGACGAAGACCGGCAACGTGTTCGTGCTCGACCGCCGCGACGGCCGGCCCATCGTGCCGGTAACGGATAAGCCCGTGCCGCAAACCGTGGCGCGCGGGCCGCAGACCCGCGGCGAGCGCTACGCGCCCACGCAGCCATTCTCGGCCCTGGACCTGGCGCCGTCGGAGAAGCTGACCGATAAGGATATGTGGGGCGCCACCATGCTTGACCAGCTGATGTGCCGCATTATTTTCAAGCGCCTGAACTACGACGGCATCTACACGCCGCCGTCCGAGAACGGCACGCTGGTGTTTCCGGGCAACCTGGGCGTGTTCGAATGGGGCGGCATGTCGGTGAACCAGGACCGCCAGGTGGCGCTGATGAACCCGATCGGCCTGCCCTTCGTTTCCAGGCTCATTCCCGAAGACGCGAACCGCCCCATGCGCGAGAAGGGCGCGGGGACGGAAAGCGGCGTGCAGCCCATGTACGGCGTGCCGTATGGCGTGGAGCTGAACCCGTTCCTGTCGCCGCTGGGCCTGCCCTGCAAGGCGCCTGCCTGGGGCTATGTGGCGGGCGTGGACCTGCAAAGCCACCAGGTGGTGTGGAAAAAGCGCATCGGCACCATTCGCGACAGCCTGCCGCAGCTATTCCAGCTGCCGCCGCTGAAGATCGGCGTGCCGGGCCTGGGCGGCCCCATCTCGACCGCGGGCAACGTGATGTTCGTGGCGGCCACGCAAGACAACTATCTGCGGGCGTTTGACGTCAACAACGGCGAGTTGCTATGGGAAGGCCGCCTGCCGGCCGGAGGCCAGGCCACGCCCATGACCTACTCGATCAACGGCAAGCAGTATGTGGTCATCATGGCCGGCGGGCATGGCTCGTTCGGCACGAAGATGGGGGATTATCTGGTGGCCTATGCCCTGCCGGACTGAGGCGCGGCTGCCGGCCAGGCCGGGCAAACCTAGAACGCATACGAGGCGGTGAGCCCGGCGCTCCAGTTGCGGCCGGCGGCGGGCTCGAAATAACGGCCGTTGCCCTCGTTGACGATGACAGACCCGATGTATTCGCGGTCGAACAGGTTGTCGACGCGGGCATAGGCGTCCCATGTCCAGGCGTCGCGCTGCCAGCGATATCCGGTGGACAGCGCGGCCACGAAGTAACTGGCGGCGGCATCGCTGTTGGCGTCATTCACGTAGACCTTGCCCATGTAGCGGCCTTCCACTCCGGCGTGCCAGCCTTGGGCCGGCGCCCAAGCCAGGGCGCCGTACACCATCTGGCGCGCGACGCCGGGAATGCGGTTGCCCGCGCGGATGTCCGAACCGGCAATGTCATCGCGGTAGCGGGCGTCTATCCAGGTATAGGCCAGGTCTGCCCGCCAGTTTTCCTGCAGGCGGCCGCTCCAGCCAACCTCGATGCCATTGCGGCGCGTGCGGCCGCCATTGCGATACGAGGTGCGGCCATTGTTGCTGCCGGCCGCCACGATTTCGTTGCGGGTGTCGGTGTGGAACACCGCCACGGAAAACAGGCCATTGCCCCATTCCGACTTGAACCCGAGTTCGTAGTTGTTGCTGATGGCGGGCTGCAAGCCCAGGTTCAGCCCCGCCATGCCGTCGGGCCGGTACGAGACCTCGTTGGTGGTGGGCGTTTCGAAGCCTCGGCCATATGACGCGTAAATGGCCGTCGACGGGGTGGGCGCGTAACTTAACGAGGCAACCGGCAGGGCTTTGCGATAACGCGTGGAACCGCTGTCATCGTCATTGCCGGCAGCGACGTAATGGTCGTCGGAATCGAAGCTGACGGTGCTGTAGCGCAGTCCCGCATCGAAAGTCCAGCGCGGCGCGAAATTCCACGACGCCTGCAGATAGGGGTCGATGTTGTAGACCCGGTTGGTTTCATCACGGCGCAACTGTCCTTTGACGCCCAGCTCGGTGGGAGAGAAAGCCGGGCCGATGTAGTTCTCGTAGCCCTTGCGGTCTTCACGCAGGCTGTCATAGGCCAACCCGCCTATCAGCGTCAGGGGCCGGCCCGCCAGCGCCATGCGGGAAGTCCAGCGCAGGTCGATGCCGCCGTACTCGCGCGCGAGGCCGATTACGCCCCCGGCCTGGCCCGGGTTGAGCTGGGCCGCGGGCGGTATCGACAGATACTGGGTCATGTCGCGTTGCCCGTAGTACACCATGGCCCGCAATTCGTTGTCGGCATTGATTTGCCGTTCGTAGAGCAGGCCGCCCTGGGTCTGGCGCACCGTCTTGCGGGTATCGTACTGGCTGGCCTGCGGCGTGGCCTGGCGCGGGTCCTGCTCGTACTGGCTGCGCGTCAGGCCGAGCGGGTCCTGGGCGTTGAGATCCACGCTGTTTACCACCACGGTAAGGCGGCTTGCATCGTCGATCTGCACGCCCAGCTTGGCGTTGCCCAGGTTCTTGCGAGCGGCGCTGTGGTCGCGATAGCCATCGGTGGTGAGCCGGTTGGCGCTCAGTACGTAATCCAGGGCGTCGCGGACGCCGCTGGCCTCGATGCCATAGTGATAGGTACCGTAGCTGCCTGCCGACAGCCCGGCCTGCACGCGGGGCGGGTTCTCGCCGTCTTCCGTGAACACCTGCACGACGCCACCCGACGAGTTGCCATACAGCGCCGAGAATGGTCCGCGCAGGACCTCGATGCGCGCCGCCGAGGCCAGGTCGATGTTCGAGGTCTGCCCCTGGCCATCGGGCATGGTGGCGGGAATGCCGTCGACATACAGCCGCACGCCGCGCACGCCGAATGTGGAGCGCGCGCCGAACCCGCGCACCGATACCTGCAGGTCTTGCGCATAGTTCTGGCGATTCTGGATTTGCAGCCCCGGCACGCCGCCCAGGCTTTCAGACAAGTTGATGCCGGGCGTATCGAAGCGCAGGCGGTCGCCTTCGACGATGTTCACCGAAGCAGGCGTATCCAGCAGCGAGGCGTCGTAGTGGATACTGGTGACCACCACCGGTTCCAGCATCGGGACGGCAGGCGCCGGCTGTGCCCGCGCCGCGCCGCCCAGCAAGGGCGCGAGCGCGCCGCACAGGGCCAGCACGGCACGGGACGAACGCGGTGGACGTGGACCATTCATTGATTCGGCATTATGCGCCAGATCGTGTTCGAGAGATCGTCCGCGACAATGAGCGCGCCGCGCGGATCTACCGTCACGCCCACCGGGCGGCCGCGTGTCGAGCCGTCGCTGTCGCGGAACCCGGCAACGAAGTCCACGGGCGGGCCCGCGGGCCGGCCGTCGCGAAACGGCACGAACACGACTTTGTAGCCAGCGGGCTCGCTGCGATTCCAGCTGCCGTGCTCGCCAACGAACACGCCATTGGCGAAACGCGCTCCCATGGCGTCGGTAGAAAAATCGACGCCCAGCGCCGCGACGTGCGCGCCCAGGCTGTAGTCGGGCTTGATCGCCGTGGAAACTTTTTCTGGGTTCTGCGGCCGGACCCGATCGTCCACGTTTTGCCCCCAGTAGCTGTACGGCCAGCCGTAGAAGGCCCCTTCTTGCACGGCGGTGAGATAGTCGGGGACCAGGTCCGGGCCGATTTCATCGCGTTCGTTCACAACCACCCACAGTTGGCCGCTATCGGGTTGAATGGCCAGCGCCGTGGGATTGCGCAGCCCGGTGGCGTAGGCCTTGTGTTCGCCGGTGTCGGCGTTCACCCGCCAGATGCGGGCCCGGTCGGCCTCGGCCGTCATGCCCCGTTCGGTGATGTTGCTGTTGGAACCGATACCCACGTACAAGTACTTTCCGTCCGCGCTCGCCGCCAGGGCCTTGGTCCAGTGATGGTTGATTTCCGACGGCAGCTGCGTGACCGTCTCGGGCGGACCCGAGGCCTTGGTCTGGCCTGGCTGGTAGTCGAACCGGACCAACGCGTCCTGGTTGGCCACATAAAGATCGTTGCCCACCAAGGCCAGGCCATATGGCGCATTGAGCCCCTCGGCGAAAGTCATGCTTTCGTAGGTGCCGTCGCCTTCGGCATCGCGCAGCAGGGTCAGGCGGTTGCCGCCCTTGACCGGACTGGTGCCCCTGGCCTTGATGATGCCGGCGATCACGTCTTTGGGCTTGAGCTTGGCGGCATTGCCGCCCCGCCCTTCGGCCACGAGAATATCGCCGTTGGGCAGCACCAGTGTCTGGCGGGGAATCTTCAGGCCCGTGGCAATGGCGGTGATCGAGTAGCCATCGGGCACCGTCGGCGTCTTGTCGCCCCACGGGACAGGTTCGGCGATCACCATGTCGGGCAGCAGCCCTCGCTCGGGCTTGGGCAGTTCCGGCGCGGGCCCTACCCGCGAAGGCTGCGTCTGGGCGCTGCATAGGCTCAGCGCCGCCCACAGCGGGACGGCGGCATACAAGACGTTTTTCATACGGCGCCTCTGATGTGGGGGGAACGGAAGCCCAGCCAGGTGGCCGCGGCGGCAAGCACCACCATGACAGCCGACAGAACCAGGCCGGTTGGCATGCTTGCCCATGCGTCGCGGGCATGCATCAGCGCATTAAAGAAACCCACAAGCCAAGCCGCCAGCAGGATCGCGGCATAAAGAATGCCACCCGCCGCGCGTTGGCGCGGCCGGAAAAGATCGATGATGGCGAAGACCAGCGCAATGCCGCCAAACACCAGGCCGCCAACCAGCAGCCACGAGGCGAAATTGTTCCACTGGATATCAAAGGACTTCGCATAGGCGAGGTCGGCCAGCATGACGCCTAGAAACAGCGCAAGCGCTCCCCCCAAGAATACGGCAGGCAGCGGGTGCACGGTTAACGCGTACCGGGGTTGAACAATCTGGTTCACGAGAATGCCTCCTTGATCGACGGCAGGACCACGATATTTCGGAGTGCAGGCCAGCAAATCACATGCCCGCAGCCTATATTGGGTACCATGAACACACGCTGACAGCATCCCCCAGACCGCAACTACGCCGGAGTCCGCCGCCATGCCTACGCCTTCTGCCGCCTGCGTCGCCTTCCATGCCCTGCATGAACAAGGCTGCTTCATCCTGCCCAACCCCTGGGATGCCGGTAGCGCCCGGTTCCTGGAAAGCCTGGGCTTCAAGGCGCTGGCCACTACCAGTTCGGGCATGGCCTGGTCGCAAGGCCGGCGCGACGGCGCCGCCACGCTGGAGTCGGTGCTGGCGCACCTGCGCGTCATGGTGGCCGCCACCGGCCTGCCGCTGAACGCCGATTTCGAGAACGGTTATGCGCCGGATGCCGAAGGCGTGGCGCGCAATGTGCGCCTGGCGGTGGAAACCGGCGTGGCCGGCCTGTCTATTGAAGACTCCACGGGCAATCCCGACGATCCGCTGTTTCCGGTCGAGGTCGCGGTCGAACGGTTGCGCGCCGCGCGGGGCGCCATCGACGCGGCGGGCACCGGCACGCTGCTGGTGGGCCGCGCCGAGAATTTCTTTGCCGGCCGTCCCGACCTGGACGATGCCATCGCGCGCCTGCAAGCCTATGCCGAGGCCGGCGCCGACTGCCTGTACGCACCGGGTATTCGCAGCCGCGAACAGATCGCGGCGGTCGTGGCGGCCGTGGCGCCCAAGCCGGTGAATCTGCTGGTGGGATCGGTCAGCGAACTCAGTCTGCAAGATATCGCCGCGTTGGGCGTGCGCCGCATCAGCGTGGGCGGGGCGCTGGCGCGCTCGGCCTGGGGCGGGTTCATGCAGGCCGCGCAGGCATTGGCGCAAGGGCGTTTCGACACGGCTTTCGCCCATGCGGCTGCCGGCGATACACTCAACGCGCTGTTTGCGCCGCGCCCCTGAGGCAGGCGCGGCGGGAAATCGGCGACAAGAATGCGAGTGCCGGCCGCCGGCAGGGGTCCTAGACTGGAACCCTGCCAATGCGGCGGCAAAGCCGCGCGAAGGAGCCTGACCATGACCTATGCCTACAAGACCATTGCCTCGCCCGTCGGCCAGTTGAAACTGGTAGCCAGCGCATCGGGGCTGGCGGCCATCCTGTGGGAAAACGACAAGCCCGAGCGTGTTCGTCTGGGCCCCATGCGGGAAGATCCGCGGCACCCCGTGTTGCTGGAAGCCGAGCAACAGCTGGGCGAATATTTCGCCGGCAAGCGCAGCGGCTTCGATCTGCCGCTGGACTTCAACGGCACCGAGTTCCAGAAGCAGGTGTGGGCCGCGCTGCTTACTATTCCCTACGGCCAGACGCGCAGCTATCGCGACATTGCCATGCAGATCGGCCGCGACAAGGCGGTGCGCGCCGTAGGCGCCGCCAACGGGCGCAACCCGATTTCTATCGTGGCGCCCTGCCATCGGGTGGTGGGCGCGTCGGGCGACCTGACCGGATTCGCCGGCGGGCTGCGCGCCAAGGCCCTGCTGCTGGCCCTGGAAAGCGGCCAAGGCAGGCTGGCAGCATGAGCGCCCGGCCCCAGACCGTGAAGGGGCGCGCCACGCGCGAGCGCGCGGCATCGGCCCCCAGCGACGTCATCATCGGCGCGGACGGCCTGGCGCGGCCGCCCTGGGCCGCGCAAGACCCGCTGCTGCGCCACTATTACGACACCGAATGGGGCATGCCGGTGCGCGACGAGCATGGCCTGTTCGAGCGGTTGAGCCTGGAATGCTTCCAGTCGGGGCTGTCATGGGCCACGATTTTGCGCAAGCGCGAAGCCTTCCGCGCGGCCTTTCGCCGGTTCGATCCTGACGTGGTGGCGGCCTTCACGGCGGCCGACGTCGAACGCCTGCTGGCCGACACCGGCATCGTGCGCAACCGCGCCAAGATCGTGGCCACCATCAACAATGCGGCCGCCACGATCGCCCTGCGGCGCGATGGCGGGCTGGTGGATTTTATTTGGTCGTTTCAACCCGCAACCACGCCCGCCCCGCGCACGCTGGCGGAGATTCCCACCGTGTCCGAGGCGTCTACGGCGCTGAGCAAGGCCTTGCGCCAGCGCGGCTTCTCGTTCGTGGGGCCGACCACCATGCACGCCCTGATGGAGGCCACCGGCATCATCGACACGCACCTGGTCGACAGCCATCGCCGCGGCAGTTCTGGCGTCTGGCCGCGCACTTGATACACAATGCAAATATCTACAAGCATCGCAAAGATCCGCCGCCGCGCCGACCCGCATGGCAGGGGTTCGCGCCATAATTGAATGTTCCGCCTCTTGAGGCATTCACGCAAAGGCGCAATCATGAAACACCTGCTATTCCGACTTCTTTTCGCCAGCGCCCTTGGGCTGCTGGCTGCCTGCGCCATGGACCAAAACCGCAATTCCACGGCTGCCGCCGCCGAGCCCGGGCCAACTTCGACAACCGCCCTGTCGGCCTACCACTGGGACCTGACCGGGGCGCGCGATGCCGGCGGCGCCACCCAAACCCGCTGGATGCCGCCCGTTACGCGCAATGGCGCGCCGCTGCGCCTGAGCTTCGCCAACCAGCGCCTGTCGGTGTCGGGGCTGTGCAATCGCCTTGGCGCCGGCTACGACGCGCAGGGCCATCAACTGAAAATCTCGCAAGTGGTAGGCACCATGATGGCCTGCGGCGAGCCCGGCCTGATGCAGTACGAGCAAGCCGTCGGCCAGCAATTGCCGAAGGCCGCCACCTGGCGCATCGACCCGGGCCAAGACGGCCCCACGCTGACGCTGGGCTTCAGTGATGGCGCACAATGGACGCTGGCCGGAACGCCCACCGACGAAACCCGCTACGGTTCAGCCGGACAGATCATGTTCCTGGAAGTGGCGGCGCAACGCGTGCCCTGCTCGCACCCGCTTATCCCCAACAAACAATGCCTGCAGGTGCGCGAAGTGCGGTACGACAGCCAAGGGCTGAAAACCGGCCACGGCAAGTGGCAGGTCTTCTACAGCGACATCGAGGGGTATACCCACGAGCCCGGCGTGCGCAATGTGCTGCGCATCAAGCGCTATGAACGCCAGCAAGTGCCCGCCGACGCTTCGCGCTACGCCTATGTGCTGGACATGGTGGTAGAAAGCGCCCAGGAAGGCCGGTAGCACCGCGGCAGGCCGGGCCGGCACGGATTGATTCCCGTCATTGGCCCGGCTGGCCGGCAAGGTCAACATCGGCCTGATCCTTAACTCCGCCTGCTTCGCGCCATGGCTTATCCCGTCCTGCTGATCCTGCACCTGTTCGCCGCGCTGGCCTTTGCCGGCACGGTGTTCTTCGAAGTCGTCATGCTCGAAGGCGTGCGCAAGCATGTGCCGCGCGAGGCCATGCGCCTGATCGAGTCGGCCATCGGCGCGCGGGCGCGCCGCGTGGTGCCCTGGATATTGCTGGTGCTATACGGCGCGGGCCTGGGCCTGGCCTGGCAACACCGCGCTGCGCTGGCACAGCCCCTGGCCAGCAGTTTCGGACTGCTGCTGGGCCTGAAAATCATCCTGGCCGTCAGCGTGTTCGGCCACTTTCTGACGGCCATGGCGTTGCAGCACGGCGGGCGGCTGAATGGGCGCAATTCGCGCCGCATTCATATCAGCGTGTTCTGCCACGTGGTGCTGATCGTGCTGCTGGCCAAGGCCATGTTCTACCTGCACTGGTAGCGGCCCCGGCCGGCCACCCGGGCCCCGACCCGGGCATCACTTATCGGCGTTCGGGAAGAACAGCTGCTGGCCGTTGACCTTATAGCTGGCAATGGTGTCCTGGCCCGCTTTCGACGTTACCCAGTCGACGAACTGCTGCGCCGGTTTCGCCTTTACATGGGGATACTTGGCCGGGTTCACCACCATGACGCCGTACTGGTTGAACAGGCGCTTGTCGCCCTCTACCAGAACTTTCAGGCTGCCGGGGTTCTTGAAGCTAAGCCACGTGCCGCGGTCGGACAGCACATAGGCATTCATCGACGAAGCCATGTTCAGCGCCGGCCCCATGCCGCAACCACAGGCCTTGTAGCCGTTGCCCTGATCGTCCACGCCGGCGGCCTTCCAGAAGCGCAGTTCGGCCGCGTGCGTGCCGCTCTTGTCGCCGCGCGACACGAACGGCGCATCGGCCTTGGCCAGCTTGGACAGCGCCTGCACGATGTCATTGCCCTTGACGCCGGCGGGATCGTCGGACGGGCCGATCAGCACGAAGTCGTTGTACATGACCGGATAGCGTCTGATGGCGTAGCCTTCGGCCACGAATTTTTCTTCGGCAACCTGGTCGTGCACGAACAGCACGTCGGCATCGCCGCGGCGGGCCATGTCCAGCGCCTGCCCCGTGCCCTGCGCCACGACCTTGATGTCGATGCCCGTGGCCTGTTTGAACGCAGGCAGCAGGTGCGAGAACAGGCCGGACTGCTCGGTGGACGTGGTCGAGGCCATGACGATGGTTTCGGCGCTCGCCGGCGCCGCCAGGGCCGCGGCCGCCAACAGGGCCGGCGCGGCGGCGCGCCGCAATAGCGTGGACAGCTTCATGATATGCGTTCTCCTTTGACGAACTGGCTGGCGGCCTCGGGCAGCGGGCCGTAGAAAAAATCGTCCACCGGCAGGTCGGCCACGATGCTGCCGCGCTCGAGATACACGACGCGCCGCGCCAGCCGCTTTACCTGCCCCAGGTTATGGCTGCTGAATACCATGGCGGGCGCGCCGCTGACGCCGGCCGGCGTGAAATCGGCCATCATCTGCTCGACTTCGCGCTTGGCATGGGGGTCCAGGCTGGCGGTGGGCTCGTCCAGCAGCAGCACTTCGGGCGCCAGCGCCCAGGCGCGCACCATGGCCAGCCGCTGTTGCTGGCCGCCGGACAAGGTCTTGGCATTGCGCGCCGCCAGCTCCGCCATGCCGGCCTGCTGCAGCGCCTGCCTGCCCTGCGCGCGGGCGTCGCGCCAGCGCACGCCGTGCAGCCACAGGCCTAGCGAAACATTATTCAACGCCGACGTGCGCAGCATGTAGGGCTGCTGGAACAGCATGGCCTGGCGCCGCCGCGCCACGCAGCGGGCCTGGCCGCGCGTGGGCTGGATCAGGCAATGCAGCAGGCGCAGCAAGGTGCTCTTGCCGCTGCCATTGGCGCCCACCAGCGCCACGCATTCTCCGGCATGGATGGTCAGCGAAACGCCGCGCAAGGCCCGCACGGCACCGTAATCGACATCGACATCGCGCAAGTCGAACAGCGGCGTGGCGGCGCGATGGTCCGCACGGCGCCCGGCGGCGGCGCCGGGGCCGATTTCTGTGTCCGGGCGCTTCATGACGGTGCCCCGGCGTGGCCGAACAGGCCCGCCAGCCCCGCGTCGCGCCGCTCGCGCCAGCGCCGCACCAGCGAAGCCAGCACGTTCAGCAACAGCACCACGAACAGCAGCAACAGGCCCAGCGCCAGAGCCAGCGGCAGGTCGCCCTTGCTGGTTTCCAGCGCGATAGCCGTGGTCATCACGCGCGTATAGCCTTCGATGTTGCCGCCCACCACCATCACCGCCCCCACTTCGGAAATGGCGCGCCCGAAGCCGGTAATGACAATGGTGAGCAGGGTGAAGCGTTCGTCCCAGACCAGCAGCAGGCTGCGCACCAGCGTGCGCGCGCGCAATGACCGCAACTGCTCGCCATGGTGGCGCTCGGCGTCTTCAACGGTCTGGCGGACCAGCGCGGTGACCACTGGACAGACCAGCACCGCCTGCGCCAGCACCATGGCCTTGAACGAAAACAGCCAGCCCAGAAAGCCCAGCGGGCCGGAATGCGACAACAGCAGGTAGACCACCAGGCCCACCACCACGGAAGGCAGGGCCAGCGAGGTATTCAGCAACGTCAGCACGATGCCGCGCCCGCGGAAACGCGCCACGGCAAGCCACGAGCCGGCCACCATGCCGGCGCTGCACGCGAGCAGGCAGGCGCAGGCGCTGACCGCCAGAGACCTGACCACGATGGACAGCAGCACCGGATCGGCCCCGACGATCAACTGCAATGCAGTCAGCACGCTTTCGGATAAGGTATTCATGGTGGGTACATGCGAGACCTGCACAGAGGGTAGCCCAGCAGTATCATGCAAGCCATATGAACAACGTTGCATAGGCTGGGCCGCGCGCCCGCGTCCTGGCATTTAGTGCATACTCGCGGACGTGCATCGTATCGACCTTTCCTACCAGTTGGGCGGCACCGACACTGCCCCTGCCACCATCGGCAACGCGCTGATGGATCTGCTGTTCGCCGTGCGGCAGCAGGGTTCGATTTCGGCCGCGGCCAAGTCGCTGGGCCTGTCGTACCGCCACGTATGGGGTGAACTCAAGCGCTGGGAACAAGCCCTGGGCCGCACCCTTATCGTGTGGGACAAGGGCCAGCCGGCGCGCCTGAACGAGTTCGGAGAAAAGCTGCTGTGGGCCGAGCGCCAGGCCCAGGCGCGGCTGGGGCCACAAATCAACGCCCTGCGCGCCGACCTCGAACGCGCCTTTGCCATGGCGTTCGACGACGCGGCCCATGTGGTGCCGCTGTATGCCAGCCATGACGATGCCCTGGGCGCGCTGCGCGAACACGCGGTAGCCAGCGCCAAGCTGTACCTCGACATTCGCTATACCGGCAGCGTGGATGCGATCCGCGGGCTGAACGAAGGGCGCTGTGTGATCGCCGGCTTTCATACGCGGCAAGATCCGGTGCCCGGCTCGCTGACCGAGCGCATCTACAAGCCGCTGCTCAAGCCGGGGCTGCACAAGATCATCGGATTCGCGCAGCGCAGTCAAGGCCTGATCGTGGCGCGCGGCAACCCTCTGCGCCTGGCCGCGCTGCCAGATCTGCGGCGCCCCGGCGTGCGCTATGTGAACCGCGCGCTGGGCAGCGGCACGCGCGTGCTGTTCGACGAACTGCTCGAACAGGCGGGACTGCCTGCCTCGGCGATTGCCGGTTATGACCGCACCGAACCGTCGCACGCCGCCGTGGCCCATGCCATTGCCGCCGGCACCGCCGACGCGGGGCTGGGCATCGAGCCGGTGGCGCATCAGCACGGCCTGGATTTCCTGCCGCTGGTGCGGGAGAACTATTTTCTAGTGTGCTTGAAATCGACGCTGGAGCAGCCCTCTACCCAGGCGCTGCTGGCGATCTTGCGCAGCGCCCCATGGCAGGCAGCCCTGTCGCGCATGCCGGGCTACGCGCCCGTGCAAAGCGGTGAAGTGCTGTCGATGCGGCGGGTGCTGCCGTGGTGGAGTTTTCCGACCAGCAAGCCGCGGCGCCGCGCCCGTTAGGGAGGCAGGAGGGAGGCAGGACGCGATTGCCGCCCTTAGGGCGTGGCGGCGCGCGCGGCCGCCAGCTCGGGCTGGGGCACCAGCCGCTCGGGGGCCGTGTAGCACACGAAGTGCCGGTTCACCGCACGGCCGATGGCGCACAAGCCCAGGCCCTTGGCGATTTCGTAGCCCATCTGCGTCATGCCGCTGCGCGACACGACAATGGGCACGCCCATCTGGGCCGACTTCATGATCATTTCGCTGGTCAGGCGGCCGGTGGTGTAGAAGATTTTGTCGGCGCCGCGTTGCTCGGCCGGCGGCTGCAGCCACATCCAGCCCGCCAGCGTGTCAATGGCGTTGTGGCGGCCGACGTCTTCCACGAACATCAGCATGGTTTCGCCGCGGAACAGCGCACAGCCATGCACCGAGCCCGCCGACTTATAGGTGGTTTCCTGCACCCGTATGGCATTGAGCAGGCCGTACAGTTGCGCCTGTGTCACGCGGGCCTGCGGCGCCAGGCGGATGCTGTCGAGTTCTTCCATCAGGCCGCCGAATACACTGCCCTGCCCGCAGCCCGTGGTCACCACGCGCTGGGCGGTGCGGGATTCGATATCGGCGATGCCGTCGCGCGTAACCACCGAGGCGGCGTTGACTTCCCAGTCGACCATGATGGACAGCACGTCGCTCACGTCGCGGATCAGGCGCTGGTTGCGCAGATAGCCCAGCACCAGCAGTTCGGGCATGGCGCCCAGCGTCATCAGCGTGACCAGCTCGCGCCGGTCTACGTAAATGGTAAGCGGCCGCTCCGCCGGAATGGACACGGTTTCCGACGCGCCGTGCTCGTTGACCACGGTGACTTCCCGCGTCAGCGGGGCGCGCGCCTGGGTCAGTTGCGGCAACGACAGGCTGGAAGCGGTCACTTGGCGGATTTGCCGTCGGATTCAGTCTGAGGCGAGCTGGGCGGCTGGCTGGCGGTTTCGGCGGGCGAATGCGCGCCGGACCCCTCGCGCGGCTGCACCGGCGCCGGCGCATACACGAACGGGCCCGGATCTTTGCATTCGGGCGTGGGGACGGGAGGCGCGGCGTTCTTGCCAGCCGCTCGCGCGCTCGCGAAATACTGTTCGGCCACAGTGTCCTGCACCTGGCATAGCTTGTAGGCGGCGACCTTGCCGCTCCAGGCTGCCTTGGCCTTGGCTTCGGCGGCCTTGGCCTGGGCCTCGGCGCTGGGCGCCGGCAGGGTGGCATGGGCGGCGGCGGCAATCATGGCCAGCGGCAACGCGGCAAGCAGTTTCATGGCGTGCTCCTTCGGGGTCAGGCGCCGGCCGGGCGGGCGCCGCGCCGCTTGGCGGCCTTGGCGGCCGTACGCTGGGCCGGGATCTTGCCCGACTGGATGTCGCTGTACCAGACGTCGTGGTGTTCGCGCGCCCAGGCCTCGTCGACATAACCGGTTTTCATGGCCTTGTAGGCGCCCTGCATGCCGATGGTGCCCAGGTAGATGTGGCCCATCAACATGCACATCATCAGTATGACCGACACCGCGTGGATCATGTGGGCGATCTGCATGTTGCCGCGCGTGTACACCATGGCGTCCGGCACCACGCGGTCAAGGAACAGCCCCGAGCCGACCGCGAGCAGGCCAAACAGCAGCATGCCTATCCAGAACATGAGTTTTTCGCCGGCATTGAAGCGCCCCGCCGGCACATGCTGAGCGCGCAGCAGCCCGCCGCCCCGGCGTAGCCAGGTGAGGTCGTAGCGGCGCAGCATGTTGTCTTTGGCGAACGTGGCCAGCACCACCACCAGCGACACCGCGAACACCGGGCCGACGAAGTTGTGGGTGGTCTTGAGCACCCAGGCCAGCCAGCCGTAGATGGCGCTGCCCATCCAGGGCAACAGGATGTGCCGGCCGAATGCCATCACGATGCCCGACAGCACCAGAATGACGAAGGCCGTGGCGTTGACCCAATGGGCGGCGCGTTCAAAATAGGTAAAGCGCTCGATCTTGCGACCGGTTTCCGGACCATGCACCTTGACCTTGCCCTTGGCCAGGTAGAACAGCAAGATCGCCACCAGCACGATCAAGAGCAGGCCGCCCCCGTACGGAACCAGCCAGTGGTTGCGCACCTGCCGCCAAGCTTCGCCGGCCGTGGTGTAGCGGGACCCGGGATACTGCACGAAGCGCTGGATCAGCACGCCGGCCTCGGGAGCCTCGCTGGCCGGCAGGCTGCTGTAGCCGGGCTGCCCGGAATTCACCTGCCGCCACATGGGCGCATTGTTGCCGGGCTGCACCTTGGCGCGCTGGCCGTTGGTCTGCTCGGCGTAGCCGGGCAGCTCGTTGGCGTCGGGCTTGACCTCGAAGATATTGGCGTTCTTGATGCCGCCCAGGCCGCCGTCGGCGGGCGCGGTGTTCTGCGCCGCCGCCGGCGCCAGCAACGTGGCGCCAAGCAAGAGTGCCGCGAAGAATGACCGTACCATGGCAGCCTCCGGTCAGTTGACTTTGTTGTACTCGTTCTGCCCGCGCTGGGTGCGCTGGGCGAGTTCGCGCTGCCAGCTGGCCTTGTCGCCAGGCTTCCAGCCCGGGGCCACGAAATTGCTTCCGGTGCCGGCGTAGGCGGGTTCGCCGGTGTTCTTGCCGGAATGCAATTCCTGCGAGGGCTCGGAGCAGGCCGCCAGGCCCAACGCCAGCAGCGTCACGATACCGATGCGCGCGTTCATGATTTGTCCTTCGCGCCAGCGGCAGGCGGCTGGCCGGCCTGCTGCGAGCCATAGGCCGTGCCCCAGCCCCAGACCTCGGCGCCCTTGCCCCGGTGCACCACCCGCGTGCGGAAAATATCGGCCACCACATCGCCGTCGCCGGCCAGCAGCGCCTTGGTGGAGCACATTTCTGCGCAGGCGGGCAGCTTGCCCTCGGCCAGGCGGTTGCGGCCGTATTTTTCGAACTCGGCCTCGCTGCCATGTTCTTCGGGGCCGCCGGCGCAGAACGTGCATTTGTCCATTTTGCCGCGCACGCCGAACGTGCCCTGCGACGGGAACTGCGGCGCGCCGAACGGACAGGCGTACGAGCAGTAGCCGCAGCCAATACAGGTGTCTTTATTGTGCAGCACCACGCCTTCATCGGTGCGGTAGAAGCAGTTCACGGGGCACACCGCCATGCAGGGCGCATCGCTGCAGTGCATGCAGGCCACCGAAATGGATTTTTCGCCCGGCACGCCGTCGTTCAGCGTGACCACGCGGCGGCGGTTCACGCCCCAGGGAATCTCGTGCTCGTTCTTGCACGCGGTGACGCAGCTATTGCATTCGATACAGCGCTCGGCGTCACAGACGAACTTCATTCTTGCCATGGCGGTCTCCTAGGCCTTCGCGATGTTGCAGATCGTGGTCTTGGTTTCCTGCATCATCGTGACGGAGTCGTAGCCGTAAGTGGTAGCGGTGTTGACCGCTTCGCCACGCACGATGGGTGCCGCGCCTTCCGGGTAGCTGGACAGCAGGTCGGCCCCCTGCCAGCGCCCCGCGAAGTGGAAGGGTATGAACGCCGTGTCGGGCCCCACCCGTTCGGTAACCAGCGCCTGCACATTCAGGCGCGCGCCCGTGGGCGTGGACACCCACACCCGGTCGCCGTTGCTGATGCCACGGTCGGCCGCCGCCTTGGGGTTGATCTCGACGAAGCACTCTTGCTGCAGTTCGGCCAGCCAGGGGTTCGAACGTGTTTCGTCGCCGCCGCCCTCGTACTCGACCAGGCGCCCCGAGGTAAGAATGATGGGGAATTTCTCGTACAGTTTGTCGGCCACGTTCTTCTTCTGCAGCGACGTGTACAGCGTGGGCAGGCGCCAGAAATTCTTCAGGTCGTCGTGCGAGGGGTACTTGGCGACCAGGTCGGGCCGGGTGCCATAGATGGGCTCGCGGTGCTGCGGGATGGGATCGGGGAAATTCCACACCACCGCGCGCGCCTTGGCGTTGCCGAACGGATAGCAGCCATGGTTTTTCATGACCACGCGGATGATGCCGCCCGACGAATCGGTTTTCCAGTTCTTGCCTTCGGCCGCGGCCTTCTCGGCATCGGTGAGCTCGTTCCACCAGCCCAGCTTCTTGAGCAGGATGTGGTCGAACTCGGGATACCCGGTGGTGAGGTCGGCTCCTTTAGAGTGAGAGCCGTCTTCGGCCAGCAGGTTGACGCCATCGCGCTCCACGCCGAAGTTGGCGCGGAAGTTGCCGCCGCCATCCATGACGTGCAGGCTGGTGTTGTACAGGTTGGCCGTGCCCGGGTGCTTGAGCTCGGGCGTGCCCCAACAGGGCCACGGCAGGCCGAAGTAGTCGCCGGTCAGGTCGTAGCCGGTTTCGGCGTCTTTGCCGCCCTTGGCGCGCAAGGTCTTGACGTCGAACACATGCATGTTGCGCATGTGGGCCTTCAGGCGCTCGGGGCTTTGCCCGGTGTAGCCGATGGTCCAGCAGCAGGCGTTGATTTCACGCAGCACGTCTTCGATGACGGGCTCGTCCATGCCCTTGACCTTCTGCAGCTTGTAGTTCTTGACGAACTCTTTGCCAAATCCCAGCTTTTCGGCCAGCTGGTACATGATCATGTGGTCGGTGCGGCTTTCCCACAGCGGATCGATGACCTTGTCGCGCCACTGCAGCGAACGGTTGGACGCCGTACAGGACCCGCTGGTCTCGAACTGCGTGGCCGCCGGCAGCAGATAGACCGCGCGGTTGGGGTTGAGGTCTTCGGCCTTGCCCGGCATGGCGGCCATGGCCGCCGTGGCCGACGGATACGGATCGACCACCACCAGCAGGTCGAGCTTGTCCATGGCGCGCTTCATTTCCAGCCCGCGCGTCTGCGAGTTGGGCGCATGGCCCCAGTAGACGACGGCCCGCAGGTTGGTGGGCTGGTCGATGACGCTGGGGTCTTCGAGCACGCCGTCGATCCAGCGCGACACAGTAATGCCGGGCTTGCTCATCAGCTCGGGCGAGGCGTAGCGGCCCTTGATCCATTCGTAGTCGACGCCCCACGCGTTGGCGAAGTGCTTCCAGGAGCCTTCGGTCAGGCCGTAGTAGCCGGGCAGGGAATCGGGGTTGGGGCCGATGTCGGTGGCGCCCTGCACGTTGTCGTGGCCGCGGAAGATGTTGGCCCCGCCGCCGGACACCCCGACGTTGCCCAGCGCCAGCTGCACGATACAGGACGCGCGCACCATGGCGTTGCCGATGGAGTGCTGCGTCTGGCCCATGCACCACACCAGCGTGCCGGGGCGGTTTTCGTGCAGGGTCTTGGCCACGCCGTACATGGTGGCCTCGTCGACGCCACAGGCATCCTGCACCTTGTCGGGCGTCCATTTGGCCAGGATGTCGGCCTTGACCTTGTCCATGCCATAGACGCGCGCGTTGATATAGGCCTGGTCTTCCCAGCCGTTCTTGAAGATGTGATACAGCAGGCCGAACAGGAACGGGATGTCGGTGCCGGAACGGATGCGGACGTGCTGGTCGGCCTTGGCGGCCGTGCGGGTGAAGCGCGGGTCGACCACGATCATTTTGCAGCCGGTTTCCTTGGCGTGCAGCATGTGCAGCATCGACACCGGATGGGCTTCGGCGGCGTTAGACCCGATGTACAACGCGACCTTGGCGTTCTGCATGTCGTTGTACGAGTTGGTCATGGCGCCGTAGCCCCACGTGTTGGCCACGCCGGCCACCGTGGTGGAGTGGCAGATGCGCGCCTGGTGGTCGCAGTTGTTGCTGCCCCAGTAGCTGACGAACTTGCGCATCAGGTATGACTGTTCGTTGCTGTGCTTGGATGAGCCGATCCAGTAGACCGAGTCGGGACCGCTTTCCTTGCGCAGCTGCATCAGGTGGGCGCTGATTTCGTTCAGGGCGGTGTCCCAGCTGATGCGCTGGTACTTGCCGTCGACCAGCTTCATGGGATAGCGCAGGCGGTGTTCGCCGTGGCCGTGCTCGCGCACCGCGGCGCCCTTGGCGCAGTGCGCTCCCAGGTTGATGGGCGAATCGAAGACCGGTTCCTGGCGCACCCAGACGCCGTTCTCGACCACGGCGTCGATGGCACAGCCCACCGAACAGTGCGTACAGACCGTGCGGTGGGTGGTGGTCTTGGTTTTGCCCAGGGGCGCCTGGCGCTCGTCGGCGGCTTCGGCCTGCCTGACCAGCGCCAGCGGCGCGGCCGCCAGGCCGGCGCCCACGCCGATGCCCGAGCGCCGCAGGAACGAGCGACGGTCCATGGTGGGCAAGGCCTGCGACATGCCGCGCCGCAGGCTTTGCATGAAGCTCGACTCTGCCGCGGCATCGCGCGCGGCATCGGTTTTTTTGGTTAGCAACATGCCGGGCTCCGTCAGACGAGAGTGGTTTTGTAGTACCGCTTGACGTGTTCGCTGAGGCGATAGCCGCCGCCCTGCGCCGGCGCGGGGGGTGAGGCAGTAGCGGAGGATGGCGGCTGCGCCGCGCTACCGGGCAAGGCCACCGCGCCAGCCGCGGCGGCGCCGGCGCCGGCCGCGCTTGCCAGGAATGCCCGGCGCGAAAGTCGGGGGTGGGTCTTGGACATGTCCGTCTCCTCCGAAGCAACCAGATATGAAATGCTTTGCATACTGTACCCCGACCCTTGGCCCGGGGCAATCTTCTCGGCCCGGACCTCGGCGCAACGCCGGTTTTGCCGTTAAGCCAGCATGTCGAAGCCCTGCGCCTCGACCTGGAAGAAATCGCGGGTGAAATCGGCCGCGCGGGCATAGAACCGCGCGGCGGGCTGGGCGGCTATTGCATCGCACAAATCGCCGGCCCAGGGCTGGATGTGCGCGGCGAAGAACGCGCTTTGCCGGGCCAGGTTGGCCACCGCCGCGTCGGGCCCGGTGATCAGCAGCCGCATGACTTCGCACAGATAAGCGATGTGGTCTTCGGTTTCGGGCATGGCGGGGTCGCGCGCCAGGCCCAGCGCGGACAAGTCGTCACGCAGCCGGACCAGCGGTTTTTCGTTCAGGAAACCCGCCAGGTAGTGCGAGCCGAACAAATAGACTTCGGGCTTGCCTACTCCGCCGAACAGGGCGTCGTATTCGGACGCGACGGTGGCCGCGTCCAGTTCGCGCGCGCTGTCGGCCAGCGCGTTCCAGGAGGCTTCGAGCAGGCTGCCGGACGCGGCGGCCTGCTCCTGCAGCTGCGCCAGCAATTCGGCGGATGGCGGCGCATAGAACAGGTGCGCCAGCAAGCCGTAGATTGCGGCGCGGGCGGCGTCTTCGTCGAGGCCGGTGGGGCCGATGGCGGCGAGCGGGACGGTGGCTGTCATAGGTCGGTGATGCGAGTTTCGTCGGGCGAGGAATACAGGTCGATGACACGGCAGTCGCCGCACATCTTCAGGCGTTCGAGCGCCGCCCCCTGGAACATGGCGTGGCCGCCCAGCCGCTGCAGCATGGTGTCGATGCCCTTCTGTGTGCCGAACGCCTTGCCGCAGCGCACACAGTGGAAGGGCTGGGTTTCGTTGAGCACCACGGCTTCTTTGCGGCGTTCGGACAGCAGCAGGCGCGGCACCAGCTGGATGGCGTCTTCTGGGCAGGTTTTTTCGCACAACCCACATTGCACGCAATTTTTTTCGATGAAGCGCAGCTGGGGCAGTTGCGGGTTGTCTTGCAACGCATGGGCCGGGCAGGCGCTGACGCAGCTCATGCACAGCGTACAGGCCTGGGCGTCGACCGCGACGGCGCCCAGGGGCGCGCCGGCGCCGGGCGCGCCCGCCGGCAGCGGGATTTCCTGTGGCAAGGGGCCGGGCGCATGAGCAATGAGATGGTCCAGGGCGAGCGCCAGGGTGGCGCGCTTCTCGGGCGCCGCCGCGTGGCGCGCCGGCTGGGCCGGCACGCGCGGATGCCGCGCCACGATGCGCTGCAGGTGATCGTCGAGCGCTTCGGCGGTGTCGGCCCGCACCAGATGCAGGTGCGTGCCGTCATAGCCCAGGCCGTTCAGGATGGCCTGCGCGGTTTCCATTTGCGCGGCCAGCGCGTCAAGATACTGCGGCGCCTCGTCGCCGCTGGCCAGCACCGCCACCTGGGCGGCGCCGAACGCCACGGCCGACAGCCACAGCTCGACCCCCAGGCTGGCCACGTGCCACAAGGCCACCGGTATCACGTTGGCCGGCACCCCGTGCGCCAGCTTGAGCTGCGCGGCGCGGCCCAGGGTTTCCACCAGGCGCTGGCCGCCCTGCTGGCTGTGCAGCAGCAGCACCGCGTCGCGTCCGCCGGCCTGGGCATAAGTAGACAGCAAGGTGCGCAGCTTGCGACCCTGGTCGGGGCTGCGCGGATACGTATAGGCCATGGCGCCAGACGGGCATACGGTGGTGCAGGCCCCGCAGCCGGCGCACAGATACGGGTCGACCACGATCTGCTGGCGATGCGCGTCGCTGCGGATGGCCTCGGCCGAGCAGACATCGACACAGGCATTGCAGCCAATGGTTTCGTTGCGGCTGTGCGCGCACAGCGAAGATTTGTAGTCGAAGAATTTGGGCTTTTCGAATTCGCCCACCAGGTCACGCAGCCGCAGCAGCGTGCCGGGGTCGCGGCCGTCCCAGGTGAAATAGCCCTGCGGCGGCTCGTGGCGGCGCATCTGCGGCGTGGCGCCCAGGTCGAGCACCAGGTCGTACTGTTCGGTGAACTGGCGGGGCGGGCGCTGGAAATCGATGGCGCCCGCCACCGTACAGGACGCCACGCAATCGCGATGCGAGGTACATCGCCCCAGGTCGACCTGGTAGTCGACGCCAATGGCGCCTTCCGGGCAGGCAGCCAGGCACGCATTGCAGCGGGTGCACAGATCGAGGTCGATGGGGTTGTCTTGCGACCAGGCCAGCTCGAACGCGCCCAGCCGCCCCCGCAGATGTTCGAGCCGGCCGGCCAGCACCGGATAGCGGCGCGCCTGGCTACCGCCGTCGCGGCCCTCGCCCTGCACGAACAGCGTTACCTGCAAGACGTCGTCGAGCAATGCAGCGGCCTGCTCGGCGCGATCGAGCGGGCCGATGACCAGCAGGCGGCCCGCGCTGCGGTACGTGACCGTGGCGACCGGATCGGGATCGGGCAGGTGAGCCGCGGCCAGCAAGGCCGCCAGCTTGGGCATGGCCTGGGCGGCGTCGCGGCTCCAGCCGCCGGTTTCGCGAATGTTGACGAAGCGCACCGGCGCCAGGGCGCCTTCGGTGGCGCGGCCCAGTTCGCCAAACAGGCGCTGTTCCTGGGTGCACGCCACCACGACCGGCCCGGCGCCGCGGATGGCCTGCTGGAAGTCGCCCGCCTGGCTGCGGCACAGCAGGGAATGCGGCGCCAGCGGCTCGCCCAGCGCGCGCCCGAGTTCATCGGGGTCCAGCGGCATGGTGCGGTTGCAGTCGCAGATCAGCGTAGTCATGGGTGCGGTCGCATGAAAAAGAAGGCTTCAGCCGCGCGCACGCGCCCCGGCATGGCGGGGCGCGGCGGCGGCGGGATCTGGTTCGGCTGCGCGGCCGGGGCTGGGGCCGGCGGCCACGGCATCGGCGGCGGGCGTGTCCGCGGCGCCGTCGGCAGGCGCGGCTGGCGGCTCGAGGGGGGCCGCTGGGGAAGAATCATGCGCTTGCGGCGGCTCGGCGCCGTGATCGGCCGGGGGCGGGTTGGCCAACGCCCGGTCGACCGGCGCCGGGTCGGCCGGCAGCGCGTCTTCGGCGGATTCGAACATCGCCAGCGCCCGCGCGCTGGCCAGGCGGCGCAACATGGGTGCCGGCAAGGCCTCCATGCTGGAGTAATCGTCGATGTAAGTATCGAGCCCGTCCATCACGTTGTAATGGGGGTCGGAGAACAGTTTTTTCAGCGCTGCGTTCTTTACATCGGGCGCCACCTGCCGCGCCACGAAAGGCGCGAAATCAGATTCCGGTGTCAGCGCGCGCACGTCGTCCAGCGTCAGGGGCGGCGGTTCGGCCGGCGCCTGCACAGTGGGCGGCACGGCCTGGGCATCGGCGGGCCCATCCGCCAGAGCAACCGGCTGCGGTGCGCCGGACGGCGGCGCATCCTCGGGCGCCTGCCCGCCGCGGGCCTGCTCTTTGCGGCGGGACCAGCGGCGCAGAAAGCCATCGTGCCCGGGCCCCGTCATGATGTTCCTTCGCCGCCGAATTTCTTCAGGGTGGACACCGACGCCGGGTTGCCGAAGCGGTCTTGCAGCGATTGGAAGCTGGCCGGGCGCTTGCGGCGCTTGGGCTCGGGCACGTAGTGGGCTGCGATGAAGGCGTTGAGCCATTCCACGATGACGGGCGGCGCCGGCACCTGCTCGACGGTTTCCTGGGCATCGAGCCAGCGGCCGGCGTCGTGATAGCTGAGCGTGACGATAGCGGGCCGCGCCCGTGGTTCGCCGCCGTCTTCGGGCTCGTGCATGCGCCACAACACGAACCAGCAGGGCGCCGGCGTGGTGGCATTGAGCACGTAGCCTTCGGCGTCGTCTTTGAACAGCCGCACGGTGTAGCCCGGGTGCAGCCAGCGTTCTTGCGAATCGTCTTTATAGAGCAGACGCTCGGCCGTGCCGAACGTGGCCTCGTTGGCGACCACGTCGTCGAGCACCCAGCGCCATTCCTGCCAACGCCGCATCGGACCGTTGATGCGTTCTTTGCGCATCACCACGGCCACGTCCAGGCTGATGGGCAGGGATTCGCTCATGGCAGGCTGCCTAGGTTGTCCGGCTGATCGAAATGGCGGACAGCTTGGCGGAGTGGTCTTTGGCCATGCCCGCCACCGACACCGCCACCTGGCGCGCCACCGCCTTGTACAGGCCGGCGACCTCGCCGTCGGGGTCGGCCACCACGGAAGGCTGGCCGCTGTCGGCCTGCAGGCGGATGTTGATGTCGAGCGGCAAGGCGCCCAGATAGGCCAGATTGAAATCAGCCGCCATTTTCTTGCCTCCGCCCGCGCCGAATATGTGTTCGGCATGGCCACACTGGCTACAGACATGCACCGCCATGTTCTCGACCACGCCCAGGATCGGTACCCCGACTTTTTCGAACATTTTGACCCCCTTTCGGGCATCCAGCAAGGCGATGTCCTGGGGGGTGGTGACGATGACCGCGCCCGTGACGGGCACCTTCTGGCTGAGCGACAGGTGGATGTCGCCGGTGCCGGGCGGCATGTCGACCACCAGGTAGTCGAGGTCTTTCCAGTTGGTCTGGCGCAGCAGCTGCTCGAGCGCCTGCACCGCCATGGGGCCGCGCCAGATCATGGCTTCGTCGGGATCGACCAGGAACCCGATGGACATGACCTGCACGCCGTAATTTTCGAGCGGTTCCATGGTTTTGCCGTCGTCGCTTTGCGGGCGCGCGTCGATGCCCATCATGAGCGACTGGCTGGGGCCGTAGATGTCGGCATCGAGCAGGCCCACCCGTGCTCCCTCGGCGGCCAGCGCCAGTGCCAGGTTGACGGCGGTGGTGCTCTTGCCCACCCCGCCCTTGCCCGAAGCGACAGCAATGATGTTCTTGATGTTGGGCAGCAGGGCCACGCCGCGTTGCGCCGTGTGCGGCACGATGACCGTGCGCAGGTTGACCGAGACATTGCCCACGCCGGGCACGCCGCGCGCGGCGGCGACCAGGGCGCTGCGCAGGGCCGGTATCTGGCTTTTGGCGGGGTAGCCGAGTTCGACGTCGAAGGCGACATCGGCGCCGTCGATCTGGAGATTCTTGACCGCCTTGGGGCTGGCCAGGGGTTTGCCCGTATTGGGATCGATGACGGCCTGCAAGGCCTGCAACAAAGGTTCGGAAGCGACCATGGGGTCTTGTGCGTGAAAGTCGGAGAAAAGGAAGGCCGCCGCGGCGGCCCGCTCGATTCATCTTAGCAGAGCGCTTTGCGCTGCCGCATGGGGTGCATCATGCGCGCGCGAAAGGCCCGTCGGGCTGGTCTATACTGGCCGCCACGCCGCGCGGTTGAACGCGGCTTTGCTATCGAATCCCATGATCGATAAAACCGACATCACGGGCCTGATTCTCGCGGGCGGGCGCGGCAGCCGCATGGGCGGTATCGACAAGGGCCTGCAGAACTACCAAGGCATGCCCATGGCCATGCACGCCTTGCTGCGACTGTCGCCGCAAGTGGGGCAGGCCATGGTCAACGCCAACCGCAACCTGGGCGCCTACGAAGCCATGGGCGTGCCGGTGTGGCCCGACAACCTGCCCGACTTCGCCGGCCCCCTGGCCGGGCTGGCGGTGGGCCTGGAACGCTGCGAAACCCCCTACCTGGCCACGGTGCCCTGCGACTGCCCGCGCTTTCCGCTCGACCTGATCGAACGCCTGGCCGGCGAGCTGGTCCGGCAAAACGCCGACATCGCCATGGCCGCCACGCTGCAAAACGGCCAGCTGCGCACCCAGCCGGTGTTCTGCCTGATGAAAACCTCGCTGCTGCCCAGCCTGCTGGCCTTCCTGCAAAGCGGCCAGCGCAAGATCGACGCCTGGACAGCCATGCACCGCTGCGTCGAGGTCCGCTTCGACGATGCCGCGGCCTTCGCTGGCGCGAACACGCTGGCTGAACTGCAACAACTGCCATGACCCGCCCCCTGCCCCCCAGTCTCGCCTCCATCGCTTCGTGCATCAGCGGCTACGATCCGGCCGCCCTGCCGGTGACCCAGGCCCGCGCCTTCATCGATCAGTTGGTGCCGCGCGTGCGCGCCGCCGAAATGCTGCCACTGCGTTCGGCCCTGGGCCGCGTGCTGGCCAGCGATGTCGTATCGCACCTGAACGTGCCCGCCCACGACAACTCCGCCATGGACGGCTACGCCTTCGCCGGGCGCGATCTGGCCGCCGACGCCGATACCGTGCTGCAGGTGGCCGGCAGCGGGCTGGCCGGCACCCCCTTCACGGGTCGGGCGGGCCCCGGGCAGTGCGTACGCATCATGACCGGCGCGGTCATGCCCGACGGGCTGGATACGGTCATTCCGCAAGAATTCACCCGCCTCGACGGCGACCGCATCGTCATTCCGGCCGGCGCCGTGCGTGCCGGCGACAACCGCCGGCTGGCCGGCGAAGACCTGGCGGTGGGCGATGCGGCGCTTGCGGCCGGGCGCATCCTGCGCCCCGCCGACATCGGCATGCTGGCCTCGCTGGGCCGCGCCGAAGTCCCGGTGCTGCGGCGCCTGCGGGTGGCGTTCTTTTCCACCGGCAACGAACTGCGCTCCATCGGCGAACCGCTCGACGAAGGCTGCGTGTACGACAGCAACCGCTACACCCTCTATTGCATGCTGCAGCGGCTGGGCGTGGACGTCATCGACCTGGGCGTGGTGCGCGACGACCCCCAGGCGCTGGCCGAGGCCTTCTCCACGGCGGCCGCCAATGCCGATGCGGTCATCACGTCGGGGGGGGTCAGCGTGGGCGAAGCCGACCACACCAAGACCGTCATGGCGCAGCTGGGCGACGTGCTGTTCTGGCGCATCGCCATGCGGCCGGGCCGTCCCATGGCCATCGGCCGCATCCACGCCGAACACGGCGATGCCATCCTGTTCGGGTTGCCCGGCAACCCGGTCGCCGTGATGGTCACGTTCTATGCGCTGGTGCGCGACGCCCTGCTCGCCATGGCCGGCGCCACGCCGCTGCCGCTGCCGCTGTTGCGCTGCGCTGCCACGCGCCCCATCCGCAAGAAGCCCGGCCGCACCGAATACCAGCGCGCCATCGTCAGCCCGGCGCCCGATGGCGGCTGGCAGGCCACCATTACCGGGTCGCAAGGCTCGGGCATCCTGCGCAGCATGAGCCAGGCCAACGGCCTGATGGTGCTCCACCACGACCAGGGCGATGTCGCAGCCGGGCAACTGGTCGACGTCCTGCCCTTCGAAGGCCTGATCTGAACCCCCGTCGCGAGCCCCGAATGACAAGAATCATAGGTTTTGCCGGCTGGAGCGGCGCGGGCAAGACCTCGCTGCTGACCAAGCTGATCCCCTGCCTGAAAGCACGCGGCTATTCCGTATCCACCCTCAAGCATGCCCACCACGCGTTCGACATCGACACGCCGGGCAAAGACTCCTACCGCCATCGCGAATCCGGCGCCACCGAAGTGCTGGTGGCTTCGTCTGCGCGCTGGGCGCTCATGCACGAACTGCGCGGCGCGGCCGAGCCCGAGCTGGGCGAGCTGCTGGGCGCCATGAGCCCGGTGGATTTCATCCTGGTCGAAGGCTTCAAGCGCAACGCGCACATCAAAATCGAAGTCCATCGGCAGGCCAACGGCAAGCCCTGGCTCTATCCCGACGACCCCAGCATCGGCGCCATTGCCAGCGATATCGCCCCCGACGGCGCGCCGCTGCCGCGCGTGCTGCTCGACGATACCGACGCCGTGGCCGATCTGGTCGAGACCCTGGCCTGGCCCCTGGACGTCGCGGTGGCGCGGCTGGCGGAACCGGCCGGCAAGTAATATTCTTGCCTGCCTGGCCGCTGAACTGGCAGTAAAGTACCGGCTGCGATCACCGCCTTCAGCAAACAACCATCCGCGCAAGGAAGCACCTTGAATTTCATTTTCCGAGGCAATGAACTGCTGGTGCGCGAAGCAGGGCTGGACCTGCCCGACGCCGCCACCTGCTCCGTCCTGGGGCTGCAGCCCGAGACCCTGCAACAAGTATGGCTGGATAACCCGCAGATCCGCACTACCCACCTGCCCGCCACGGCCGAGGCGCCGCCGGGCTATGCCTTTCGCAAGCTGCGCGCGCTAATGGCCGACCTGGGCGACCGCGCCGCGCTGGCCGGCCGGGCCTTCCAGATTTCCGAGTGGGCCCGCACGCATAAATACTGCGGCGTATGCACCACCCCCATGCAGCCGGTGGGCCATGAATTCTGCATGCGCTGCCCGGCCTGCGGCATGTCGGCCTACCCGCGCATCTCGCCGGCCATGATGGTGCTGGTGCGCAAGGGCGACAGCATCCTGCTGGCGCGTCACGCCACCTATGCCACGGCCCGCCACACCGCGCTGGCGGGCTTCGTCGAGGCTGGCGAAAGCATCGAAGACGCCATTCACCGGGAAGTCATGGAAGAAGTCGGCCTGCGGGTCGACAACCTGCGCTACTTCGGCAGCCAGTCGTGGCCGTTCCCGCATTCGCTGATGATTGCCTTCACCGCCGAATATGCCGGCGGCGAATTACGCCTGCAAGCCGACGAAATCGCCGAAGCGCGGTGGTACGGCCCCGGCGATGCCCTGCCCGAGATCCCCATGCGCGAATCCATCGCGGGCAGCCTGGTGCGCGCCAACCTGCCAGCCGGCATCCGTTCCTGACCTCGCCCGCGCCGCGGCCGGCCCCTGGCGCCGGCCCGGACGAACCCTATGCGACATTCGACTCTACTGTTCATTATCGCGGCCTATGTGCTGCTGACCGCCAGCCGCCTGGCGCTGGCCGCCTGGCAATGGCGGCGCGTGCAGAATGCCGGCGGCCTGAAGCCCATCCTGCTGGGCGGGCTGCGCATCGACACCCACCAGATCGCCGTGCTGGCGGCCTGGCCCGCCGTGCTGTCGCCCTGGCTGGGGCACTTGCCGGGCGCCGCGACGGTCACCGGCATCTGGCTGCTGGCGTGCTGGGTGCTGCTGGGTTTCATGGAAGTGGCCACCCCGGCCTTCATCACCGAATACGACACCCGGCCGAACCGCCTGTTCGTCGAATACCTGAAACACCCGCGCGAAGTCTCCGGCATGCTGTGGCGCGGCTACAAAGCGGAGCTGGCCGGCGCGCTGGTGGCGGTGGTGGTGCTGGTGGCCTTGGGCCATGCGCTTTTCAGCAACGCAGAACCGGGCGCGCGCTGGAACTGGTGGCAAATGGCCCTGGGCAGCCTGGTCATACTGGCGGTGGTGATCCTGGCCATACGCGGCACGCTGGGGCATCGCCCCATCAACCCGTCCACAGTGGCCTACAGCAACGACGGCATGCTGAATACGCTGGCGCTGAACTCGCTGTACAACGTGCTGTACGCGATCTACAGCATGAAGTACGAGAAATCCGCCGCCGCCGTCTACGGCCGCCTGCCGGAGCAGCGCATGCATGAAGTCGTGCTGTCGTGCGCCGGCCTGCCCAACCCGCCGGCCGTGGCCACGCACCCCAGCGTGCACCGCCAGGAGCCCACGCGCACCCGCGAGCGCCCCGCCAAGATCGTGATCATTCTGCAGGAAAGCCTGGGCGCGCAATACAGCGCCGCGCTGGGCGGCGCCAACCTGACACCGAACCTGGATGCGCTGGCGCGCGAGGGCTGGGCGTTCACGCGCGCCTACGCCACCGGCACGCGCTCGGTGCGCGGGCTGGAGGCCGTGACGGCGGGCTTCCTGCCCACGCCCGCCCAGGCAGTGCTGAAGCTGCCGGCCGCGCAGCGCGGCTTCTTCACGCTGGCCGACGTGCTGGGCCGCCACGGCTACCACTCGCGCTTCATTTACGGCGGGGAATCGCACTTCGACAACATGAAGGCGTTCTTCCTGGGCAATGGTTTCGACGAGATCGTCGACCGCCCCGATTTCACCGACCCGGCCTTCGTGGGCACCTGGGGCGCGTCAGACGAAGACATGTACACGCAGCTGGACGCCCGCCTGCGCGCCGACGGCGACCAGCCGTCGTTCACCCTGGCCTTCACCGTATCGAACCACTCGCCGTGGGAATACCCGGCCGGACGCATCGCGGTAGACGGCGACCCCGCCACGGTCGAAAACACGGTGCGCTATGCGGACTGGGCGCTGGGCCAGTTTTTCGAACGCGCGCGCCAGGCCCCCTACTGGGACGACACCGTGTTCCTGGTCGTGGCCGACCACGATTCGCGCGTGTTCGGCGACACGCTGGTGCCGGTGCGCCATTTCCACATTCCGGCGGTCATATTGGGCGGCGGCATCGAGGCGCGGCGCGACGACAGCATCATCAGCCAGATCGACCTTCCCCCCACCCTGCTGTCGCTGGCCGGCGTAGCGTGCACGCACCCCATGGTGGGCCGCGACCTGACCCGCGCCGCGCCCAACCGCGCCATCATGCAGTACGAGAACCACTACGGCTACCTGAAGGGCGACGACCTGCTGGTGCTGCTGCCCGGCAAGGCGCCGGTGCAGTTCCGCTACGCCATGCCCGAAACCTTCGAGCCCGCCCCCACGGATGCGGCGTTGGCCGAAGAAGCCCTGGCCCACGCGCTATGGCCCAGTTGGGCGTACCGGGAAGAGCGTTACTGCGTGCCGCGCGACACGCAACCGGTCAGTGCCTGACGGTAGTGCGTTCGGTAATGGGCGGCGCAATGTTGATGTCGCCCACCAGCTCATAGCCGTAGTCGACATTGTCGTTGTGCGCCCACACCTGGCGCAGGTCGAACAGCGGCACGCCGCAGACATCGTCGTTGATCTGCTGCTGCGCGATCTTCCAGAGGGCCAGTTGCTTAGCGCTGTCGGTCTCGGTACGCGCCGCGCGTATGGCCTCGTCGCCCACCGAGCAGTGCGAGAAGTTCGTGATGGCCTTGGGCGTGCCGACGATGGCATCCGAATCGTAGAACTGCGTCAGGTAGGTGTCGGCCACGGGGAACCGCGCGGCGCCGTAGAACACGATGGCGCTGGCGTCCTTGCGGATCTGCTCATGGAAGGTGGGATGGTCCACCACTTTCATGTCCAGCCGGATGCCCGCCTTGCCCAATTGATTCTGCACGACCTCCATGATGGGCAAGATCGACGAAATATTGGACACCACCACCGGCAGCGTGATGCCGTCCGGATGGCCCGCCTCAGCCAGCAGTTGCCTGGCCTTGGCCAGGTCGTAGTGATAGTTGAACGAGCAGTCCTCGCCCAGGTAGCCCGGCGGCACGACCGAGCAGCCTTTGTGCGCCACGTCCTTGCCCACGAACTGCACGATCTCGTCCACGTTGACAGCATGCGCAATGGCCTGGCGGACCCGCGGGTCGTCCAGGGGCTTGATGGTGCGATTCAGGTGCAGCGTGCGGAATTCGCCGGGGCCGAAGATGTCCAGCGTCACCCCCTTGCGGTCGCGCGTGCTGGTTACCCAGCGCTGCTCGCGGCGTCCGTAGATCACATCCAGCTGCTTGGCCTTGAAGGCCAGGTCGCGGCTGCTGTCGGACATGACAAAACGCCAGTAGATCTCGTCGATCTTGGGTTTGCCGCGAAAGTACTGCTCGTTGGCCGTCAGGCGCACATACTGCTGCGGCACATGCTCGACTATCTGGAACGGACCCGTGCCCACTGGCTGGGCCGCCAGGTTGGCGCCGGGTTTTTCCGCGGCTTTGCGGCTCGTGATGTTGCCGCCCCGGTAGTTGGCCACCAGCCCCAGGAAGCCCGGCGTGGGGCGCTTGAGCGTGATGCGCACGGTGTAGTCGTCCAACGCCTCTACCTTGGCAAAGGGTTCGAACGCCGCCGCTTGCGACGACTGCTTCGGGTCGGCGGCGCGCGTCAGCGAGAACACCACATCGTCGGCATGCAGCTCGCCGTTGCCTCCATGGAACTGCACGCCCTTGCGCAAATGAAACGTCCAGACCAGGTGATCGGGGGACTCTTCCCAGCGTTCGGCCAGGTCGGGCTCCAGCTTGGCCGGATCGGCGCTGCCCGGCGGAAAGCGCACCAGGCCATTGAACACGTAGCTCAACAGCATGGAATCGAAGCCGGTGGCGCGGTGAATATCCAGTGTCTGGATGTCAGACGTGCCGATACCGATCTGCAAGGTTTCGGCCATTGCGGCGGGCGCGCCAGCAGACAGCCCCGCGCTCAGCAGCGCGGCGAAAAGCAGTTTCTTTATACGCATGGTGTTCCTCCTTGGGGGCATGGCCCGACGTGTGGATGGGATAACAGAACCGCCCTTACAGCCAGTACTCGCCTTCCCACAGGTTCAGGGTCTGGCCCTGGCCTGCTTTCTTGGCGTTTTCGTAGACCCGGTAGCCGCTCATTACGTCGTACAGCGCCATGCCGCGCGCAAAGTAGACGATGATGTCGTCATCGGAGACGCGCCCGCGCGATTGGCCCAGTATCACGCCGCCGATATCCACCAGTTCGTCTTGCGTGGTGATCTTCTCGGCCACCAGGCAGGCGGGCGTCATGGTGGTGCGTTCCATGACCAGGTCCGAGTTCGTGAACATGGCGTCCGCCTTCTCGAACACTTCATATTTGGCGTCCCACAGCGAAAGGTCCACGAACAGGGCGCCCTTTTTCAGCCAGCCATACTCGATGTAGGCAGCGTCCTTGTTCTGCACGCTGGTGGCCGGCACGACGATGTCGGCATCGACGATGGCTTCCTTGGCCGAGGCGCACACCACGATCTCGATGCCCAATTGCGTCGAGAACTTGTCGGCGAAGCGCTGGGCGCGCCCGGCGTCGTAGTCGAACACGTAGGCCCGCTTGAGCTCGGGCATGACTTCCGCAATGCCCATGATCGCCGCCTGGTTGACCGGCCCGACACCGATGAAGCCGGCAGTAGTGGCCTGGGACGAACGCAGGTACTTCACGCCCAGCGCGCCCAGGCAGCCCGTGCGCATGCAGCTGATGACCATGGCGTCCATGACGGCCAGCGGATAGCCGGTTTCGGGATGCAGGATCGTCACCAGGCCCGACGCGCGCGGACCATGGCCGTTCTTGAGATTGTCGGGATTGCTGGGAATGTTCTTGATCGCGACCTTCTTCACCCCGGCGTCGTCGATATAGCCGGCATGGATATTGGCGCGCTTCTTGCTGGGATAGCCGATGAAGCCCCCCTTGAGCACGGCCGGATCCACGTCCCAGAACAAGGTGGCGGTGGGCGCCTCGATGGCCTTGCCCTGATAGGTCAGGACGACGGTGCGTTCGACGTCGGCCACGGTGGCCGCCACGTCATCGGCGCCATGCTTGATGGCTTCTTCCTGACTCAGATAGATAAAGCTTGCTGAACTCACAACAGTGCTCCGTGCAATATTGGAATGAACGAGAAGAGAACCGGAAAAACGGCTTAGAGCCGGCCCTATAACGGAAAATGACAAGCCACCGTGCGGCGCGCCTGCCCGGCCACTGGCTGCGGCGCCGGCGTCTCGGCGCGGCAACGATCACGGGCATGCGGGCAGCGCGGATGAAACGCACACCCCGGCGGCGGGTTGGCCGCCGAAGGCAGCTCTTGCGCGGCGGACACCAGCGCAATGCGATGGCCCGGGTCTGGCACGGGCGAGCTGTCGCGCAACAGACGGGTGTACGGGTGTCTGGGGTCGTCCAGGATCTGCGCCGTGGGGCCGGATTCCACGATGCGGCCCAGGTACATGACGTTGGTCAGGTAGCAGAAATGCCGCACCACGCCCAGGTCGTGCGACACGAACAGGAACGACAAGCCGCGGTCCTGCTGGAGCTTCTTCAGCAATTGCAGAATCTGGGCCTGCACGGAAACGTCCAGCGCGGACACGGGCTCATCGGCCACGATGAAGTCGGGCTGCAGGATCAAGGCCCGGGCGATGCCGATGCGCTGGCGCTGGCCGCCCGAGAATTCGTAGGCGTAGCGCGACAGGCTTTCGGCCGGCAAGCCCACTTCGGCCATGGCCGCTTCCACGCTGCGCGCGATCTCGGCCGGGGTGCCCATGCGATGCACGCGCAACGGCTCCTCGAGCGTCTGGCGCACCGTGCGCTTGGGGTTGAGCGATGCGTAGGGGTCCTGGAATACCAACTGCGCGCGCCGCCGGTACAGACGCAACGCTTTGCCGGACAAGGCGCGCACATCGATACCGTCGTGCACGATGCGGCCAGCGTCGGGCTCTACCAGGCGCAGCACCGCGCGGGCCACCGTGGACTTGCCGCAACCGGACTCGCCCACCAGGCCCACAGCCTGGCCTTTGGGAATGGCCAGCGAGACATCGGCGATGGCCCGCACGGTCTGGCGCGCGCGGCCGAACAGGCCGCCTCCGGTTACGTAGTGCTTGCGCAGGTGTTCGACCACGATGCCGGATGGCGAAGAATCGCGGTTGTTCATGTCATCTCCGGGTTGCGCACGAAGCAGCGGACGGGGTGTTCGACATCGCCCGGCAGCGGCGCCAGGCGGGGCGCCTCGGTTTCGCAGCGGTCGATCTTCAGCGGGCAGCGGTCGGCGTAGGCGCAGCCGGCCGGCAGGGCGCGTATGGACGGCACGCCGCCGGGGATCGGCCGCAGGTCTTCGTTCACGCGATCCACCCGCGGCATGGCCGCCAGCAACGCCTCGGTATAGGGATGCACCGGCCGGGCATACAAGTCGGCCACCGGCGCGAGTTCGACGATCTCGCCGGCATACATCACGGCCACCCGGTCTGCGATCAGCGCCACGGCCCCCAGGTTGTGCGTGATGAAAATCATAGACATGCCCTGGCTGGCCTTCAACTCGTTGAGCACCGCCAGCACTTGCGCCTGGATGGTCACATCCAGCGCGGTGGTGGGTTCGTCGGCCAGCAGCAGCATGGGCTGGCAGGCAATGGCCATGGCGATCATGACGCGTTGGCGCATGCCGCCGGAGAACTGGTGCGGATAGTCGTCCAGCCGCGTCTGCGCCGAAGGGATGCCCACTTGCAGCAACAACTGCACGGCCTGACGACGCGCTTCGGCACGGGATACGCCCTTGTGGGCGCGCAACGACTCGCCGATCTGCTCGCCCACGCGCATGGTGGGGTTGAGCGAAGTCATGGGTTCCTGAAACACCATGGCGATGCGATTGCCGCGAATCCGCCGCATCTGGCGCTCGGACAAACGCGCCAGATCCTGGCCTTCGAACATGACCTGGCCTGCGCCGATGCGCGCCCCCTTGGCCGGCAAGAGCCCCAGCACCGACAAGGCGGTCATGCTCTTGCCGCTGCCGGACTCGCCCACGATGGCCAGCGTTTCATTGCGCCGGACCGTCAGCGACAGGTCGCGCACGGCAGCATGCCATTGGCCATCGATCAGGAATTCGGTGCGCATGCCGCGAATGTCGAGCACGGATTCGGCGGCGCAAGCAGAGGAAGAAACAGTGCGATTCATCGGTCAGCCCTTGCGATACTTGGGATCGACGGCATCGCGCAGCGCGTCGCCCAGCAGGTTCAGCGCCAACACCACGAGCAACACCGCCAGGCTGGGAAACACCGCCAGCCACCAGGCGTCCAGAATGTTCTCGAAACCTTCACGGATCATCCCGCCCCAGGTGGCCGTTGGTGGGCGAACGCCCAGGCCGATGAAGCTCAGCGACGCCTCGGTGCGTATGGCGGTGGCCATCCACAGCGAACCCATGACCAGGATGTCGGCCACGAGGTTGGGCAGGATGTGCACGCTCATCAGCCGGGCATGGCTGAAGCCCAGCGCGCGCCCGGCCTCGACGAATTCCTTTTCCTTGAGCGCCAGCGTGGGCGCGCGCGCCAGCCGCACAAAGGGCGCCACTTCGGTGATGGCGATGGCAATGATCAGGTTCTCGAGGCTGGCGCCCAGCACGGCCGCCACCATCAGGCCCAGCAACAGCGACGGAAACGAGAGCATCACGTCTACGATGGCCATGACCAGCTGGTCGCAGCGGCCGCCCACATAACCCGACACGACGCCCACAACCGTGCCTGCCGTCATCGCGATCAGGATGGACAGGAAGCCCACCACCAGCGACACACGCGCGCCATGGATGATGCGCGACAGCACGTCCCGCCCGTAGCTGTCAGTACCCAACAGGAATTCGGGCGACGGCGGCAATAACCGGTTGACGATGCTCTGCTCCAGCGGGTCGTGCGGGGCAATCCATGGGGCGAAGATGGCGACTAGCGTAATGCACAGCAGCAGGCCCAGGCCCGCCCAGCCGGCCAGCCCCGCGCGCGACATGAACTGCATGAACCTGGCTTGCGCCGTAGGCGCGGCTTGTAAAGTATGCATGCCGCTCACCTTCCCACCCGCACGCGCGGGTCCACGACGCCGTACAGCAGGTCGGTCACCACATTGGCCATCACCACGAACGCGGCGAACACGATCATCAGCCCCTGCAGCAGCGAGTAGTCGCGCGTGTTGAGCGCCCCCAGAATCAAGCGCCCCATGCCGGGCCGGTTGAACACGATTTCGGTCAGCACGGCGTTGCCGATGAGCGTGCCGAAATACAGCCCCGTGACCGTGATGATGGGCAGCAACGCATTGGCCAACGCGTGGCGCAGCACGAAACGCAAGGGGCCGATGCCCTTGGCCCGGGCGGTGCGGATGTAGTCTTCGCCCAGCACCGACAGCATGGATGTGCGGGTTACGCGCGCCACGTACGCGCTCATGATGAAACCCAGCGTACAGACCGGCAGCACCAGGCCGCGCAGATCGTCCATCAGCCCGGCGCCCATGGGGATGACCGGGAACCACTGCAACTGAATGGCGAACACCAGCAACAGCAGGATGCCTCCGACAAAGGCCGGCACCGACAAACCCAGCAGGGACACGATGCGCCCCACATAGTCGGGCCAGGCGCCCTGGTAAACAGCCGCCGCCACACCCAGGGGCAGGCCCAGCAACAGACCGAACACCATCGAGCCGGCGGCTAATTGCAGCGTGCTGGGCAGCACGCGCAATACCTCCGTCATGACCGGACGGTTGGTGACCAGCGAGGTTCCCAGGTCGCCCTGCAGGACGCCGGACAGGAAATCCGCGTATTGGCGCCACAGAGGCTGGTCCAGCCCCAGCTTGATCCGCAGGGCTTCCAATGACGCGGCGCCGGCCTGGTCGCCCAGGATGACCGTGGCCGCATCGCCCGGCACCACCCGCACGAGCAGGAAAATGGCCGTGAACATGGCCAATAGCGTGGGGATCCCGAGCAGGATCCGTTTGATTGCGTAATGCATGGGGCGAACGATTCCTTGCAACGCTGGAAATATTGGCCATACTCGGGCCGGCAGCCTAGAATGTCAAAACACATTTTTAGGGAAACCTATTCCAAACGGTTATAGAATGCGCTCATTCAATCTGCGGCAGGTCGAAGCCTTTCGCGCCGTGGTGGAAAGCGGTACGGTCAGCGGGGCCGCCGCTCATCTGCATGTCACCCAGCCCGCCGTCAGCAAGCTGCTTGCGCAGTTCGAACACCACACCGGGCTGCGCCTGTTCGAGCGCGTGCGCGGGCGCCTGATCGCCACCCCGCAGGGCATGCGGCTGTACGACGAGATCGACCGCATCTTTGCCGGGCTGCACCAGATCGAGCGAGCGGTGGAATCGGTCAAGCGCGAAGAGCGCGGCCAACTGATCGTGGGCGTGCTGCCTGCCCTGTCGGGCCATTTCATCCGCCTGGCCACCATGCGGTTCCTGGCGCTGCACCCGAATGTCTTCGTATCGGTGAAAGTACGAGCCTCCGCCGTGCTGGCTGACTGGCTGGCCACCCGGCAGATCGATGTCGGTCTCCTGAACACCAGCGTCGATCATCCCGAACTGGAACTGGAACCCTTCCTGCGGCATCCACTGGTTTGTCTGTTGCCCGCCGGGCACCCGCTGACGCGCCAGGCCAGCGTTTCCATGCGCGATCTGGAAAACCAGCCGTTCATTGCGTTCGACAGTTCAGTGGCCATCCGCCGCCTGGTGGACGACTTGCACGCGCAGGCCGGCATTACCCCAAACTATGTGCTGGAAGCCACCGCCGCGCCCACGCTCTGCGAGTTCGTGGCCGCGGGCCTGGGTGTGTCGCTGGTGCACCCGCAAATGGCGGACACCGTATCCGGGGTAGTGGCCAGGCGCTTCGAGCCCGCCGTGGAAAACCACTTCCTGCTGGGGCGGGCGCCCGGCGCCCGCAACGTCCGCTATGTAGAAGATTTTTTGCGCGCCACGCGCGAGGTGGCCACGGAACCCATCTTGATGGGAAATGAAGCAGGCGCGCCATAAAGGCCGCGTACCTGGGAGGCCGCGTACCTGGGCGGCGCCCACGCAAAAAAGCCGGCACCGCTTGCGCGATACCGGCCTATGCAGTGGCGTGGGAAGCGCCACCAGGGAATTCGACCAAATCAATGGTCGGGGCGAGAGGATTCGAACCTCCGACTCCTGCGTCCCGAACGCAGTACTCTACCAGGCTGAGCTACGCCCCGGCTTTACCCTCGGTTTTCACCATGGGTTTTCAACAACCGTTTTCACCGGTCTCGATTGACCGCGAAAGCGCAGAATTCTAGCAGGGATTTCTGATAAACGGAAATGGGAAAGCCGGCAAGCGCCTGACGGGCGGCGTCGGCTTCGGCCAGGGCCGCCTGGCGGGCATGCTCAAGCGCGTCGGTGGCCTGGATAGCCTGGGCCACGGCGGCAAAATCGGCGTCGCCCGTCTTGATGGCATTGCGGATCAGTTCGCGCTGTTCCGGGGTACCGGTTTCCATGACACGGATCAGCGGCAGCGTGGGCTTGCCTTCGCGCAGGTCGTCACCCACGTTCTTGCCCAGGGCCTGGGCGTCGCCGCTGTAGTCGAGCACGTCGTCGACCAACTGGAACGCCGTGCCGATGTGCCGGCCGTAGGCGGCGGCGGCTTCTTCCTGTTCGGGCGATGCGCCGGCCAGCACCGCGCCCACCTGGGCGGCGGCCTCGAACAGCTTGGCGGTCTTGTAGCGCACCACCTGCAGGTAGCGCGCCTGGGAAACATCGGGATCGTGCACGTTCAGCAGCTGCAGCACCTCGCCCTCGGCGATGACGGTGGTGGCTTCGGACAGGATCTGCATGATGCGCATCGACCCGGCCTCGACCATCATTTCGAACGAGCGCGAATACAGGTAGTCGCCCACCAGCACGCTGGCGGCGTTGCCGAACATGGCGTTGGCGGTTTCACGGCCGCGGCGCAGGTCGGACTCGTCGACCACGTCGTCGTGCAACAGGGTAGCCGTGTGGATGAACTCGACCACGGCGGCCAGCAGGCGGTGGTGCTCGCCCTGGTAGCCCAGCGCGCGCGCCATCATCAGCACCATGGCCGGCCGCATGCGTTTGCCGCCGGCGCCGATGATGTAGTCGGCAATCGTCCGGATGAGTACGACTTCCGAATCGAGGCGTCCGCGGATAACCGCGTCGACGGCCTTCATGTCATCGGCAATGGGGGCGATCAGCTCAGGGAGATTCAAGACGTATCCGGCACATTACAAGTCGAGCCGACCCGTGGCTCGGTGGTCCACCGGCGCGGGCCTGCCGCGCCGGAACCCGGGGTCTGGCGAATTATACGGGTATGCGTCCCCGCTCGCGGCGCCGGTGGCCGCGCCCGCGGCGCTACAGGCCGCGTTTGCGCAAGCTTGCGTAAAGCGCGCGTACGCCGAAGGTCCAGGGCGCGATGCCATTGCACAGGCCCACGCGGTTGACCAGCGCCCCCAGGCGCGGCGTGGCAATGCGCACCACGTCGCCCTGGCGATGCGTGAAGCCGCTGCCCTGCCCGGCGCGGTCTTGCGTGGGCGAGAACATGGTGCCCAGGAACAGCATGAAACCGTCGGGATACTGGTGGAATTCACTGGCCTGGCGCACCAGGTCGAGCGGATCGCGGCTGATTTCTCGCATATGGCTGACTCCATCGAGCACAAAACCGTCTTCGCCCTCGATGCGCAGCGACACGTCGTCCTGGCGCATGTCGTCAAGCGTGTAGTGCTCGTCGAACAGGCGCACGAACGGGCCGATGGCGCACGAACCATTGTTGTCTTTGGCCTTGGTCAGCAACAGCGCGCTGCGGCCTTCCACGTCGCGCAGGTTGACGTCATTGCCCAGCGTGGCGCCCACGGCCTGGCCGCGGCTGTCGACCGCCAGCACCACTTCTGGCTCGGGGTTGTTCCATTCCGACTGCGGCAGCAGCCCCACCCAGGCGCCGGTGCCCACCGAGGCCATCGGCGGCGCCTTCGAAAACACCTCGGCGTCGGGGCCGATACCCACCTCCAGGTACTGCGACCACTGTCCGCGCGCCTGCAGTTCGGCCTTCAGGGCCATGGCCTGCGGCGAACCCGGCCGCAGTTGCGACAAATCGGAACCGATCAGCGCGTGAATGCGCGCGCGCACCACTTCGGCCTGGCTGGCGTCGCCGCCCGCCTGCTCTTCGATCAGGCGCTCCAGCAGGCTGACCGCGAAGGTGACGCCGGCGGCCTTGACCGGCTGCAGGTCGCACGGGGCCAGCAGCACCGGCCCCGCGGTGGCGTCGCCCGCCAGGCTGCGCGCCAGCAGGTCGGCTACCGGCCCCAGGTCTTCGCCCTGGCCCTCGCGCACGATGGCCAGCCGGTCGGGGCGGTCGAGCAAGTCGGCCAGGGTGGGCGCCAGGGGGGTCAAGTCCACGACCCGGCCCTGCCGCACGTTCACCACGCTGGGGCCGTCGATCGGGGCGGGGCGCCAGACGCGGCCCACCAGCAGGGCGCGGTCGAGGTCTACGGGCAAGTCGTTCAAGGGGGTCATGCGCGGGCTCCGGTTGCAGGGGCAAAGGGCGGCCCCGTCTTATCCAGCCAAGTCTAGGGAAGACAGCCCGGCGATGTCCAATATAATGTTTTTTAATCCAATATATTGGACAATCATGCCCGCCCCCGACTACGATGTGCCGGCCATCCGGCGCGCCCATGACATCCTGCGCGTGCTGGCCAGCCAGCGCGCCCCCCTGCGCGCGGCCGACCTGGCGCGCGCCTGCGCCATGCCCCGCAGTTCGCTGTACCTGCTGCTGGACACGCTGGTGCGGCGGCGCTGGATCGACCGCGCCGGCGATGGCTACGTCATCGGCCTGGAACTGATGGCACTGGGCGCGGCCTACCTGCGGCACGACGGGCTGCAAGCGGCCTTTCGCGCGGCCGCCAGCGAGTTCGTCGAGCGCCACAATGAAGTCATGCAACTGGCGGCGCTGGACGGCGCCGAGGTCGTCTATCTGGCCCGCGAAGACGCGCGCCGGCCGGTGCGGCTGGTGTCCGAACTGGGCTCGCGCCTGCCCGCGCATGCCTGCGCGCTGGGCAAGGCGCTGCTGGCCGGGTTGCCCGAGCCGGTGCTGGCCGAGACGCTGCCGCCGGTGCTGGCGCAGGTCAGCGAGCGCACCCAGACCGACCGCGCCGCCCTGCTGCGCGAGCTGGCCCAGGCGCGCGCCGAAGGCCTGGCGCAAGAACACGAAGAAGTGGCTGCGGGCCTGCACTGTTACGCCGCGTATGTGGGCGAAACCGCCCTGGGCAAGCGGGTGGCGGTCAGCACGTCGATTCCTGGCGACCGCCTCGACGCGGCCCACGTGCAGGCCGTGGCGCAGGGCGTGCGGCGCGCGGCGCGGGCCATCGCCGCGCGCGTGGCGCTGGCGCCCCAGGCCTGCTAAGCGCCCGGCCTGTAAGGGGTTTTTGACTTTTCCACAGGCACAGGCTAGAATCTTTGGTTCGGTCAATGCCGAAATCTGCTGCGCGCGCAGCCGGCAGATGATTTTGCAGTACCAAACCTGTAATACGAAACCTGTATTACGAAACCCTAAGGAATACCCCATGTACGCGGTCGTAAAAACCGGTGGCAAGCAGTATCGCGTTGCCGCTGGCGAAAAACTCAAGGTAGAACAGATACCTGCTGACATTGGGCAAGAAATCACCCTGGA
>Ga0182737_1000342_pt1 | contig 72168 bp, 63 predicted proteins | sample eDN5th30CBELigOP_FD_128878 | JGI IMG/M metagenome (GOLD analysis project Ga0182737, IMG submission 128878) | Enriched Organic Plus compost microbial communities from Emeryville, California, USA - eDNA 5th pass 30_C BE-Lig OP (version 2) (version 2) ...
ACCTGGCTGAAGGTGACGACCGCCTGACGCTCGTCGGCGCCCTGGACGACGGACTCGATGAGCGTGTAGCCGTCGGTCGTGTTGGGGACGTAGCCCTCGTTGTACGAGCGGTTCGCGAGCCAGGTCGCCCCGCCCGCGCCGGCCGAGGCCGAGGCCGCGACGGGTGCGGCGCCCGCCGCCCCCGCACCGGCCGCCCCTGCGGCGATCTCACTGATCCCCTCCGCCCCCCTCGGCCTGCCGCTCGTCACCTGGGTCGGGTTCGCGATCTTCTTCGTGATCCTGGTGCTGATCGGCGGCTCGTTCCTGCAGTGATCCCGAAGACCGTCAGCGAGACGGCGGGCCTGCTGGAGAAGGGCGGCTACGTCGCCGACCAGCCACTGGCCACCGCCGTGCACCTGTCGCTCGCCATGCAGCGGCCGCTGTTCCTGGAAGGCGAGCCCGGCACCGGCAAGACGGAGATCGCCAAGGTGCTGGCCACGGGCCTGGATCGCCGGCTGGTGCGCCTGCAATGCTATGACGGGCTCGACCTCGCGGCCGCGGCCTATGAGTGGAACCACGCCAAGCAGCTCATGGCGATCCGGCTGGCCGAGGCGTCGGGCGAGACCGACCGCGACCGGCTGGGCGCCACGATCTACACGCGCGAATTCCTGCTGGAGCGCCCGCTGCTCGCCGCCATCGACGGCCCGCCCGCGGTGCTGCTGATCGACGAGTTGGACCGCGCCGACGAACCGTTCGAGGCGTTCCTGCTGGAAATCCTCGCGGACATGCAGATCACCGTCCCGGAACTCGGCACGATCAAGGCCGCCGTGCCGCCGGTCGTGGTGCTGACGTCGAACCGCACCCGCGAGGTGCATGACGCGATCCGCCGCCGCTGCCTGTATCACTGGGTCGAGTTCCCCGATGCGGCGCGGGAACGGGCGATCCTCGCGCTCCGCGCCCCGGACGTGCCCGCCAGGCTGGCCGCCGAGGTGGTGGCCTTCGTCCAGCGCATGCGCGGGGCCGAGCTGTTCAAGATGCCGGGCGTGGCGGAGACCATCGACTGGGCCCAGGCGCTGCGGCATCTCGACGCCGTGGAACTGACGCCCGAGCACGTGGATGAGACGCTGGGCGTGCTGCTCAAGTACCAGGACGACATCGCCAAGATGCGCGGAGCCGAGGCCGCCCGCCTGCTCGACGAATCGAAGGAGGCGGCACGCCAGGCCGCATGAGCGCCGATACCGCGCCGCCGGGCGTCCTTGCCGCGAACGTGATGCACTTCGCCCGGCTGCTGCGGCGCGCCGGACTGCCGGTCGGCCCGGCCGAGACCGTGGCCGCCCAGCACGCACTGACCCGCATCGACATCGGCGAGCGTGCCCAGGTCCGCACAGCGCTCCGCGCCGTCATGGTCCACCGGCATGACCAGTGGGACGTGTTCGACCAGGCCTTCACCCTGTTCTGGCGCGACCCCACCGCGGCGCGGCAGGCCGCGGCCAGCGCATTGCTCTCCGGCCAGAAGGACAAGGCCAAGCCGCCGCCCACCTCCCGCCGCGTGGCCGAGGCCATGGCCGGGCGGGAGCGCAAGACCTCCGAGACCGACACGCCGCCCCCCGAACTCGATGCCGCCCTGACCGTCAGCGCGCAGGAGCGGCTGCAGAGGATGGATTTCGAGGCGATGAGCGCGGACGAGATCACGGCCGCCAAGCGTGAGATCGAGAAGCTCGCCCTGCCGCTCGACACGCGCCGGACCCGCCGTTTCCGCCCCGATCCGTCCGGCCCCCGCGCCGACCTGCGGGCGACGATCCGGGCCAGCCTGCGCCAGGGGGGCGAGATCCTGGCAATCGCCCGCCGCCGTCAGGTGGAGCGGCCGCCGCCCCTGGTGGCGATCTGCGACATCAGCGGATCGATGGCACGTTATGCGCAGATATTGCTGCATTTCCTGCATGCGCTGACCAATGATCGCGACCGCGTGGCGACCTTCCTGTTCGGCACGCGCCTGTCCAACGTGACCCGCCAGCTGCGCTACCGCGATCCGGAAGTGGCCTTCGAGATGGTCGCCCATCTGGTCCCCGACTGGTCCGGCGGCACGCGGATCGGGGAGGCGATCGAGACCTTCAACCAGCACTGGGCGCGCCGCGTGCTCGGCCAGGGCGCGGTGGTGCTGCTGATCACCGATGGGCTGGACCGCGACGGTGCGCGCGGCCTGTCCGAGGCGATGGACCGGCTGCACCGGTCCTGCCGCCGGCTGATCTGGCTGAACCCGCTCTTGCGCTGGGACGGGTTCGAACCGAAGTCGCAAGGCATCCGTGCGATGCTGCCGCACGTGGATGAATTCCGGCCGGTGCACAACCTCGCCAGCCTGCGCGCGCTGGTGGCGACCTTGTCTGGACCGCAGCCGGGCATGAGGAGGGCCGCATGAATCCCGATCAGGAAGACGTTCTCGCCACGGCCGCCACCTGGCTGACCGAGGGCGAGCAGGTGGCACTGGCCACGGTGACGGAGACGTGGGGCTCCTCCCCCCGCCCGGCCGGCAGCCAGTTCGCCGTCACCCGCTCCGGCCGCATGGCCGGGTCGGTGTCCGGCGGTTGCATCGAGGGCGCGGTCGCGGACGCGGCCATGCGCACGCTGGACACCGGCGCGCCGCAGCTTCTCGATTTCGGCGTCAGCAACGAACGCGCCTGGGAGGTCGGGCTCGCCTGCGGCGGAAAGGTGAAGGTGTTCGTGGAGAAGCTCGGGTGACCCCTGCCCTGCTGAAGGCGCTGATGGAGGCCAAGGCCGCGAAGCGGCCCGTCGCAATCGGCACGCTGCTGCCGGCGGGCGAGCAGCGCCTGCTGCCCGATCCGGCCGCACCGCCCGCCTGGAACGCGGCGGCGGCGGCGGCGCTCGCGGACGACGACAGCCGCACGGTCGATCTGGGTGGCGGACAGCAGCTTTTCCTCCAGGTCCACAACCCGCCGCTGCGGCTGATCGTGGTCGGCGCGGTGCATATCGCGCAGGCGCTGGTGCCCTTCGCGGTACCGCTCGGCTTCGCGGTGACGGTGGTCGATCCGCGCCGCGCCTTCGCGACGGATGAGCGCTTCCCTGGCGTGACCGTCTCGACCGAGTGGCCGGACGAAGCGATGGCGGCGCTGGCGCCGGATGTGCGGACGGCGGTGGTGACGCTGACGCACGATCCCAAGCTGGACGACCCGGCGCTGGATACGGCGCTGCGATCCGATGCGTTCTACATCGGCGCGCTCGGGTCGCGGAAAACCCACGCCGCGCGGCTCGCGCGGCTGCGAGAGCTGGGACATGACGATGCCACCCTCGCCCGGATCCGGGGGCCGGTGGGCCTGAACATCGAGGCGGTGACCGCACCCGAGATCGGCCTGTCCATCGCGGCCGAGATCGTGGCCGTGCGGCGGGGCGCGGACCTTGCGGCGAAACGGGCCGCGGCACCGAAGGCGGCAGCGTGAGCGGGCACCCGCTCGCCCCGAAACGGCGGCGCGCATGATCTTCGGCGCGGTCGCGCTCGGCGCGGCGAAAGGCGCCATCCTGGCGCATACGCAGCGCCTCAAGGGCAAGGCGATCAAGAAGGGCACGGTGCTGGACGAGTCAGCACTCGCCGCGCTCGCCGAAGGTGGCCTGACCGAGGTGATCGCCGCCCGGCTCGAACCCGGCGACGTGGCGGAGAACGAGGCTGCGGACCGCCTCGCCGACGCGCTGGCCGCCCCGCTCGTGGGCCGCACCCGCGCCTCCACCGGCCGCGTGAACCTGACCGCCGAATCCGCCGGGCTGCTGCGCGTGGACGCGGCCGCCGTGGACCGGCTGAACGCGGTGGACGAATCCCTCACCATCGCCACGCTGCCCGATGCCGCCGTGGTCGCGCCGCGCGAGATGCTCGCGACCATCAAGGTCATCCCCTTCGCGGTACCGGGCAGCGTGCTCGCCATCGCCGAGGCGCTCGCCCGCAAGACCGCGCCGATGACGCTGCACCCGTTCCGGCCGCTCAGGGTCGGGCTGGTGCTGACCGAACTCACCGGCCTCAAGGAGAGCGTCACCGAGGGCACGATCGAGGCGACGCGGACCCGCGTGGATGCTCTCGGCGGCACGCTGCTGCCGCCGCTGCGCTGCCCGCACGATGCCGGGCCGATCGCCGACCGGCTCCGCCGCCTGCTGGCCCAGGGCGCGGAACTGCTGCTGGTGGCCGGCGCCTCGGCCGTGGTGGACCGGCGCGATGTCGGGCCGGCAGGCATCGTCCAGGCGGGCGGTGAGATCACGCATTTCGGCATGCCGGTCGATCCGGGCAACCTGATCTGCCTGGGCCGTATCGGCGCGATTCCCGCGATGGTGCTGCCCGGCTGCGCGCGCAGCCCCAAGATCAACGGGTTCGACTGGGTGCTGCAACGCCTGTTCGCGGGCATCCCGGTCACGGGCGGGGACATCGCCCGGATGGGCGTGGGCGGGCTGCTGAAGGAGATCGAGACGCGGCCCCTGCCGCGTGCGAGCGCGCCCGCAAGCCCCCGCCCCGCCACCGCGCCGCGCCGCGCCCCTTCCGTGGCGGCTGTGGTGCTCGCGGCCGGGCGGTCCAGCCGCATGGCCCCGGTCAACAAGCTGCTGGTGCCGAACGAAACCGGCGTGCCCATGGTGGCGCGCGTGGTGGACCAGATCCTCGCCTCCCGCGCTCGCCCGGTGATCGTGGTGCTGGGACACCAGGCGCGCGAGGTCGAGGCGGCGCTGGCTGGCCGCAAGGTCACGTTCGTGGAGGCGCGTGACTACGCGGACGGGCTGTCCGCCAGCCTGAAGTCCGGTATCGCGGCCCTGCCGCCTTCGGCCAACGCCGCGATCGTGTGCCTGGGTGACATGCCGCTGGTCACAGCCGCGATGATCGACCGGCTGATCGCTGCCTTCGATCCGGAGGAAGGCCGCGCCATCGTGCAGCCCGTCCATGACGGCAAGCCGGGTAACCCGATGATCTGGGCGCGCCGCTTCTTCGACGAGATCGCCGCACTGTCGGGCGATGCCGGGGCGCGGAAACTGGTCGCCCGACACGCCGAGTTCGTGGCCGAGGTGGAGATGGCCGAGGACGGCGTGCTGCGCGACTTCGACACGCAGGAAGCCCTGGCCACGCTGCGGGAGGCGGAACGCCGCCTGGCCCCGGCGCCGCGCTGAGCGCGGGCCTGTTCCCCACGCGCCGCTTCGCCCTGCGCGCCTGCGGGGAAGCGGCCTCGCTGCTGCTGCGCGACGGAGAGGCGACCGGCGCCACGGTTCCCGGCCTGGTGCTGGAGGCGCAGTTCGCGCTGGGCGGCGAGGCGCTGCTGTTCCTGACCCAGGATGTGCCATTCGAGGAGGCGCTGGCGATCTGCCTGATCGACGCGCAACTGCGCCTGGCGGAGCAGGTCACGCTCGGCGCTCCCTACACGACAGGGCATCTGCACGACCTGCGCATCGACGGGCGGGACCGCCTGAGTTTCCGCTTCTTCGGCGGCGCCCCCTATCGGCTGCGGATCGCGCCCCGGCCGTGCTGGCGCGTGCCGGTGCTGAGCGACCCGCCGGGAGCGTGGCGGCTGGCGGTGCGGCGGCGGTTGCTGCTGGAGCGATAGGGCGGCGGCGTTCGCCTTACTATCTTACGATCTTACTATCTTACCATGCTCCCCTCTGTCCGGGCGGATGGATGGAAAGCAATGCAAAGCCCCGCGCGTCCCCAATGGCACGCGTGGGAAAATGTCCGCGGGGAGTATGAACAGATACAGGAAATAATTCCACAAAATCGCCTGGCACCGTTGGTATGATTTTTTCACACCAACCTACTATGATGACCCGGCAAAGGAGGGTCTCATGGCGAACAGCGGGAAGCGCACCGTCAGCCTGCCCGAGGAGCATGCCGCCTTCATCGACCGGATGGTAGCGTCCGGAGCCTATGCGTCGGTCAGCGAGGTGGTACGGGCCGGCCTGCGCGCCCTTCAGGAGCGGGATGCGGCCATCGAGCGCTGGCTGCGGGAAGAGGTCGCGCCGGCCTATGACGCGATGCAGGCCGATCCGGGTCGGGGACGTGATGCGGACTCCGTGTTCGCGGATATCCGGGCCCGGCATGCGGCGCGGCTGAAGGGAAAGGCGTGAAGGCGCGCATCGTCGTCTTCGCGCCGGAAGCGCATCAGGACCTTCGTGATCTCTATGACTGGATCGCAGGCGTGGCCACGCCCGGTGTCGCCCTTGCCTATATCGAGCGGATCGAAACCTTCTGCCGGGGCCTCCCTCATGCCGCAGAGCGCGGCCGGAACCGTGATGACATCAGGCAGGGCCTGCGGATTGTCGGTTTCAAGCGCCGGGCGGCCATTGCCTTCGCCGTGAATGAAACCGCCGTGACGATCCTGCGCGTGTTCCATGGAGGCCGGGATTGGGAAAACGCGCTGCACTGACCTTTGCCCCCCGCGGACCGGGAGTGCTCGGACCACCTCAAGGCAAGACTGGCGGAGAAGTCAGCGACCGGCCGCTTCGCCGGAAGATCGCATTGGTGAATGTCGAAGGCGCGTCTGTCCGCCGCGCTCATACCACCCCTTCGACCGGTTCACGATCCAGACCACGGACAGCATCACCGGCACCTCGATCAGCACGCCGACGACGGTGGCGAGCGCGGCGCCTGACTGGAAGCCGAACAGGCTGATGGCCGCGGCCACCGCGAGTTCAAAGAAGTTGGATGCGCCGATCAGGGCCGAGGGGCCAGCGACGCAATGCCGTTCGCCCGTCAGCCGGTTGAGCAGATAGGCGAGACCGGAATTGAGATAGACCTGGATCAGGATCGGCACGGCCAGCAGCGCGATCACCAGCGGCTGCGCCAGGATCTGCCCGCCCTGGAAACCGAACAGCAGGACCAGCGTGGCCAGCAGCGCGGCCAGCGACGCGGGCTGGAGGCGGCCCAGCAGGCGCTGCAACGCCCCCTCGCCCCCCTCCGCCAGCAGCCGCCGGCGCACGACCTGTGCGGCGACCACCGGCACTACGATATAAAGCGCGACGGACAGGACCAGCGTGTCCCAAGGCACGGTGATGGACGACAGGCCCAGCAGCAGGCCGACGATGGGCGCGAAGGCGAACACCATGATCGTGTCGTTGAGCGCGACCTGCGACAGCGTGAAATGCGGCTCCCCATTGGTGAGGTTCGACCAGACGAAGACCATTGCCGTGCAGGGTGCGGCGGCGAGGATGATGAGGCCCGCGATGTAGCTGTCGATCTGGTCGGCCGGCAGGTAGGGGCGGAACAGATGGCCGATGAACAGCCAGCCGAGTGCCGCCATCGAGAACGGCTTCACCGCCCAGTTGACGAACAGCGTGACGCCGATGCCGCGCCAATGCTCCCTCACCCGGCCCAGGGCCGCGAAGTCGATCCGCATCAGCATCGGCACGATCATCAGCCAGATCAGTATGGCGACCGGCAGGTTGACCCTGGCGATCTCCGCCGCGCCGATGGCGTGGAAAACGCCCGGCATCAGGTGCCCCAGCGCCACGCCGGCCACGATGCACAGCCCGACCCATAGGGTCAGGTAGCGTTCGAAACCGGACATCACGCCGTCGCGACGCGGCGGCCGTGTTCGTCCACCACGCGTTCACCGTCCTCCTTGACGAATGCGCCAAGCTGCGGCGGCAGCAGGTCCAGCACCTGTTCGGACGGGCGGCAGAGGCGCACACCCTTGGGGCTGACCACGATGGGCCGGTTGATCAGGATCGGATGCGCCATCATGGCGTCAAGGAGTTGGTCGTCGGTCAGGTCCGGGTTGCCCAGGCCGAGTTCCGCATAGGGCGTGCCCTTCGCACGCAGCAGGTCGCGAAGGCGAATGCCCATACGCGCGAGGAGATGGCGCAGCATCGTCCGCGTGGGCGGCGTCTTCAGATATTCGATGACATGCGGTTCGATCCCGGCATTGCGGATCATCGCCAGCGTGTTGCGGGACGTGCCGCATTCCGGGTTGTGGTAGATGACCACGTCCATGGCCGGGCTCATGCCGCGCTCGGCCGGGGCGTGGTCGTGCCCTCGGTCCTGCCGATCTCGTGCAGCTTCGTCCCCAGGGCGATCCTGTCGAGGCTTCGGATGGGCAGCGCCGTGAACAGGGAAACCCGGTTCTTCAGGAAGCGGAAGGCGGAGACGAAGGCGGCCTCCTTCCGGATGTCCGCGCCTTCGACCGCGGCGGGGTCCTCGATGCCCCAATGGGCCGTCATCGGCTGGCCCGGCCACACGGGGCAGACCTCGCCGGCCGCGTTGTCGCAGACGGTGAACACGAAATCCATGACCGGCGCGCCGGGCTCCGCGAATTCCTCCCAGCCCTTCGACCGGAAGCCTTCGGCGGGGTAGTCGAAGCTGCGCAGCACCTTCAGGGCGAAGGGATTGACGGCACCCTTCGGGTGGCTGCCGGCGGAGAAGGCACGGAAGCGGCCCGCGCCGTCCTTTGTCAGGATGCTCTCGGCCATGATCGAGCGGGCCGAGTTGCCGGTGCAGAGGAACAGCACGTTGTAGAGCCGTTCGGGCGGGAGTGTGTCAGGCATGGGGCGTGGCTTTCGCGGGTTCGCAGCAGGCGGACAGCGCGGCCACGGCCGGGACGCACACTTCGGGGTGGCCCTGGCAGCAGTCGCGCATCAGGAAGGCGATGAGGTCGGACAGCGCCGGGTAGGAGGCGCTGTAGATGATCGAACGCCCCTCGCGGCGGGACCCGACCAGCCCGGCATGTTCCAGGTGGCTCAGATGGAAGGACATGCGGGAGGACGATGCGCCGTCCATGGCCGCGCCGATCGCGCCGGCGGCCAGGCCATCGGGCCCGGCCGCGACGAGCAGGCGCACGATCCGCAGCCGCGTCTCCTGCGAGAGCGCGGCGAAGGCATCGAGGGCTTGCGTTTCATCCATACCCAACTCAATATCTCAATATATGTTGAATTATAGGTAGCCGCAGATGGACGCCATGACCAGCCCCCCCGAGACGGAATTTCACGGCGACGCCTCGTTCGGCGCGTTCCTGGCCGCTCTCGCGCGATCCGGCAGGCGGGAATTGATGATCGTGTATGGCGGGCGTGCGATCCGGCCCGGCTATCATGTCACCGAGGTCAAGGCCGGCGCCTTCGTCACGCTCGATTGCGGCGGCAATCCCGATGCGTGGCGGGAGACGATCCTCCAGATCGAGGATCTCGGCCCGGAGGGGACGCCGGGCTATCTGCCGGTGGACAGGCTGCGGGGCATCCTCGACCGGGTTGCCCGGCAGGTCGCGCTCGACAGGGATTCACGGCTGACGTTCGAGGTCGGGCCACCCGACGAGGCGATGCGGGTGTTCGACGCGGACACGCTGCGGATCGAGGATGGCCGTGCCGTGCTCCGCCTCGCACCGCGCCCGGCCACCTGCAAGCCCAGGCACCGGGCGTCGCAGGCGTGCTGCGCCCCGAAGGCGGATCGCGAAGCCTGCTGCGCCGTCTCCGCATAGGGAACGCTGAAGAGGCTCAACGCGCATCCTCCACCGCCCCGGCAGCCAGCTTCGGATCCACATACGCCGCCTGCCGTTCCCGCCGCGCCAGTGCTTCAGCGACGCGTTGGGCGCGTGAGCGGAACAGGTCGTCGCGCGGGACGCCGGTCAGATCGAGCAGCCGGTCCATCGCCGCGGCATGCGGCTCCAGCCGCCCGTCGGCATGGATATGGGCCACTTCGATCCCTTCGGCGTCCAGCGCGCGGGCCACCAGCAGCGTGCGGTGGCATTCCAGCGGCTCCTTCTCGGCACACATGCAGGCGATACGATGCTCGGCCGCCCCGCGCCGCAAGCGTTCGACGCCGCTGCGGAAAGTATCGGTGCGCATGAGCCGCGCGTACTGGATGCGCCCCTTCTCGTAGCACGCGGGATCGTCGGAACGCGCACCCAGCTCCCGGCCGAGAAAGACGTAGCGAATGCCCTCGGCCTTCAGGCTGCGCTCCAGGTCCGCCTTGTTGAATTGCGGATTGAAGCGGCTGTAGGGGATCGAGCGGACATCGGCCACTGCGGTCACGCCGTGCCGCTTGAGCAGGTCGGTAAACATGCGCAGCGGATGGGTCGAATGGCCGATTGTCAGGATCGGGCCGGGCGTCCTGGTCGTCCTCTGAGGGTTCCTGGCCATTCGATGATCGTTGCCAATCGGCAGCCTTCCGCGCGGACTGTTGGCAGGGTGCCCCCGCGCTACCCCACCGCCCGCGCCACCCATTCCGCCCAGGCCAGGACCGCCCGGTCCTCCCCGCGCCGCCCCACGATCTGGATGCCCAGCGGCATGCCGTTCGGCCCCGTCCCCGCCGGCACCGTCACGCAGGGCACGTGCAGGGAGGTCCAGATGAAGTTGAAGGCCGGGTCGCCGGTCCAGCCCAGCCCTTCCGGCGCCTCGCCCGGCGCGGAGGGCGTGACCAGCACATCCAGCCCCTCCGTCGCCGCGGGAAAGCCGGCCTGGACGGTCCGGAACACCTGCCACGCCCAGTCGAGCCGGTCCGGCGCCTGCGCCAGCCCCCAGTCCATCTTCTCCGTCAGCGCGGCGGAGAGCTGGGACCGGGACGTGGCCAGTTCCCATCCGATGGCCCGCGCGCTCTCGGCATGCATCACCACCGGATGCGCCGCGACCAGCTCGGCGAAGGACTCGGGCAGCTCGCGGTCCTCCACATGCGCACCCGCTGCCGACAGGCGCGTGGCCACGCGGCCGAGCAGGTCCCGCGTCTCGGGCGCGGCCAGATCCCATGACGGCGACCGGCAGATGCCGATGCGCGGCGCCGTGTCCGGCACGGGCGCGGCAAGGTCCCGGCCCGACACCGCCCCCGCGAACAGCGCGCAATCCGCGACCGAACGCGCCATGACTCCAACCGTATCAAGGCTGTCGGACATGATCTTCATGCCGATCCGGTTGATCATCCCGTAGCTTGGCTTGTAGCCGACCACGCCGCAGAAGGCGGCCGGGCGGATGACGCTGCCCCCGGTCTGGGTGCCGAAGGCGAGCGGAAAGAAGAAATCCGCCACCCCGGCGGCCGAGCCGGAGGACGACCCGCCCGGCGTCCGCCCCAGCCCGTGTGGATTCGCGGTCGGACCGGGATGGCGGGTGGCGAATTCCGTGGTCACGGTCTTTCCCATCACCACCCCGCCCGCGGCACGCGTCCAGGCCACGCAGCCCGCATCCGAACGCGGCCGCCATCCGGCCCAGGCCGGCGAATTCATCTGCGTGGGCATGTCCGCGGTGTCGATCACGTCCTTCACGCCCACCGGCAGCCCACGCAGCGGGCCGGACCGCGCGGCCGCCGCGTTGCGCCGGGCCAGGGCCGGGTCCAGCCAGGCGAAGGCGCGCACCTGTTCCTCCCGCGCCGCCACGCGGTCCAGGCAGGCTTCCATCAGGGCCTCGGGCCGCAGCGTGCCCGCCGCGATGCGCTTCGCGGCCTCGGTCGCGGTCAGGCGGGACGGATCGGACATACGGTGCCTCCCATGTGTTGCCGCAGGCTGGCGCGACACGGCGCGCAGGTCCATGTTTGGGGCATGCCTTCCGCCGTGCGCGTGGGCGCCGGCCCGGACGGCGCCCTTACCTATCTCGTCGCCATGCCGCCCGAGGCCCTGCCCCCGGTGCGCCGCCGCGATCTGGTCGCGGCGTGGGATGCCGCGCGCGAAGCCGCCGCCGCCCGGCTGTGGGGCACCTCGCGCGCCTTCCGCTTCCGCCGTGGCGACGGCAGCACGACCGACCTCGCGCTCGACGACTCGGATGCGCGCTGCTGGGCCGGTGCGGTGGACAGCACGGTCGGCATGGACAACACCTACGGGGTGGCGCTCTGCCTGCGCCTGCTCGCGCTGATCGACCTGCTCGCCCGCACCGGCTGGACGCGCGGGCTGTATGCCGTCGGCCATGACGGCACCGAATTCCATCCAGCCCTGCTGGAAGCCGCCTCCAGCGAACCGCTCGACCGCGACGCGCGTTTCGACGACCGTCGCTTCCGCGCCCGACTGGGCCGCCCCCTGCCTGCCGGAGCATCCGCATGATCCGCCTTCTCGCCGTGGCCATCCTCGCGCTCGGGGCCTGCGCGCAGCAGCAGCCTGTCCGCAGCCCGGGCGAAGCCGCCGCCGAGGCAGCCTGCCGCCAGCAGGCCGACACCACCGTGACCCGCCGAGAACGCACCGAACTGTACCGCGAGGATGCGTTCCCGCAGGGCGTTGACCGCGACAACCCGCGCGGCGAGACCGACCGCATGCTCCGCCGCGTGGAACGCGACCGCCTGATCGAGCAATGCATCCGCGGCGCGGACAGCGGGAGTTGACGGGCCGCAGCTGACCCGTGGCGAGCCTTGGCGCGGTCAAACGCGTCCTCTCCTACCGCAACGCACAAATCTATTATGCCGGCAGCCTGCTGTCCTGGACGGGCATGTGGATGCAGCGCGTGGCCGTGGGCTGGCTCGCCTGGGAACTGACGGCCAGCGCCTTCTGGGTCGGCGCGCTCGCCTTCAGCAACCTGATCCCGTCGGTGATCGTCTCACCCATCGCGGGCGCGGCCGCGGACCGGGCCGACCGGGTCCGGCTGACCATGATCACCCAGAACATCGCCTGCCTGCACGGCGCGGTGCTCGCCGCCCTGGTGCTGCTCGACGCGGTCCGGATCGAGATCATCCTCGTCCTTGAGGTCGTGCTCGGCATCACCCAGGCCTTTGCCCAGCCGGTGCGGCAGAGCATCGTGCCCGGGATCGTCCCGCGCGCCGACCTGCCGGGCGCGGTGGCTCTGAATTCCATCACCTTCAACGTGGCGCGCTTCCTGGGCCCGGCCCTCGCCGGCCCGCTGATCGCGGCCTGGGGCAGCGCACCGCCCATGCTGGCGAACAGCCTCAGCTACCTGATCGCGAGCCTGACGATGCCGCTGCTGACCCTCGCCCCCGAGTACCGGCGCGGACATGCGCCCACCGGGTCGATCTGGCGGGAGACGGTGGAAGGCTTCAGCTATGTCGCCCGCCATGTCGGTATCGGCGGACTGTTCCTCTACGCCGCCCTGCTCGCCTGCATGGTGCGCGCGGTGCCGGAGATGCTGCCCCCCTTCGTCGATGTGCTGTTCCACCGCGGTGCGCGAGGACTGGCGCTGCTGACCGGCGTGATGGGTGTCGCCGCCCTGGCCGGCGGGCTGGCGATCGCCGCACGCACCTCGCTGCGCGGGCAGACGGAATGGGCCGTGCATTCGGGCCTGATCATGGTCCTGGGCACGGCGGGCTTCGTGGCGACAAATTCCTTCACTGTGGCCCTGGTCGCGATCTCGGTCATCGGCGCGGCCACGACGGCGCACGGGATCTCCATCCAGTCGCTGACCCAGTACGCGTCCACGCCGTCGATGATCGGGCGCGTGCTCAGTGTCTGGGGCCTGATCGTGCGCGCCTTCCCCGCGCTGGGGGCACTGTTCTTCGGCGCGCTGTCCGAATTGTTCGGCCTGCGCGTTCCCGTGCTGGCCGCGGCCGTGGTCGCGGTCCTGATCTGGGTCTGGGCTTTTCGCAACAGGCGGCGCTTCGCGCACGCGATCGAACCAAAGGAGTAGTCGGAATGCTGGATGCCGCCATCGTGGGCATGGGCCGCTGGGGCCAGGTACTGGTCAACTCCGTGCAGTCCACGCCCGAAGCGGGCATCCGCTTCGTCGCCGGCACCACCCGCACGCTGTCCAAGGCGGAAGCCTACGCCAAGGAGAAGGGCATCCGCCTGCTGCCGGACTACGATGCAGTGATCGCCGATCCGGCGGTGAAGGCGGTGGTGTTGTCCACGCCGCATTCGCAGCATGCCGAACAGGTCATCGCCGCCGCCCGCGCGGGCAAGCACGTGTTCGTGGAAAAGCCCTTCACGCTCAGCAAGGCATCGGCCGAGGCCGCGGTGAAGGCCTGCCGCGATGCGGGCGTGGTGATGGCGCTGGGCCACAACCGCCGCTTCCTGCCCGCGGTGGCGGAGATCAAGCGCATGCTGGCGGCGGGCGAACTCGGCACGCTGCTGCATGTGGAAGGGCAGATGAGCGGCCCGGGTGCCGCCGGCTACAAGGCCGGCATGTGGCGCGCGGACCGCGAGGAAAGCCCGCTCGGCGGCATGGGCGGCATGGGCATCCACATGATCGACATGATCATCAATCTGTGCGGTCCGTTCGCCCAGGTCACGGTGGACAGCCGCGCGCAGGTGCATCCGGCGATCGACGACACCACCGCGATGCTGGGGCGGCTGAAGGCGGGGCCGAGCGTGCTGTTCGCCACCATCGCACTGGCGCCGCGCGTGTGGCGCGTGGCGCTGCACGGCACCAAGGCGATCGTGGAGATGGACGGGCAGGAACGGCTGCGCTTCACGCCGCTGGAAGGCGAAGGCTGGGTGCGCGACTTTCCGCCCACGGATATCGAACGCGCGGAACTGTCCGCCTTCGCGGCCGCGGCGGCGGGCGGGCCCGCTTATCTGCTTCCGGTGGAGGAAGCGATCCACGGCGTTTCGGTGTTCGAGACGATGATCGCATCGGCGAAGTCGGGTTCGACGCTCGCGGTGCCATAGGGGCGCGGCTTCCTCGATGCCGGACGCCTGGCCGATCCCAGCTAGTCGCCGAAGGTTCAGTGCAGCGTCTCCGAGATGGGCGATGGTCTCCGCCTGCGACTTTTCGAGCGCCACGGATGTGCCTGGCACGCCGCCCGCGGATCGGTGCCCGGCAGCGCGAGCGTTGGAAAAAGGTCGGGAGATTTTACGAGTCTTGGTGTCGGAGAATTTTACGGACTCCCCTCCTGCCGCTCAGCCGATTTCAGGAAAGCCTTATTTCTCAAAGAATTGCCAATTCGAAATAATATGGCACACCAATTGCTTGCATCCGCAGGGCAGGCGACGTTCGGGGCAAGTGTCCCGACCGGAACAATTCTGTGGGAATATGCCATGATGTTTCGAGCGTTACTGGCGGCAGGGGCTATCGTCACCATGTTGCCGGCGGCTGCATCGGCGGCCACGGTCACCATCAACAACATCACTGCCACCTGGTCTGGTGCAACAACCAACAACGGCGGAGGCGTGAGCTATTCCGGAAACGGCAGCTCGGACCCCACTGTCTGGTGGGGCGTGCCGGTCGGCAGTGACGGCCAGAGCGGCTACAAGTTCGATGGTGTGACGCCGCCGGCAGTCGAGATCGATGTGGACGCTGCGAATACGCCGTCCGATGATTTCAAGCTCGGCACCTTCACACACTATAACGAACCGATCACCGAGCCGTGGCTGACCGCCGTGACGCTGACGGTCACGGCCCAGATTCTCATTGATGGGACAGATCAGGGTTTTCGTAACTTCGTCTTCGACGTCATCCACGAAGAGACCCCGAACATAGTTCCCTGCGCCTATCCGGGCGGTACGCCCTGCGCCGATCGGGTGACCCTCAGCGTCAATTCGGGCACCGAAAGCTTCACGATCGGAGACGACGAATACACACTTGCGATCTCGGGGTTCGTGAGAGAGGGGAACTTCGCCTCGTCATTCATTACCTACGAAGGCCAGGCCAATACGGCGGATCTCCTTGCCAATGTCTCGCTCTACTCGACCGTCGTGCCGCCGGAGACGTCCGTGCCGGAGCCGATGTCGATCGCGCTGTTCGGCATGGGCCTGACTGGCCTCGGCTTCGTAACGCGCCGCCGTCGAGACTGACCACCGCTTCCCCGGGAAGGGCCCCGCCCTTCCCGGCCCGCGTGCCACGATCACGCAGCCGAAACGGCGCCCTGCCGCTTTCGTCGGCCGAACGGCGTACGTCTTCCCCTTCCACATTGCCTCCCTCCGCCACCCATGAAACCCTACGCGCAATCACGCGGAGGGTAGCATGACCGACATCACCGCCTTGTCTGCAACCGAGTTGCGCCGTCGCATCGCGGCGCGGGAGATTTCGCCGCGCGAAGTGCTCGCGGCGACCCGCGCACGGATCGACCGGCTCAATCCGCATCTGAATGCCTTCGTCGAGATGTGCTGGCCCGAAGCGGAACGCGAAGCCGCCGCGGCCGAAGCGCGCGTCATGCAAGGCGGCACGCTGCCGCCGCTGCTGGGCCTGCCGGTGGGCGTGAAGGAATCGACCGATGTTGCGGGGCTGCATACCACCCAGGGCAGCCCGCTCTACGCCGATCGCATCGCCACAGAGGACGCGCCCACCGTGGCGGCGATCCGCGCGGCGGGCGGCGTGATCATCGGCAAGACCAATGTGCCGGAACTGCTCCAGGGCGGCACGTCCCAGAACACGCTCTACGGGCTGACGCGCAACGCGCACGATCCGTCGCTGTCATGCCTTGGCTCCTCGGGCGGGTCGGCGGTGGCGCTTGCGGCGGAGCTGGTGCCGCTGGCCACGGGCTCCGACATGGGCGGATCGATCCGCGGGCCTTCGGCCGGCAACGGCACGGCGGGGCTGCGGCCGAGCCCGGGGCTGATCGTGCGGCCGACCCAGCCGCTCGGCTTCGACGTCTCCTCCGTGCTTGGGCCGATGGCGCGCACGACAGAAGATGTGATGCTGCTGCTCGCGGGTATGATGTGCTCGGACCCGCTCGACCCGTTCGACTGGAGTGCCGACCCCGCGCCGCTGCTCGATCCGGTGCCGGTCGATCCGGCCACGCTACGGGTCGCGGTCTCCGCCGATCTCGGCTGCATCAACGTCGCGCAGGACATCCGGGACCGCTTCGCCGAGGTGATCGCGGCCATCGCGCCGCATGTGGCGCGCATCGAATGGGTTACGCCCGATCTCGGCGACATCGTCCGCGCCTTCTACATGCTGCGCACGCTCGCCTACCTCGTGCAGTTCGGTGAGATACACCGCACCACACCGGACAAGCTGACGCCGCAGAAGAACGTGGACCTTCGCCGCGGCATGGCCGCCACCGCGCCGATGATCGCGGACGCGCAGCGGGTGCAGACCCAGGCCTTCCGCGCGCTGGCCTCCGTTCTGCAATCCCATGACGTGCTGATCACGCCGGGCTCCGCGCAGACGCTGCCCACCGTGGAGGAGGTCAACCGCCGCGAGACGGCGCTGCGCGCCGACAATGCCCGCTTCGCCATCGACGAATACGATTTCGATGCGCTGCCCACAGCCAACCTCAACACCCCGATCACCTGGACCGCACATCCGGTGGCGACGATACCGGCCGGCGCGGGGCGCGACGGGTTGCCTTTCGGCATCAACCTGATCGGCCGCTACAAGGACGACATACGGCTGCTGCGCATCGCGCTGGGCATCGAGCAGATGCTGTCCGCGCAGCCGGGATTTGGCCGCGTCGTGCCCGACCTGTCGCGCACCATGGCGGAGACGGCGGCGTGATGCGGCGCCGTACGCTGCTGGCCGCAGGTGCGGCCACCCTCGCGGCACCGGCACTTGCGCAGCCGACGAAGGTGCTGCGCTTCGTGCCGCGCAACGACCTCGACATCATCGATCCGGTCTGGACCTCCACCTACGTCACGCGCAACCACGGCTATCTCGTCTTCGACACGCTGTACGGGCTCGACGAACAGTACCGGCCGCAGCCGCAGATGGTGGAAGGCCATGTCGTCGAGAACGATGGCCGTACCTGGACTCTGACACTGCGCGAGGGGCTGCGCTTCCATGATGGCGAACCGGTGCGCGCACGCGATTGCGTCGCCTCGATCCGCCGCTGGGGCGCGCGCGATCCACTGGGCTCCACCCTGCTTGCGGTCACAGATGAGCTGTCCGCTCCCACCGACCGCACGATCCGATTCCGGCTGAGCAAACCCTTCCCGATGCTGCCGGATGCGCTGGGCAAGGCGGCGTCCCACATGCCCTGCATCATGCCGGAGCGGCTGGCGCAGACCCCGCCCAACACGCCGGTGCGGGAGGTGGTCGGCAGCGGTCCGTTCACGTTCAACGCCGCGGAACGGGTGCCCGGATCGCGCAACATCTACGAGCGGTTCCCGGGCTATGTGCCGCGCAGCAGCGGGACACCGAGCTTCACGGCCGGGCCGAAGGTTGTGAAGCTCGACCGCGTCGAATGGATCACCATGCCCGATGCCGCCACGGCGGCGAACGCGCTGATGACGGGCGAGGTGGACTGGTTCGAGCGCCCGCCCGGAGACCTGCTGCCGCTGATGCAGCGCGGCGGTGAGGTGACGGTCGAAATCACGGACGCCACCGGCCAGATCAGCATCATGCGGATGAACCAGTTGCATCCGCCCTTCGACAACCCGGCGATCCGCCGCATCGTGCTCAACGCCGTCAGGCAATCCGACTTCATGCAGGCGATGATCGGCGAGGACCGGCGCTGGTGGCGCGACGATATCGGCTTCCTGGCGCCCGGGCCGATGGCCGCGCAGCGCAGCGCGCATGTCCCCCCGCCGATCGAGGAATCGCAGCGCGCGCTGAAGGCGGCCGGCTACGGCGGGGAGACCGTGGTGGCCATCCAGAGCTCGGCGTCGGCACTGTCGTCGGTGGCCGAGGTCGGTGTCGATCTGCTCAAGCGCATCGGCTTCAATGTGCAGCCGCTGCCCATGGACAATGCCGCGATGAACCAGCGGCGCGTGCGGCGCGAGAAGCCGACCGAAGGCGGGTGGAGCGTGTTCTTCACCTCGTTCGGCGGCCTCGATCAGATGACGCCGGCCGGACATCTGGCGCTGCGTGGCAACGGCGACCGCGCCTTCGCGGGGTGGCCCAACAGCCCGAAGCTGGAAACCCTGCGCGATGCGTGGTTCGACGCTCCGGACCTCGCCGCGCAGAAGACCATCTGCGCGCAGATCGAAGCGCAGGCGGCGCAGGATGTGCCCTACATCCCGCTCGGCCAATCGCTCGATCCCACCGCCTACCGCCGCAACATCACCGGCATTCCGCGCGGGTTCTGCCTGTTCTGGAACGTGGACAAGGCCTGACCGGAAGGGGCGGCCACCGGGCCGCCCTGCCCTACGCCGCCTCCGCCTGTGCGGTCAGCCGCTGCAGGTTGCCCAGCAGGTCGCGCGCGATGCGCACGCGCGCGGCCACGTCCATTTCCCGCACCAGCGCCAGCTTGTGGTCCGGCCGCAGCCGCACGAGGCCCTTCTGCGTCGCCAGCCACGCGACCAGCCCGCCCGGATTGGCGAAGGCGTTGCCGTGGAAGGTCAGCACCATGCCCTTGGGCCCGGCGTCGATCTTCTCGATCCCCACCTCGCGGCAGATGCGCTTCAGCGTCACCACCTGAAGCAGGTTCTCCACCTCCGCCGGCAGCGGGCCGAAACGGTCCACCAGCTCGGCGGCCATCGCCTCGGTCTCCGCGTCCGAGGACAGTGCGCCGATGCGCCGGTACAGGCCCAGCCGCACCGGCAGGTCGCGCACATAGGTCTCGGGGATCAGCACCGGCAGGCCCAGGCTGATGGTCGGCGTCCAGTCGCGGCTCTCGGCGCGGCGCTTGCCCTCGGCCGCCTTCAGCTCGGCCACCGCGTCCTCCAGCATCTGCTGGTACAGCTCGATGCCGACCTCGCGGATATGGCCCGACTGCTCGCCGCCCAGCAGGTTGCCCGCGCCGCGGATGTCGAGATCGTGGGAAGCGAGCGTGAAGCCCGCGCCCAGCGCATCCAGCGTCTGCATCACTTCCAGCCGCTTCTGCGCGGCAGCCGACAGCCGGTGCGTCTGCGGCCAGGTCAGGTAGGCATAGCCGCGCTGCTTGCCGCGGCCCACGCGACCGCGAAGCTGGTAGAGCTGGCCCAGGCCGAACATGTCCGCGCGGTGGATCAGCAGCGTGTTCACCGCCGGCATGTCGAGCCCGCTCTCCACGATGTTGGTGGACAGCAGGATGTCGAACTTGCCGTCACCGAACTCGGTCATCACCCGTTCCAGCTCGGTCGGTGCCAGCCGGCCGTGCGCCTGGGTGATCCGCGCCTCCGGCACGATCTCGCGCAGCCGCTCGCCCATGCGGCCCAGATCCTCGATGCGCGGCACCACGCAGAAGATCTGTCCGCCGCGGAACCGCTCGCGCTGGATCGCCTCGCGGATCACCACGGAATCGAACGGCATGATGAAGGTGCGCACGGCGAGGCGATCGACCGGCGGGGTCGCGATCAGGCTCATCTCCCGCACTCCGGTGAGCGCGAGCTGCAGGGTGCGCGGGATCGGCGTTGCCGTCAGCGTCAGCACGTGCACGTCCGCCTTCAGCGCCTTCAGCCGTTCCTTGTGCGCCACGCCGAAATGCTGCTCCTCGTCCACAATGACGAGGCCGAGATCCGCGAACTCGATCCCCTTGGCCAGCAGCGCATGCGTGCCGACGACGATGTTGACCGACCCGTCCTTCAACCCGGCGCGGACGGCGGACGCCTCCTTGGCCGTGACCATGCGGCTGAGCTGGGCGATGCGGACCGGCAGGCCCTGGAACCGCTTGCTGAACGTCAGGAAATGCTGCCGCGCGAGCAGCGTGGTCGGCACCACCACCGCCACCTGCGCGCCGCCCATCGCGGCAACGAAGGCCGCGCGCAGCGCCACCTCGGTCTTGCCGAAGCCCACGTCGCCGCAGACCAGCCGGTCCATGGGCTTGCCGGAGGCGAGGTCCTCCAGCACGTCCGCGATGGCGCGGTGCTGGTCCTCGGTCTCCGCGAAGGGGAAACGGGCGCAGAACTCGTCCCACGCGCCTTCGGCCGGCACCATCAGCGGGGCCTCGCGCATGCGGCGTTCGGCGGCGGTGCGGATCAGCTCACCGGCCATGTCGCGGATGCGCGTCTTCATCCTGGCCTTGCGCGCCTGCCAGGACACGCCGCCCAGCTTGTCGAGCGCGACGCCGCCCGTGTCGCTGCCGAAGCGCGACAGCAGCTCGATGTTCTCCACCGGCAGGAACAGCTTGTCCTCGCCGTCGTAGAGCAGCCGCAGGCAATCGTGCGGCGCGCCGTTCACCTCGATCGCGACCAGCCCGTCATAACGGCCGATGCCGTGGTCCTGGTGGACGACCAGATCGCCCTCCGCGATCTCGGTCGCCTCGGCGATGAACTGGTCGGCGCGCTTGCGGCGACGCGGCGGGCGGGCGATGCGTTCGCCCAGCAGGTCCTGCTCCGCGACGATGGTCCACTGGCCGCGCGCGCCCTTCTCCACCGCGCCCGAGAAGCCGCGTTCCAGGCCCAGCACTGCCAGCGCGACCGTATCACCGGTCAGCCCGCCCAGTTCCGACCACGCATCCACGGCGGCGACCTTGTCGAACCCGTGTTCGCGCAGCAGGTTGGCCAGGCGTTCGCGCGATCCGCGCGTCCAGGCGGCAAGGAGCAGGCGCTCCTTGCGCTCGCGCAGCCGGCCGAAATACTCCTTGAGGTCGGCGAAGACGTTCTGGCCGGGTGCCGCGCGGCCTTCGGCGAACAGCCGCCCCGGCCGCCCGCCCGCTTCCACGCCCTCCGCCCCGTCCGGCTTGGCAAAGGGGGAGAAGCCGAACAGCGGGCCGTGCGCCAGCATCCCGTCCCAGGCGCCGCGGTCCAGATACAGAAGCTCGGGCGGCGCGGGCCGGTAGGGAACCTCGTTTTCGCGCGGCGGCACCTGGCGTGCGGCGTAGTGGTCCGCGATCATCTCCAGCCGCGCCTGGAACACGTCGTCCGCTTGGTAGTCGAGGCTGACGGAGGCGCCCGGCACGTAGTCGAGGATCGTCTCCATGGCCGGATGGAACAGCGCCACCCAATGTTCCATGCCCGGATGCCGTCGGCCTTCGCTGACCGAGACATAGATCGGATCGTCGGCGGATTTCGGGCCGAACAGCTCACGCCAGCGGGTGCGGAAGCGGGTGATGCTGTCAGGATCGAGGAACACCTCGTTCACCGGCCGCAGCACCAGTTCGTCCAGCGACTCTCCGCTGCGCTGGGTGCCGGGGTCGAAGCGGCGGATGCTCTCCACCGTGTCGCCGAACAGGTCCAGGCGGACCGGCTCCGCCTCCCCCGCCGCGAACAGGTCGATGATGCCGCCGCGCACCGCGTACTCGCCCGGTTCCATCACCGTTCCGGCGCGGCCGTAGCCGTTCGCTTCCAGGAACCGCACCAGCGCGTCCTGGTCCACCGTGCCGTTGCGGGCCAGGCGCAGGAAGGCGCCCTGGAACACCGACCGCGGCGGCACCCGCTGCACCAGCGCATTGACCGTGGTCAGCACGATGCGCGGGCCGGCGGCGGGTTCCAGCAGACGCGTCAGCCCGGCGATGCGCTCGGCGACCAGCTCCGGATTGGGGGAGACGCGGTCGTAGGGCAGGCAGTCCCAGGCGGGGATACGCACCACCTCGACATCCGCGGCGAAGAAGGCGAGCGCCTCGGCCATCCGCGCCATGCGCGCATCGTCGCGGCAGACATGCAGCACGGGCGTGTCCGTTTCCGCGCGGCGGCGAGCGAGCAGGACCGCGTCGAAGCCTTCCGGGGCGCCATGAACGGTGATCATTTCGTCTCCAGCGCGGCCGCGGCGATGGCACGCAACAGCGGGGCCGTCGGGTCGTCCGGAATCGGACGGCGGCCGGTCAGCCAATCGGCCAGATCGACATCCGGCAATTCCATCACCGCCTCCAGCGCGTCCAGCTCCGCGGCGGTCATGGCTGCGAGTCGCGGCGCGACATAGCCGCCGAGCAACAGGTCGGTCTCATGCGTGCCCCGGTGCGTGGCACGGAACAACAGGCGGCGGCGGCGGGGGTCAAGCGTGTGCATCAGGTCCAGGGTGTGGCGGCAGAGCAATGCCACGGACGCTGGCGTATAGACCGCACCCCTTTCAGTGTCAGCCCGTGACCACGGATTCGCATCTCATTCCCCTGCTCCAGCCGATCACCGGCCTGGCAGCCCCCAAGCCCCCCGCGCTGAAGGCCATCGTGCGACTGGTCGGCGGGGAGCGGCTGCTCGACCTGCTGTTCCACCTGCCCGAAACGCATGTGGACCGCCGCACCCGTTCCACCGTGGCCGAGGCCGAGCCGGGACGGATCGCCACGGTCGCGCTGGAGATCCGCCGCGTCGGCGCCCCCGCACGGCGCGGCCCCTGGCGCGCCGTGGGCCAGGACGAGACCGGGCCGCTGGAGATCGTGCTGTTCAACGCCCTGCCCTGGCAGGTGGCGCCTTACGCCGAAGGACGGCGGGTGACGGTTTCCGGCCGGGTCAGCGTTCATGGCGGGATCAAGCAGATCGTCGCGCCGGACTGGGTGGAACCGCCGGAGCGCATTCCGGCCGTCGAGCCGGTCTGGCCGCTGACCGCGGGCGTGATCGGCAAGCAGCTTGCCCGTGCCATGTCGGCCGCCCTCGCCGCCCTGCCCGAGGACCTGCCGGAATGGCACGATGCGGCGCTGCTGAAGCGCGAGCACTGGCCCGGCTTCGCCGCAGCGCTGCGCATGCTGCACGCGCCGCAGGAGATGCCCGGCCCCCTGCCCCGCCGCCGCCTTGCCTATGACGAGCTGCTGGCGGGCCAGATCGCGCTCTGCCTCGTCCGCCGCCGTGTGCGCACCCGCCGGGGGCGGGCGCTGCTGGGCGACGGACGCTACCGGGCCGAGGCGCTGCGCCGCTTCGGCCACGACCTCACCCCGGGCCAGCGGCAGGCGCTGGCGGATATCGACGACGATCTCGGCGCCCCGACCCGCATGCTGCGGCTGCTGCAGGGCGATGTCGGGTCGGGCAAGACGCTGATCGCGCTGCTCGCCATGCTGCGCGCGGCCGAGGCGGGCGCCCAGGCCGCGCTGATGGCGCCGACGGAGGTGTTGGCCAAGCAGCACCACCGCACGCTCTCCCGCCTGTCGCCGGTGCCGGTCGGGCTGCTGACCGGATCGGTGAAGGGCAAGCAGCGGGAGCGGGTGCTGCGCAGCCTCGCGGACGGCACGCTGCCGCTCGTGGTCGGCACGCATGCGCTGTTCCAGGAGGCCGTGACCTATCGCGACCTCGCGCTGGCCGTGATCGACGAGCAGCACCGGTTCGGCGTGCACCAGCGCCTGCTGATGGGCGGCAAGGGCGCGCTGACGGATGTGCTGGTGATGACCGCGACCCCCATCCCGCGCACCCTGCTGCTGACCCAGTGGGGCGAGATGGAGGTCAGCCGCCTGCGCGGCCGCCCGGCCGGCCGCCAGCCCATCCGCACCACGCTGCATTCGCTTTCCGCCGTGGAGGACGTGGTCGCGGCCTGCGGCCGGGCCATGGAGGCGGGCGCACGGATCTACTGGGTCTGCCCGATGGTGGCCGAGAGCGAGGCGGTGGACCTGGCCGCGGCCGAGGCCCGCGCCGCCGCGCTGCGGGAACGGTTCGGCGAGGCGGTCGGCCTCGCCCACGGCAAGCAGGAGGCGGCCGTGCGCGACGCGGCGCTGGCCGATTTCGCCGCCGGGCGCAGCAGGCTGCTGGTGGCGACCACGGTCGTGGAGGTCGGCGTGGACGTGCCGGAGGCGACGGTAATCGTGATCGAGCACGCCGAACGCTTCGGCCTCGCCCAGCTCCACCAGCTTCGCGGCCGGGTCGGGCGCGGCACGGCGCGATCCTATTGCATGCTGCTCTACGCGGACGGGCTGAACGAGATCGCCCGCCGCCGCCTGCTGACGCTGCGCGACACCGAGGACGGGTTCGTGATCGCGGACGAGGATTTCCGCCTGCGCGGCGCGGGAGATGCGCTGGGCACACGGCAATCCGGCCTGCCGGGATTCCGCCTTGCCGACCCGCATGCGCATGAGGACCTGATCCGCATGGCTGCGCGGGACGCCGCCCTGCTGCTGGACCGCGACCCGCGGCTGGAGACCCCCCGCGGCCGGGCCGCGCGGGCCCTTCTGGAATTGTTCGACCGGGCCAGCGCCATGAACACAATTCTGAGCGGGTGAATTTCATCCGAAAAATGCCCTGCCCCGTCAGGCATGCCGCGTATCGATGCCGTCCGCTCACGGCAGGACATGGATTCTCGCGCCGGACTGGCGCTTGCGCACAATGTTTCTGTTATGAAATTCTTGTTCAGCGAATCGCAGTTCATTCTGAATTGACAGTATCCTGATACCACTTCAGGTTGTGCATACGAATACTAATCGTGTGAGCATGAAGAGGCTGGCCATGCGAGGCTCAATCCCCGACGGCGCTGCCTTTGGTGGCAACGGACCACGGAAGGCGCAGCGGTGGCAGCCTGCAGTCTCGCGGCGGTGTGGGCAACGTCTGCATACGGCAAGGGAGGAGCATTCCCAGCCCGGACATCCTTGTTCGCAATTCCTTGCGGATGCTGCGATTCCAGGCCGGCGGGGCCCAAGACACCTCCTTCTGGGAACGGTGGCATCCCTGGCCTTGTTCTGCCTGCTCGATGGCGAAGCGCTCGCGCAATGCGTGGTGGTGGACGCCGGCACGGTGGATTGCGCCGGCACGGACCCGGACGGGCTGACAATCACCCCGCCCCCGCCACCCGGCCCCGATGTCGTGCTCGAGGTGGCACCCGGCGCGACCGTGAACGGACCGGTGTCAGTCAACGGCCTCTCATCGCTCATCTTCAACAACAACGGTCAGATCAACGGCAATATCACCGTCACCAACAATGGTGATTTCGCCTTCGACCAGAACGGCACGTTCGGCGGCACCACGCTCAATGTCGAAGGGACAGGCCTCAACAGGGTGACTGTCCGGGTCGGACGTTCGATCAATACCCTGATCATGTCGGGCGCGCAGAACGAGATCGACAATTTCGGCGTTCTCAACAATGCCGTCACCCTGAACGGGACGACATCAAACAGCGTCGTCAACCGCGCTGGCGCGGCCATCAATCAAATCACGCTCAATGCCCCGACAAACACGATCGACAACGAGGGATTAGTCAACCAGGGCCTGACATTCAGCAACGGCCATACCGCGTCCAACTCCATCGACAATACGATCTACAACAGGGCAGGCGGTGTCATTAATGGAATCAGCAGCACGGGTGCCTCCTTCGACAAGGTAGATAATTCCGGGACAATCAACGGTTCGGTCATTCTTGGGCCGGGCAACGATAGTTATATCAATCGCTCGCAGACCAGCGGCAGCGTCGATCTCGGGGCCGGCAGCGACGTCTTCAGCATGCAAAGCGGCAGCATGTGCTGCACGGTCAATCTCGGCGACGGCAACGACTTCGCCACCGTCGTCGGCGGCACGATGAGTTCGGATATACAGGCCGGCCCGGGCAACGATTTTCTTGGCTGGACCGGCGGGCTGATCGTCGCCGGCGTCCGGATGGGAGACGGCGACGACAACGCGGCGCTTATCGGCCTCACCGCGACCAACCTGCCACCGGGGCTGCCTCTCGATGGCGGGCTGGGCAACGACCACATGGTCTGGCTCAACACGCAGAACGGCGCGGGGGTCGATGTCGCGCAGCTGACATACTGGGAGCGGATCGACCTCACCGGCAATTCGCAGCTCACGTTCAAGAACTACAGCACGCTGACTCTGGGCGATCCCGGAACCGGAACCGGAACCCTGGCGATCTACTCCAACAGCGCCGTTCTGGCCGGCAACGGCACCCATGTAACCAGGCCCTGGGATCCGAGCGCCCTGGCCACGGTCAACAACGCCGGGACCATCGACCTGACCAACAGCCAGGCGACGGCAACCGACCGGTTCGTGATCTACGGCAACTATGTCGGACAGGGTGGCCGGCTGAATCTGCAGACCGTTCTGGGCAGCGACAACTCGCCCTCCGACCAGCTCGTGATCCAGAAGAACTCGACGGCGACGGCCACCCCGACGGCGTCGGGCTTCACCACGCTCAATGTCTCCAACCTGAATGGCCCGGGCGACATGACTGTCGGCGACGGGATCAGGGTCGTTGACGCATATGGCGGCGCGAGGACGGAACCCGGAGCGTTCGCACTTGGCAGCCGGGTCGCCGCAGGCGTGTTCGAATACCAGTTGTTCCGGGGCGGCGTGACGGCGAATGCCGAGAACGACAACGACTGGTTCCTGCGGTCTTCAAGCACGCCCGTGACGACTTTGCCGATCCCGGCCCCGCCTTCGCCGCCCGTACCGCCGACCACGCTGCCGATCACGGTCCCCCCGCTACCGCCGCCATCGCCACCGCCGCCGCCGCCCGCGCCGCCTTCACCGCCGTCGCTGTTGCCGGCGCCTCTTCCGCCACCGCCGCCGTCGCCACCGCCGCCACCGCCACCGCCACCGCCACCACCGCCGCCGCCGCCCGTGGATCCGGTGCCGCCCGCGCCGCCGCCGCCGTCCCCGCCGCCACCCGCACCCCCCCCGCCGCCGCGTCCACCACCGCCGCCGCCACCGCCTTCTCCACCGCCGCCGGCACCACCTCCGCCTTCTCCACCGCCGCCACCGGCGCCGCCGCCTTCAACGCCCCTGATCCGCGAGGAGATTCCGGGCTACGTGCTTGCGCCCGCGATGGCGCAGCAGATGGGGATTGCCTCGCTTGGCACCTTCCACAAGCGCCGTGGCGATCAGTCCCTGCTGGACAATCTTGGCGTCGCCAGCGCCGCATGGATGCGCGTGCTGGGCGAGGCGCACGACCAGACATGGGATTCCACGGTTGGCGGCGTGAGCTATCAGCTCGCCCCGAGATTCGATGGCCGCCTCTGGGGTTTCCAGGTCGGTCTCGACCTTCTCGGCTTCGAAAGCGATTGGGGACAGGACCGCCTGGGCCTGTTCTACACGTATACTGACTCAAGAGGGACGATCTACGGCAATACGCTTGCCATCAACGGTAACCGCTCCGGCCGGCTCTCGCTCGAAGGCAACAGCGTCGGCGCCTATTGGACGCATATCGGCCAGAGCAGGTGGTATCTCGACGCGGTCGTGATGCACACTTGGCTCGACGGTCACGCCAAATCGGACGATGCGATGGGCGCCGACCTGGACGGCACCGGCCTGACCGCCTCACTCGAAGGCGGCATGCCGTTCCGGATCAACGGCAACTGGGCGATCGAGCCGCAGGCCCAGCTCATCTGGCAACGCATCCGCTTCGATGACACAAGCGATCTGTTCTCCACCATCGACTACGACAGCTTCGATTCGCTCACCGGCAGGCTTGGCGCGCGCCTGGAAGGCAACATGGCGGCCAGCAGCCGCACCCCCTGGCAGTCCTTCGTCAGCGCCGATGTGTGGCACAACTTCTCGGAAACGGCCGACGTCAAGTTCAACGGCAGGAACGTGGGTTCCGAAATCAAGGGCACGTCGCTGGAACTGCGCGCCGGCCTGTCCGTGCGGATGACGGAGAATATCGGCGGCTACGCTTCAGTGGGGTACACAACCAACCTTGGTGGAGAAGATCGGGAAAGCATCAGCGGCGACCTCGGTATCCGTATCCGGTGGTGACTGCATGAAGGAGCTGACGGCTTATGTCCTCGACGGACATGAGTTGCAGATTCGGCCTGCGCCCACCGAACGGCAATGGATGGATGACAGCGATCAGCGCTTCGCCTATCGCTGCCTGCCGCTGAACATCGCCAATACCCATGGCTGGGAAATCCTCTGTCCCGCCGCGTTCTCGGCGGTCTGGGACGGGCGCAGGACCAAGGATGCGATCCGCATCACGCCGGGGACGGCGCTTCCGCCCCCATCACTCAGCCATTTCGGCGGCGGCGTCCTCACGTTCCATGTTCCGTGCCTGTTTCGGACCGAGGCTGGCTTCGACCTGTACGTGACCGGCCCCATCAACCGGCCGAAGGACGGGATCGCGCCGCTTTCCGGTATCGTCGAGACTGACTGGTCTCCCTACACCTTCACCATGAACTGGCTGTTCACGCGGCCGCATCATGAAATCCGGTTCGAGGCGGGGGAGCCGTTCTGCCACCTCTTCCCGGTCCGGCGCGGCGATTGCGAGGAATTTTCGCCGGCGATCCGGATGCTGTCGGAAAGGCCGGACCTTGAACGCGAACACACGCTCTGGTCCGAGAGCCGCATCGCCTTCAACGCGGACCTCAACAAACCGGGCTCCCAGGCGGTGCAGGACCGGTGGCAGAAGACCTATTTCCGGGGCGCCATGCCCTCAGGCCAGCCAGCGCCTGAAGGACACCGCAGCCGGCTGCGGCTGCGCCCCTTCAAGAAGGCGGACTAAGGGCATGCGCTGACCGGCCGGCGATCTGCCCTTCCACTTTGGCCGCAACTATGCGATTTATGCATTTCTAACATGCATAAATCGCCATGAAATACGTTCTGATGGCAGCCGCCTGCCTCGCCTTCTCGGCGCAGGCGGCCGAATTCCGCTACGCGAGCGGCAACGATATCCTCGGGGCCGACCCACACATCAACAATCACGGCGTGACCAACGCGTTCAAGGCGAACGTGTTCGAAGGCCTGACCCGGCGCACGCCGGAAGGCACGCCGATCCCGGCCCTCGCCGAACGATGGGAGCAGCGCGCGCCGGACACGGTGCGCTTCTTCCTGCGCAAGGGCGTGAAATTCCACGGCGGCGAGGCCTTCACCGCGGACGACGTGGTGTTCTCCTACGAGCGCATCCGCCAGCCAGGCGCGGACCTTGCCTACACCGTCGCCTCATTCGCCCGCATCGACGTGATCGACGACCACACGATCGACATCGTCACCAAGGGGCCGAACCCGATCCTGCTGATGGACCTGCTGAACTTCTTCATCCTGTCGCGAAGCTGGACCGAGGCGCATGGCGGCGCGCAGGTCACCCGCGCCAACACCCCCGCCGCGGCGACCACCTACATGGCCACCCACGCCAACGGCACCGGCCCGTTCCGGCTGGTCGAGCGCGTCGCGGACGACCGCACGGTGATGGAGCCGTTCGCCGGCCATTGGGAGCCGCAGCATCACAACATCACGCGCGCCATCTACCGGCCGATCGCGAACGCGGCCACGCGAAGTGCCGCCATCGCGTCGGGCGAACTGGACCTGATGTACCATGTGCCGCTGCAGAATCTGGCGCAGTTCCGCCAGATGAGCGGCGTGCGGGTGATACAGGGCCCGACCGCACGCACGGTCTATCTGGCCATGGATGTCGGCCGCAGCGAGTTGAAGGACATGCCGGGCAGCGGCAAGAATCCGTTGCAGGACATCCGCGTGCGCCGGGCCATGGCACATGCGATCGACTATGCCGCGATCAACCGCGTGGTGATGCGCGGATCATCCCAATCGACCGGGCTGATCATCGCGCCCGCGATCCAGGGCTTCGACGCATCGCTGAACGAACGGCTGCCCTTCGACCTCGCCGCCGCGCGCAAGCTGATGGCGGAGGCCGGGTACGCGGACGGATTTCCGCTGTCCATGTTCTGCCCTGCGGGCCGCTACGTGAACGATGAGGCGATCTGCACCGCGCTTGCGCCGATGTTCCAGCGCATCGGCATCACGATCCGCCTGACCACGCTGCCGATGGGCCAGTTCGTGCAGCGCGGCGAAGCGGGCGACGCGCAGTTTTACATGCTCGGCTGGACGCCCGGGAATTTCGACATAACCAGCCCGCTCACCCAGCTGCTCGGGCCGAACGGTCCCTACAACTGGGGCCGCTACGACAATCCCAGACTGAACGACCTGGCCTCACGGATCGCGGTGGAGACCGACATGGCGAAGCGCCAGGCGCTGTCCAGCGAGGCGCTGCGCATCCTGCGCGAGGATATGCCCGTGATCCCGCTGCACCAGGAGCCGCAAATTTTCGCGGTCCGCGACACGGTCGCGGACTTCAAGACGATGGCGAGCGAGGACGTGCACCTGCGCTACGTGACCATGAAGTAACCCCGAGGTCAGGCGGGAGCAGGGTATCCCCCTTGCCTCCACGCCCCATTGCGCTATCTGGCCCGGCCGGAAATCCGGTCGGGGGGACCAGCGTTGACCGCACTGATCGAGATCGAGGGCCTGACCAAGCGCTTCGGCGCCTTCACCGCCGTGGACGATGTGAGCTTCTCCGTCCCGCGCGGCCAGGTGCTCGGCTTCCTGGGGCCGAACGGCGCCGGCAAGTCCACCACGATGAAGATGCTGGCGGGCTTCGTCACGCCCACGTCCGGCACCGCGCGCATCTGCGGTCACGATATTCTGAAAGCGCCTGTCGCCGCCAAGCGGGTGCTGGGCTTCCTGCCCGAAGGCGCCCCCACCTACCCCGAGATGACGGTGACCGGCTTCCTGCGCTTCTGCGCCCGCATCCGCGACCAGGGCGAAGCCGCGGTGAGCCGCGCCATGGCGCTGACCCAGCTTGAGGAAGTGCGGCTGCAACCGATCGAGACGCTCTCCAAGGGCTTCAAGCGCCGCGTCGGCCTGGCGCAGGCGCTGCTGCACGATCCGCCGGTGCTGGTGCTGGACGAGCCCACGGACGGACTCGACCCCAACCAGAAGCATGAGGTCCGCGCGCTGATCCGCAGCATGGCGGCCGACAAGGCGATCGTGATCTCGACCCATATCCTGGAAGAGGTGGACGCGATCTGCACCCGCGCCATCGTGATCGCGCGCGGCAAGGTGGTGGCGGACGACACGCCGGCCGGACTCGCCACCCGCCACGAAAGCGGCAAGCTGGACGACGTGTTCCGCGCCATCACCCTGCCCGCCCCAACCGCCGAGGCCGCGTGATGCGACCCGCGACGGAGGTCGCCTGAATGAAGAATACGCTGATCATCGCCAGGCGCGAACTTGCCGCCTATTTCGCGACCCCGGTGGCGACCGTGTTCATCGTCATCTTCCTCGCGCTGCAAGGGGCGCTGACCTTCACGCTGGGAAATTTCTTCCAGCGCGGCCAGGCCGACCTGCAGCCCTTCTTCACCTTCGTGCCCTGGGTGTTCCTGCTGCTGGTGCCGGCGATCACGATGCGGCTCTGGGCGGAGGAACGCCGGCTCGGCACCATCGAGCTGCTGCTGACCCTGCCGGTCACGCAAGGCCAGGCGGTGGTCGGCAAATGGCTCGCGGCCTGGGCATTCTGCGCCATCGCACTGCTGCTGACCGCGCCCTTCGTGATCACCGTGAACGTGCTCGGCCGACCGGATAACGGCGTGATCGCTGCGGGCTATCTCGGCGCGCTGCTGGTCGCGGGCGCCTTCCTGGCCATCGGCTCGGCGCTGTCGGCGGCGACCAAGAATCAGGTGATCGCCTTCGTGCTCGCGGTCGCGGCCTGTTTCGTGTTCGCGGTCGCCTCCTCCCCCGTGATCACCGGCTTCCTCAACGACAACATCCCGGTGCTGGGCGACATCGCGCGGCGGATCAGCGTGACCGACCGGTTCCAGTCCTTCACCCGCGGCGTGATCGGCCTGCGCGACATCATCTACTTCGCGACCTTCATCGCCTTCTTCCTGTTCCTGACCACGGTGATCGTCGATCACCGGAAGGCGGACTGACGCCATGAAGCGCTTCTGGTTCTCCACCATCGGCGTACTGGCCCTGCTGGCCGCCGTGATCGGCGTCAACCTGTTCGCCGATGCGCGGCTCGCGCGCGCGCGGATCGATGTAACCGAACAGCGTCTCTACACGCTGAACGAAGGCACGCGGCAGGTGCTCGCCGGGCTCAAGGAGCCGGTGACCCTGCGACTGTTCTATTCGCGCAAGCTCGGCTCCGCGATCCCGGTCTACGGCGCCTATGCCGACCGCGTGCGGGAGATGCTGGCCGAATACGCTGCCGCCTCGAACGGAAAGCTGAAGCTGGAATTCTTCGATCCCGAGCCATTCAGCGAGACCGAGGACCGCGCCGTCGCCTATGGCATGCAGGGCGTGCCGGTCGATCAGTCGGGCGAGCAGGTCTATTTCGGCCTCGTCGGCACCAACCTGCTGGATGACGAGCGCACCATCGCCTTCTTCCAGCCGGATCGCGAACGCTTCCTGGAATACGACCTGACGCGGCTGGTCTACGACCTGTCCAACCCGCGCCGGCCGGTGGTGGGCGTGATGACCGGCCTGCCGATCAACGGCGACCCGCGGCTGATGATGATGTCACGCGGCACCGGCGCAGGCGGCCCCTGGGTCGCGCGCACGCAGCTCGGCCAGTTCTTCACCGTTAAGGACGTGCCGCTGGATGCGCAGGTGATCGCACCGGACATCCAGGTGCTGGCGGTGATCCATCCGCAGAACCTGACGGACTCGGCGCTCTACGCGATCGACCAGTTCGTGATGCGCGGCGGGCGGCTGCTGGTGATGGTCGATCCGCACAGCGAGGCCCAGGCATCCCGCCCCGGCCCCGGCGGCCAGCCGCCGACGCAGACGTCCTCCGACCTCGCCAAGCTGTTCGATGCCTGGGGCGTCTCCTACGATCCCAACGTCGTGGTCGGCGACGTGACCGGCGCGTGGCGCGTGCGCGCCAATCCGGGCGAGCGCGTGCAGTCGGTGGACTATGTCGCCTGGTTCAACATCCGCGAGAACGGTATCGCCCGCACCGATCCGGCCACGGGTGAATTGCAGCAGGTCTCGGTCGCCTCCGCGGGCCAGATCGCCCGCAAGGATGGGGCGACGATCGAATTCACGCCGCTGCTGACATCATCGGACCAGTCGGCGACACTGCCGGCCGCGACCTTCCGGCAGGACCCGAATCCGACGCAGATCCTGGCCGAATTCAAGCCGGACGGTCAGCACCACGTGATCGCCGCCCGGCTGCGCGGGACACTGAAATCCGCCTTCACCGAGGCCCCGCCCCCGCCCCAGGGCGCGGAGCGGCCGGCGAACTTCCCGGCGCACAAGGCCGAGACGGACGGGCCGGCCAACCTCGTCGTCGTCGCCGACAGCGACATCCTGGAGGATCGCTACTGGGTCCGCGTGCAGGACTTCTTCGGCCAGCAGGTCGCGACGCCGTTCAGCGACAACGGCGCGTTCTTCTCGAACCTCCTGGACACGCTGGCCGGCGGGGACAGCCTGATCGGCCTGCGGTCGCGCGGCGAGAGCCTGCGCCCGTTCGACATGGTCGAGAAGCTGCAGCGCGACGCGGAGGTGAAGTTCCGCCAGACCGAGCGTGGCCTGCAGCAGAAGCTGGAGGATGCGGAGAAGCAGTTGCGCACCCTGCGCCAGGGGGATCGCGGCCAGAACGCCGCGACCCAGGCGGTCATCACGCCCGAGCAGCGCGCCACGATCGACAAGCTCCGCCATGAGATCGTCGATACGCGCCGGCAGCTGCGGGACGTGCAGTTCGACCTGCGTCGCGACATCGACAGGCTGGAGACGCGGCTGCGGCTGTTCAACATCGTGCTGGTGCCGGCGGCGCTGACACTGCTTGCGATCATCCTCGCGGTGGTACGGCAGCGTCGCCGCGCGGCGGCACGGAGCTAGGAGGATGGCGATGCAGGTCCGGACCGTCGCCCTTCTGGTCGCAGGCGGGATCGCGCTGGGTGCCGGCGGCTGGATGCTGGCCGATCGCGGCACGCCGGAGGTGCAGCAGGAGATCGCCGAGGGCGGGCTCGCCTTTCCCGGCCTCGCCGCCAGGCTCGCGGACGCACGGCGCATTACCGTGCTGCGCCAGGACAAGACACTGGTGATCCAGCGCCGCGCCGATGGCGGCTGGGGCGTGGCGGATCGCAACAACTACCCCGCCCAGGCCAGCAAGGTGCGCGAGTTGCTGACCGGCCTGACCGAGCTGCGTCTCGCCGAACGGCGGACCGCGGACCCTGAGTTGCTCGACCGGCTCGGGCTGGAGGATCCGACCAAACCGGATTCGACTGCGCACCTGCTCCGCGTGCTGGACGGCGACGGCAAGCCGCTGGCGGAACTCGTCGTCGGCCGCCGCCGCGTGCGGGTCCAGGCCAACGTGCCCGAAAGCGTCTACGTCCGCCGCCCGAATGAGACCCAGGCCTGGCTCGGCGAAGGCAGGCTGCCGGTGGACAACGACCGCCAGCTCTGGTTCGATCGTGACATCGCCAACATCGCCCGCGACCAGGTCGCCCGCGTGGAGGTGACACGCGGCGAGGAGAAGCTGGTCTTCGCCGTCGGCGCGGACAAGAAATTCGCCCTGGCCGAGCCGACCGAACATCCCCCGCTCGACGACTACCGCGTCGAGGACGTCAGCCGCGGCTTCGAGATGCTGTCCTTCACCGACGTGCTGCCCGATGCGGAAGGGCCGGCCGAGGATGTGGGCAGCGCCGTCTACACGCTGACCAACGGCGTGAAGATCACCGTGCGCGTGGCAAAGAAGGGAGACGAGGTCTGGGCCCGTTTCGCGGCCGCGGGCGAAGGCGATGCGAAGGCGGAGGCCGACCGGCTCCAGGCCCGCTTCGCCGGCTGGGCCTTCCAGCTCGGTTCGTGGAAGGAAAAGGCATTCGTGCCCCGGCTGGCGGATCTGAAGGCCGAGGAGCGGCGCCAGCCCAATGCCGCCGCACCCACCGCGCCAGCCCCGGCGGCCCCCTCCGCCCCGGCGCAATGACGGCGGGGCGGGAGTACCCCACCCGCCCCATCGTCGGCATCGGCATCGTCGCGCTGCGCCGTCCCGGCCATGTGCTGCTGGTCCGCCGTGGCCGTGCGCCCAACGCGGGGGCATGGTCGCTGCCCGGCGGGACGCAGGAACTGGGCGAGACGGCCGAGGATTGCGCCCGCCGCGAACTGCGCGAGGAGACCGGGCTTGAAGCGAACGCGCTGCATCTCTGCGCGGCCGCGGACAGCATCCATCGCGACCCGGACGGACGTGTGCGTTTCCACTACACGATCCTCGACTACTGTACCCTCATCGGGGACGGTGCCGTGGCGACGGCCGCGGACGATGCGGCCGAACTGACCTGGGCGGCCTTCGATGCGCTCGACACGTTCGACCTGTGGCGCGAGGTGCGGCGCGCCATCGACGCCGCACGGCAACTGCTGCCCCTCTGACGCCCCTTCCCCATGCCCCTCATCCCGCGTGGCGGGAGGAATGGGAATGTCCCTACGGGATCAGCCCGACCAGCGCCGCCGGCAGGTCCGAAGGCGTGGCGGCCACGCGCGCCGCGCCTTCGGCCATCGCTGCCGTGCCGTAGCCCCAGCCTGCGAACACGCAAGGAATCCCGGCACTCGACGCGGCCTGTACGTCATTGCGATGGTCGCCAACCATCACCGCCGTCCCGCCGCCCGCCGCCGCCAGCGTGGCGCGCACGTGTTCCGGATCGGGCTTGCGCACCGGAAAGCTGTCGCCCCCGCCCACGGCCGCGAAACGCGCCGACAGGCCCAGCCCGTCGAGCAGCGCGCGCGCCGCGCGTTCCGGCTTGTTGGTGCAGACCGCCATGCGCCAGCCTCCCGCCGCAAGCCGGTCCAGCGCCGCGACCATGCCCTCGAAAGGCCGGGTGGCGACGGCCGCGTTCGCCTCGTAGTCCGCGACGAAGCGCGGCAGGGACGTGTCGTCCGCCCGGCCCACGAAGGCGAGCGCGCGGGCCACCAGGACCGCGACGCCGTCGCCCACCATCGGCCGGATATCCGCCTCGGTCAGCGACACGCCCAGCGTGCGGTTCAGCGCGGCGGTGAGGTCCGGCAGGCTGTCCACCAGCGTGCCGTCGAGATCGAACAGGATGACTCGGCTCATGCCCGATCCTTATCACCGATCCTGCCGCGTGCCCCCCGCGCCGCGCGGGCGGGCGTGGTGCCGAAAGCCGCGCGGAACGCCGCCCCGAAGGCGGGCAGGCTCGCGTACCCCGCAGCGGCCGCCGCCCGCGCCGGCGGGTCGCCCGCGGCCAGCCGGCCCCAGGCATGGGTCAGCCGCAGCGTCTGCCGCCACGCGCTGAAGCTCATCCCCGTGTCACGCAGGAACAGCCGCGCCAGCGTCCGGGCCGACGCGCCCGCCACCTCCGCCAGTTCGCCCAGCGTCCTTGGATCGGCCGGATCGGCGCGCAACACGGATGCGGCGCGCAACAGCCGGCGGTCCCGCGGTGCGGGGACGGCCAGCGGCAGGCGGGGCGCGCGGCCGATCTCGATCACCACCAGCGCCGCGACAAGCGCGGCCGGCCCCTGCTCGTCCCACGATGCGGGCTCCGCGCAGACGGCGAGGATCAGTTCCCGCAGCAGCGGCGAAACGGCGATCACCGTGGGTTCGGCCGGGCCCGCCTGCGCCGCGTCCCGCCGCAGGAACAGCGCCCGCATCGCCACGGCCCCGTCCATGCCGACCCCGTGCGCCTGCCCGGCCGGCAGCCACAATCCGTAGCCGGGCGGAACCGTGAACAGCGCGGCATCGGTCTGCACGCGCATCACCCCGCTGATGGCGTGCAGCAACTGGGCGCGCGGATGCGCATGCCGGCCCGTCCAGTCGCCCGGCGGATAGTCGCGCGCGAAGCCGGCCAGCGGGCGCGGCGCGCGCTCCACCGCGCGCACCTGCCGGTCCGGTCGCCGTTGTCCATTGCGCGACAGTCTTTGTCCGGACATCGCCATACGGACAGGCTAGCCTGTGGACCGAGGACAAGGAAACGCCGGATGACCGCCGCGCAGCGCCAGATCACGCTGATCAACGCCGCCCACTACTTCACGCATTACTGCCTGCTGGTCCTGCCCACCGCCGTGCTCGCCATGGCTCGCCCGGGCGGGCCGTTCGGGGACAGCTACGGGCCGATCCTGGCGCTCGCGACCGGGATGTTCGTGCTCTACGGCCTGCTGTCGCTGCCGCAGGGCTGGCTGGCCCAGCGAGTGGGGCGCAAGACGCTGATGGTCGCCTTCTTCCTCGGCACCGGCCTGTCCATGGCGGCGACGGGGCTGGCGGATACCCCGGTGGCGCTGGCCATCGCGCTCGCGGCCACTGGCGCCTTCGCGGCCATCTACCACCCCATCGGCACGGCGATGCTGGTGGAGGCGGCAGGCGACAAGCCCGGCCGCGCCATCGGGCTGAACGGTGTGTTCGGCAATTTCGGCGTCGCCTCGGCCCCGGTCGTGACCGCGTTCCTGGCGCAGGCCGCGGGCTGGCCGGCGGCGTTCCTGGTGCCGGGCCTGCTGTGCGCCGTGCTGGGCCTCGTCTACCTGCGCGAACCGGCCTTCGACACCAGCCGCGCGGCGGGCCAGACCCGCCCGTTCCCGGAAATCCCGCCCGCGCTGGTGCGGCGCGCGGTGGCGGTGCTGATGCTGATCGCGGTCGTCTCCGGCTTGGTGTTCAACGCCTTCACGATCCTGATCCCGAAGCTGATGGAAGAACGCCTCGCCTCCGACCCCACGCTGCTGCCACTGGTCGGCGCGCTGGCCTTCGGGGCCACTCTGTGCGGCGCGGCCACCCAGTTCACCGTCGGCCGGCTGCTGGACCGCGTCACCCTCAAGCGGGTGTTCCTGCCGCTGACACTGGTGCTGGCGCCTTCGCTCGCGCTGCTGTCCTTCGTGCAGGGCTGGGGCGTGCTGCTGCTGTCGGCACTCGCCGCCGCGACGATCTTCGGCCAGGTCACGGTGAACGAGACGATGGTCGCGCGCTACATCAGCCCCAAGCTGCGCACGAAGCTGTATTCGGTGCGCTTCTTCGTGGGCTTCCTGGGCGCGGCGGCGGCCGCTCCCCTGGTCGGCTACCTGCACGAGACGACCGGATCGCTTGCCGCCTGCCTGATGGTCCTCGCCGGCTTCGCGCTGGTCACGCTGGGATGCGCGCTGGCCTTCCCCGACCGGAAGGAGGAGCTGCAACCGGAACTGTGGGGCAGAGCGCCAGCCCCGGCGCCAGCCGAGTGACACTCGCCCGGCGCGTCACGCGGCACAGCAGCATGACGCTCCGGCCTTCGCTTCGTAGCTGTCATGCCGGCGCACCCAGTCGGCCAGGTTGCGCCGCGCCCCGGTCTCGTTACGGCCGAACGGGGTCAGGTCGAGATAGTTGTACGCCCCGATCAGAAGCTCCGGACCGCGCGCGAAGCTCGAATAGGTGTGGAACACCTCCCCGCCCTCGCGCACGAACACGCTGACTCCGGGAAGTTCCTCCATGTCGGGGACGCTCTGGCCGAAATTGTAGGCCGCGACACCGGCGGCGATCTGGTCCGGCGCGAAGGACACGCCGAAATCGAAGTTGAAGTCGCTGCCGTGGGAGGAGACCCAGCGGAACCGCCACCCCATCCGGCGGCGATACGCCTCCAGCATCGGAAACGGCGCACGCGAGATCGCGGCGAAGGATACGTCGTGATGCGCCAGATGCAGCCAGGCGGCATCGACATGGTCTGCCTGGAAGGAACAGCCCATGCAGCCCTCCTCCCAGTCCGGGGCGAACATGAAATGCTGCACCATGAGCTGGCTGCGCCCGTCGAACAGATCGTCGAGGCTCACCGCCCCGTCCGCGCCCTCGAACGCATAGGGCTTGTCCACCCGCACCCAGGGCAGACGGCGGCGTTCTTCGCGCAGTTCATCCAGCGCCCGGGTCAGCGCCTTCTCGTTGGCGAGATGCTCCCTGCGGGCGATCAGCCAATCCGCACGTGAGGCGATCTTACGTGCCGGCATGTATGTTCTCCTGCTCGTTGCAGTAGGCGGCCAGCCTCTCCAGGCAACTGCTCCAGCCTTCGCGATGGTTGTCGCGGGCCCGCGCGTCGAAGAAGCGTTCATGCGTGAGCGTCAGCAGGCTGCCGTCGCCGTCCGGCGAGATGTCGATCGTCACCAGCGACACGCGATCGGGCAGCGTGCGCCACATCCAGGTGAAGACAAGCTTCGCACCGGGCACGACCTGCTCGTACGTGCCGCTGACATCGTGCTCCTCGCCATCCGGCATGCCGAAGATCATGTGGTAGCTGCCGCCGGGCCTGGGATCGGCCTCGGCGTGGCGGACTACCGCCCCTTCGGGCCCGAACCAGAGCGCGATCTGCGCCGGGTCGGTCCAGGCGGCGAAGACTCGTTCGGGCGTGGCGCGGATGCGGCGCTTGAGGGTGAGGCTGGGTCGGTCGAACACGTGTCCTCCTCCAGGAAGGCGGCGAGACGGTCGAGCCGCTCGGACCAGAAGCGGCGGTAGCGATCGATCCAGTCGGCCGCCTGCTCCATCGGCGCGGCCGTCAGGCGGCAGGTGACGGTCCGGCCGGTCTTGGTGCGCGCGACCAGTCCCGCATCGGCAAGCACGTTGAGGTGCTTGAGGATCGCCGGCAGCGACATCGAGAAGGGCTGTGCGAGTTCGCCCACGGTGGCGCTTCCGGTCTCCCCCAGATGCGCGAGCATCGCCCGCCGGGTCGGGTCGGCCAGGGCGGCGAAGGTTCGGTCCAGTCCCGGATTATAGTTAACCATTAGGTTCACTATCAAGAAGTGCGAAGGCCAAGTCAAGCGCGGACACAACAAGGGGGGAAGCTCTACAGCGCCTCGCCGTAGGCCTTGCGGTGCAGTTCACGCAGCCGCTCCTCGCCGCCCTGGAGCTTCGGATAGATGGCCAGCGCCGCCTCATAGGCCTGCACCGCGGCCTTGTAGTCCTTCCGCTCCTCCGCGATGGCGGTGAGCGTGACCAGGGCACCGAAGTGCCGGGGCTCACGGCGCAGCACCTCCCGGATATCGCGCACCGCGCCCTCCAGATCGCCCATCATGAACCGGGCCGAGGCGCGCCGGTTCCAGCCCTCGACATAGTCGGGCGCGAGGTCGAGCGCGGCATCGAAATCCGCCAGCGCCTCCCGCCAAGCCTGTGCCTCCATGTTGCGCATGCCGCGCTGGAGCAACAGCATCACGGCCGGCGACGCGCCGTTGACCAGGGTACGCTGGATCCGGGCCTCCACCGGAGCCGCGGCCTCCTCCGACGGAGCGGCCTTGAGCAGTTCGAACAACTGGTCGAGCTCGGCCTTCTGGGCCGGCGTCTGGGCCAGCGCGGGGATGGCGAGCAGCAGGGCGAAAAGCGCGGTGCGCATGCGGGAATGGTCCGCCCTGCCCCGGCCCGGCGCAAGTCACACCATGGCGCGTTCACCCATGACCTGCGCGACCGGCCCGGGTGCGGGGCCGCCCGCCATCCAGTCGAGCAGTTCCACCGTGTGCACGACCGGGATGCCACCCCCGGCGAGCTGGGTCAGGCAGCCGATATTGCCCGCCGCGATCAGGTCCGGCCCGGTCCGGCGGAGGGTGGCGAGCTTGCGGTCCCGCAGCTTGCCCGCGATCTCCGGCTGCAGCAGGTTGTAGGTCCCGGCCGAGCCGCAGCAGAGATGCGCATCCGCCGGCTCCCGCACCGTGAACCCGGCGGATTTCAGCAATTCCTTCGGTTCGGCGGTGATCTTCTGCCCGTGCTGAAGGCTGCAGGCGCTGTGATAGGCGACGGTCAGGCCGGAAGCAGCGCGGGACGGCGCATAGTCCAGCCGCGTCAGCAATTCGCTGATGTCGCAGGCGAGGTCCGCGACCCTGGCCGCGCGGTCCCGCCAGGGCGCCGGCGCCTCGCGGAACATGAATCCATAGTCCTTCACCGTGGTCCCGCAGCCCGAGGCGTTGACCACGATCGCGTCCAGCCCCTCCCCTTCGATCTCCCGCGACCAGGCGGCGATGTTGGCACGCGCGGCGGCCATGGCCGGGTCGTGCCTGCCCATGTGATGGGTCAGCGCGCCGCAGCAGCCGGCGCCCCGCGCGATCACCACTTCCACGCCCATACGGGTCAGCAGGCGGATCGTCGACTCATTGATCGACGGCGCGAGGACGGGTTGGGCGCACCCGGCCAGCAGGGCGACGCGCGCGCGCCGCGGCCCCTGCGCGGGATGGACCCGCGGCGCTTCCATGGGTGAAGGCGACGGCAGCGACGCGGGGGCGAGGTCGAGCATCGCCCGCAGCCGGCGCGCGAACATGCCCTGCCCGGGGATCGCCCCGCGCAGCGGCCGCGCCAGCCGCGCGCCGAGCAGCGAGAGGCGGAACAACGCCGGACGCGGCAGCACCGTGGCGAGCGCGCCGCGCAGCAGCCGTTCGTGCCAGGGGCGGCGATAGGTTTCTTCCACATGCCGCCGGGCGTGATCGACGAGGTGCATGTAGTGCACACCCGAGGGGCAGGTGGTCATACAGGACAGGCAGGACAGGCAGCGGTCGATATGCTTCACCTCCGCCGCCTGGGCGGGCCGGCCCGCCTCCAGCATGTCCTTCATCAGGTAGATGCGGCCGCGCGGACTGTCGAGCTCGTCGCCCAGCAGGACGAAGGTCGGGCAGGTCGCGGTGCAGAAGCCGCAATGCACGCAGGTGCGGAGGATCCGGTTCGCGACCGCGAGGTCGGGGTCGCGGAGCTGCTCTTGCGTGAAACTCGTCTGCATGGCCGCAGTCTAGGCTTGTTTTCGCCGGCGCGAAGCCGGCACCGGCTTATTCCGGCGTGAACCGCTTCGCTTCCCCTGCCCCGCACCAGCGCTGAAATGACGTTTGCGGGCACGCCCGGCTCGCCTAATAAAGGGGCATCGTGAGCGCGTTCCAGAAAATGAAGCCTGGCACCGGCTTCGTAACGACCCATTCAGGGCGCGCCGGCATCCTGCACGACGTTCTGGGCGCTGGCGGCCAGGGCGCGGTCTATGCCGTCGAATGCGAAGGCACCCGCTTCGCGCTCAAATGGTACCACCCGCACGTCCTCAATGTGGACGTGTCGCTGCGCGACCGGCTGACCCGCGCCGTGCATCGCGGCCCTCCCGACAATACGTTCCTATGGCCGATCGACTTCGTGGAGATCCGCGGCCAGCCGAGCTTCGGCTACCTGATGCCCCTGCGCGCGCAGCATCTGCGCTGCATGCGCGACCTGATCGCCCGCCCGCCGCAGCGGCTGGAACTCGACCTTGCCACGCGCCTGACCGTGTGCGTGCGCATCGCCGAAAGCATGCTGGCGCTGCACGCCAAGGGGTTCTGCTACCAGGATATCAACTTCGGCAACGTGTTCCTGGATGCGGACACGGGGGCCGTCTGCATCTGCGACAATGACAACGTCGATGTGGACGGCACGCCGGGCGGCGTCTACGGCACGCGCAAATTCATGGCGCCCGAGGTGGTGCGGCGCGAGGCCCTGCCCTCCTCCCGCACCGACCTGTTCTCCATGGCCGTGCTGTTCTTCTACGTGCTGATCGGCTGGCATCCGCTGGAAGGCAAGCGGGAGGCCGAGATCCCGATGATGGATGCGGCGGGCGAGCTCAGCCTCTACGGGTCGTCGCCGCGCTTCATCTTCGACCCCGACGACGCCAGCAACGGCCCCGTTCCCGGCTACCACGACGGCGTGGTGGCGCGGTGGAAGGCGCTGTCCGCCCCCCTGCAGGCCCTGTTCGTCCGCGCCTTCGGCCCCGGGCTGATGAGCCCGGAGGCACGCGTTCTGGAAACCGAATGGATCGCCGCGATGTCGCAGGCCATGACCGCGATCCAGCACTGCCCCAGCTGCGGCGCGGAGCATGTTTTCGACCCGCGCGCGCGCCGGATCCCGCCGCGCGCCTGCGTCGCCTGCGCACGCCCGCTGCCGGAGCCGCCGCACCTGCTGATCGGGCGCCAGGCCGTGGTCCTGAACGCGGATGGCGCCGTGCCGCTCTATGCCATCTCCGGGGGCCGGCCCGACCGGACGCGCAGCGGCGCGACCGTTGAGCGGCACCCTTCGGACCCGAACGTGGTCGGGCTTTGCAACCGCAGCGCCACGGCCTGGACGCTACGCCTGCCGGATGGACGCAGCGCGACGGTCCAACCGGGCCGGACCTTCCGGCTGATAGATGGCGCGGGCATCGACTTCGGAGGCCGCAAGGGCCTCGTCCGCTGGCGCGCGTTGAGCGGAGCCGGCGCGGGATGAGCGGCAATGGCGTCACCTGTTTCGGTCCGTGGCGCGTGACGGCTGCATCGGTCCGCGGCCCGGCGCATGTCCGCCGCGACATGCCCAACCAGGATGCCTGGGCCGCGGAAGCGGGCAGCGACGGCGTGGCCTTCGCCGCGGCGGTCTGCGACGGACACGGCGCGAAGCTGCATTTCCGGTCCGAGATCGGCGCGCGGATCGCCGCGAGCACGGCCGCGGAATGCCTGTCTACCACCACCGCGCCTGCCTCGGAGCTTCCCGCGCGGATCGCCGATACCTGGCGCGGGCGCGTGCTGGCGCACCGGCAAGCCAATCCCCATGAACTCGACGACTGGGTCGAGGACGAGGGCGAGCTGGTGCTGGCCTACGGCACCACGTTGATCGCCGCCCAGATCCGCGATGCGGCGCTGACCGCGTTGCAGATCGGCGATGGCGACCTGCTGGTCGGGACGGCGGAGAACGGGATTGTCGCGCCGCTGCCCGAAGACCAGGGCATCACGGGCGAGGCGACGCATTCGCTTTGCGAACCCGAGGCCGCGTCGCGCTTCCGTCTCGCGGAATTACCCGCCGGCGTGGATTTTCTGATGCTGAGCACCGACGGGGTCGGAAAATCCTTCGGCTCCCCCGCCGACCTCGCCGCGGTGGCGCGGCATTTCCGCGAGCAGGCGCGGGCCGGACGGCTCGATCAGATCGCCGCCTCGCTGCCCGGATGGCTCGGCGATGTCGCCACGCGTGGCGCGGGCGATGACGCTACCCTTCTGATCGCATATCTAGACCAACCCACCGGCTGAAGCTGGAGACCGGGACGATGTCCGCACCTACGCCGTCGATGCCGCCCCTGCCCCCGTCCCGTGACGAGGTCAGCTTCTCGGAGCTGATCCCGATCCGCTCCAGCAAGACCAACATCCTGAAAAGCCCGTTCCTGGTCTTCGGTGTCATCACCGGCATCGTCTGCGTGATGCTTTTCATGGGGCGCGCCCAGATCCTGAACTCGCGCACCGCGCAGGAGATGTTCGACAACTCGGTGACCACGACGAGCATCCTGGTCGCCTACATTCTGTTCGTGATGATGTGGATCATCCACTCCTATTCCCGGACGGACCGCAGCTTCCTCTACTACATCCTCCCGGGCGTGACGGTGTGGGTGCTGCTGCAGCCATTCGCCTTCAGGCTGTTCATCCTGGTGTTCCGCCAGATCCTGCCGGGCAATATCGGCGAGGGACCGGATGACGGCTTCGTCGCGGCCTTCATCGGCATGTTCTTCGGCGCCGGGTTGTGCGAGGAAATCCTCAAGGCCGCGGCCGCGCTGCTTTGCGTCTTCGTCCTCCAGCAGCCGCAGGTCGCCAATGCGCTGCCCCCCAAGCTGGCCGACCTGCTGCGCATCCGCGGCCCGCTGGACGGGATGCTGATGTGTACTGCCGCGGGCGCGATGTTCATCTTTCTGGAGACCGCGCACGAATACGTGCCCAAGGCGTTCATCGACGGGTTCCGCCAGAACCAGGGCAACCCGCTCGGGGCCTGGGCGTCGGCGCTGATGCTGCTGATCCCGCGGACCATCCAGGCATTCAGCGGCCACATGGGCTGGAACGGCCTCGCCGGCTACTTCATCGGGCTCGCCGTCATCCGGCCGCGGGCAAGGCTGAAGCTGATCGGCATCGGGATCCTGGTCGCCGCGGTGACGCACGGGCTGTGGAACTCGGTCGGGCGGCTGAACATACTGCTGCTCTACGTGGTCGGCATCGCCACGGTGGTGATGTACCTGGCCTGCCTGCTGAAGGCGCGGCAGATACAGATCGCCCAATTCGGCGCGGCGGCCGACACGGGCGGGTCTATCCTGGTGGGGGCGGCGGTGCCGGTGCGCGCGGCGGCCCCGCCACCGATGCCGACCGCTCCGGCCGCGCCTGCCTACGCACCACCGCCGCCACCGGCCCCGGCCACTGCCCCCACGCCCGTCCACGCCGCGCCGGTCGCGGGCCAGCTCACGCTGGTGGTCGCCGGAAGGCGCTGGCCGCTGCAGGCTGCGCAGCGGCTCGATCTCGGCAACGGCATCGTCGCGGAGGTGACGCAGCATCCGCAGAATCCGTCCGTCCTCGGGCTGCGCAATCTCGGAGCATCCAACTGGGCCGTGATCCTGCCCGACGCGCGGCAGAACCAGGTGGCGCCGCAGAAGAACATCCGCCTGTCCCCCGGCCTGCGCATCGACTTCGGCGGCGGCTCGGTCGGGCTGGTGGCGGCGGTCTGACCATGAGCGGCATGCACGGAGATCCCGAGGCGACCATTCGCGTGATGCCGGGGCTGGCGACGGTCCACCGGCAACTGCACCTGCTGCTGGTGGTGGACTGTTCGGGGTCCATGACCGGCGATAAGATGGCCTCACTCAACTACGCCATCCGCACCGCGATCCCCGCGATCCGCGACGTGGCCGCGGATAACCCGGAAGTCGAGGTGCGGCTGCGGGTGCTGCGCTTCTCGACCGAGGCGACCTGGCATGAATTCGGTCCCACACCGCCCGAGGCGTTCGTCTGGCGCGACCTGACCGCGGGCGGCGAGACGGCGATGGGCGCGGCGTTGGCCGAAGTGGCGAAGGTGCTGACGCCGCAGGCCATGCCCGGGCGCCATCTGCCCCCGGTGGTGGTCCTGGTCTCGGACGGCCAGCCATCCGACGATTTCGAACAGGGCCTGGCCGCGATGCTGGCCGCCCCTTACGGCGCGCGCGCGTTGCGCGTGGCGGTGTCCATCGGCATGGACGCGGATCGGGACGTGCTGCAGGCCTTCATCGGGGATGCCAATTTCCGCCCGTTGCAGGCGAACAACGCGCAGGATCTGGTCCAGCGCATCACCTGGGCGACCACGGCCGCGATCAAATCGGTCAGCGCCGCCACCACCGACCCGTCACCGCTGTCCACGCTGGGCCGCCAGGCACCGTCGCGGTCGATCGACGGCGATCTGGTCTGGTAGAAGCAGGAGCCTGAACATGTCCCCCCAGAACGCCGCGCAGATCGTCGCCCTGGTCGAACGCGCGCGCGCCGAACTGGGCGCGCAGATCCTGGCGGAACCCGCACGGCTGACCGGTTTCCTGACGCAGCAGGCGCCGCACTTCGCCCCGCAGATCAAGGCGCTGGGCGGGGCGCTCGCGCTGGGGGCGATCACGCGCATCGGGGCGGCGGCCGACCCCGGCGCCGAGGCCAGCCGCATCGCCGGCGACGTGGTGATGCTGGAGGCGGTGACGGAAGCGGATGCACGGGTGGGCGCCGCCATCGCCGCCCAACTCGCCGGCAGGCCGGTGCCCGTGCCCGCCTTCGGTCCGGCGGCCGAACCAGTGGCGTCCGGCAACAGCTGGGTCGGTGCAACCGAGGTCCCGGCCGCACCGGCCACCGCGGCCCCGCAGGCCGTCACTGCCGGCGCGCAGGTGGACGGTCTGATGAAGAAGCTGCCGCCGGCCCTGCAGAACAAGTGGGTGCTGGGCGGCATCGCGGCGCTGGCGGTGCTCCTGCTGGTCAACCGGCAGGAACAGCAACAGCCCGCCCCTCAGCCGGAACAAAGGCCGCAGCAGGGGCAGCCGCGGCAACAACAACCGCAACCGCAGCAGCCCCAGCAACAGGCCCCGCAGCCGATTCAGCGGCCGGGCACGCTGGGCGGCGGCCCCGCCGCGCCACCTGGCGATGGCGGACTGCGCGCCGAGGATTTCCAGCTCCTCGTGGATCCGTCCACGAACCTGCCACCGCCGCAGATTGCCTTCCGCGAGCGGGAGAACGCGCTGCTCTACGCCTTCGCCGTTTCCGGCGCGGGCGGCGTGCCCTATTTCGCGGTGCTGATGCAGGACAAGCGCGCGCCGCTGTGGCAGCGCGCCTCGCTCACCGTCATGACAGCGGGGGCGCAGCAGCCGGAGAATATCTCAGCCCCCGGCGCCTTCCAGCTTGGCCGCCAGCAGAACACCACGATGCGCCAGCTTCAGATCACCAACTGGGACCGCAACGGGCTGAACCTCAGCGACGTCTGCGTTGTCGCCTTCCGTCCAAACGTGCAGGACCTTGGTCCGCGCAGCTTCAACATGTGCGTGCTGACCAACAACTGCACGAACATGGTCGGCTGCGGCGTGGTGCCGTAGAAGGGCGGGACCATGAGCGGGACATCCTCGATCGCGGACCAGCTCGCCACGCTGCTCGTGGAATTGCGCGGGCGGCTGGGGGCCGATGGCTTCACCAACCGCCGCCGTGTCGTTTCCCTCGTCGCCGACCGGCTGCCGGAAGCCGGGCGCGAGATCAAGATCCTGGGCACGGCCATCGACGATGGTGTGCTGGACATGCTGGAGGCGGCGCGCGGCGGCCGGGTGGATCTGGAGATCGACCGCCTCGCCGCCGCATTCGAGGCGCGGCACGGCATCCGCAGCGACATCGCACGGCCTGTGGTCCAGGCGCTGGCGCACGCTCTGGGGCTGACGGGCCTGCCCTCGGGCGGGGCAGCCCCCGCCATGGCCCCGCCCCCAGCCCCCCGGCAGGACGATTGGGTGGGCGCGAGCAGCATCGTGGCCGCCCCGACCACGGCACCCCGGTTCGCGACCGCGGCACCGATGCCCGTCGCGGCCGCGCCGGGGCCGGGCGCGGTTCCCGCCGCTGCGGCCAGCGGCCGTTCCACGGCCATGCAGGTCGGCATGCGCTGGCTCTGGCGCGGGTTGGGGGTGTTCGGCGCGGTGATCGGCGTGCTGCTGGTCATCGGCCTGATCGTCGGCGATCGGGACGAACAGCAGCAGGCCAGCGCGCAGCCGCCGCAACAACCGGCCGAACCGCAACAAGTGGTGCAGGCGGCCCCGCCGCCGCAGCCGCAGCCGCAGCAGCAACGGGCTCAGCCACAACCGCAGCCCCAGCCGGAGCCGCCACGGCAGCAGACGCAGCCACGGCCACGGCCGGAACCGCTGCCGGCGCAGCGCAGCGAGGAACCGCCGCTGCCGCGCAAGCCGGGGGCCGCTCCACCGCCACAGCAGCAGCAGGCCCTGCCGCAGCTTCCGCCCGGCTACGATGTCGCGGCACTTCAGGCCCTGGCGCGGCAGGAGCGTGAGGATTTTGGCGTTGCGCCCATCAGCACGTTGCATCAGGGCGCTCCGCATGGGCCGACCCCGACCTCCATCCCGGGCGGCAAGCTGATCGACACGCTGAATCTGATCGCGTTGCTGAATCAGAAGCCGGCCGCGCCGGTCGCGCTGGTCGATGCGCTGGGCGGGGAGACCAAGCTGCCCAACGCCTATTCCGCACCGATCCTCGCCCAGGGCGGTGACTACAGCGACGAGATACAGACGCAGATGCGTCAGCAGTTCCAGAACCTGAACCGCGACCTGCCGATCGTGACCTACTGCGCCGATCCGAACTGCTGGATGTCATACAACGCGGCGCTGCGGTTCATTAACCTCGGTTTCCGCAATGTACTCTGGTACCGCGGTGGCCTTTGGGCCTGGAAGCAGGCGGGATTGCAGACCCAGTCGCAGTAGCCTGCATCGCCCGGCAGGACGCCGGGCGGTGGCATCGGTTGATGCCGATCAAGGCGGCCCCTGCCCCGCCGTCGCACGTTCGCGTCTGCAAGAGACGGACAGGCCACGTGCCATGACCCAGGGCCGGAAACCCGCGAACATGCCACCGAGCGACACAGGAACTGCCCCGCGGAAGCACGCATCCTCCACGGAGCACGAGGCACAGCCACCTCATCTCGTGTCGCGGCAATCGCTCACCAGCGTGGACCAGGCCTTCCGGGCCGGGCTCGCCCGTCTCACCGGCGGCATCTCCCCCGCCACGGTGATGGACACCACTTCCGAATGGCTGACGCACCTGGCCATGTCCCCCGGCAAGCAGATCGGCCTGATGGAACAGGCCATGCGCAACGCCGTGCGCCTGGGCCTCTATGCCGCGCAGTCGCTGATGGGCGAGGACGCACCCGCCCCGGTGTCCCCCGCACCGGGCGACCGGCGCTTCGACCATCCCGACTGGAAACGCTGGCCATACAACCTGCTCTCCCAGTCCTTCCTGCTGGCGCAGGAGTGGTGGCAGCAGGCCACGACGGATATCGACGGCCTGGACAGGCGGGCCGAAGCGCGGATCGCCTTCACCCAGCGCCAGCGGCTCGATGCGCTCTCACCGTCCAACTTCCTGTGGACCAATCCGGAAATCACGCGCGCGACGCTGAGCAGCGGCGGGTTCAACCTTGTTCGCGGGACACGGAACCTGATGGAGGATGTGCACCGTCGGCTGGCCTGCGCCCCGCCGGTCGGGGCGGAGGCGTTCCGCGTGGGCGAGACGGTCGCCGTCACGCCCGGGAAGGTGGTCTATCGCAACCACCTGATCGAGCTGATCCAGTACGCCCCCGCGACCGGGACGGTGATGGCCGAGCCCGTGCTGATCGTTCCGGCATGGATCATGAAGTACTACATCCTCGACCTGTCGCCGGAGAATTCCCTGGTCCGCTACCTCGTGGCGCATGGTCACACGGTGTTCATCATCTCCTGGCGCAACCCGACCGCCGAGGATCGTGACCTGGGGATGGACGACTACCGCACGCTCGGCATCGAAGCGGCGCTGGATGCGATCGCCGCCATCGTTCCGGGACAGAAGGTCCATGCCGCCGGCTACTGCCTCGGCGGGACACTGCTGATGATCGCGGCGGGGGCGATCCGCCGCGCAGGCGGCGACCGGCTGGCCAGCCTGTCCTTCTTCGCCGCGCAGGGCGACTTCACCGAGGCGGGCGAGCTGACGCTGTTCATCGATGAAAGCGAGATCTCCTTCCTCGAAGCCATGATGTGGGATCGCGGCTATCTCGATGCCCAGCAGATGGCCGGTGCGTTCCAGATCCTGCGCTCGAACGACCTGATCTGGTCGCGCATGGTGCGCGAATACATGCTGGGCGAGCGCAGGCCGATGAACGACCTGATGGCCTGGAACGCGGATGCGACCCGCATGCCCTACCGCATGCATTCGGAGTATCTGCGGCGCCTGTTCCTGAACAACGACCTCGCCGCCGGGCGGTTCGAGGTGAACGGCCAGCCGGTCTGGTTCAGCAGCCCCGCGCGACCGATCTTCGCCGTGGGCACGGAATGGGATCACGTCGCGCCCTGGCGGTCGGTCTACAAGATCCACCTCATCGCCAGCGCGGAAGTGACCTTCGTGCTGACCAGCGGCGGCCACAACGCCGGCATCGTCAGCCAGCCGGGGCGGCCCGGCCGATCCTACCGCATCGCGACGCGACCGCCGGGCCAGCACCAGGTGGATGCGGACGAGTGGCAGAACCGCACGCCGCGCAAGGACGGGTCCTGGTGGCCGGAATGGCAGGCTTGGCTCGCGGCGCGTTCGACGCCGGGCGCCGCCCCGCCCGCGATGGGGGCGCCCGAGGCAGGGCTGCCGGTGCTGGGCGACGCACCGGGTGCGTATGTATTACAGCGTTGATCGCGCATCTCCGCCGTCAAGGATGAAGTCATGTTCGGGTTGAAGGATCGGCGGCTGCTGCGGTGGGGCGCCGTCCTCGTCGTGGCCGTCATCGCCTATTTCGGCTGGCAGTCCCTCCAGCCCGCCGGCCTGCCCGCGGGCTTCGCCAGCGGAAACGGCCGCATCGAAGGCACGGAGATCGACATCGCCACCAAGACCTCCGGCCGCATCCGGGAAATCCTGGTGAACGAAGGCGACTTCATCACCGCCGGGCAGGTCCTGGTGCGGATGGACACCGCGGTGCTGGAAGCGCAACTCCGCGAGGCCAAGGCGCAGTTGCAGCGCGCGGTCATCGGCATCGACACCGCCCGCAGCCAGGTCACGCAACGCGAGGCGGAGAAGGCGTCGGCCGAGGCCGTGGTACGCCAGCGCGCGACCGAGGTCGAGGCGGCCCAGCGCCGCTTCACACGGACCGAGGCACTGGCATCGCGGGGCAACGCTTCGCAGCAAACGCTCGATGACGACCGCGCGGGCCATGAGGGCGCACGCGCCGCGCACAGCGCCGCCCAGGCACAGCTTGCGGCAGCCGATGCGGCCATCGGCTACGCCCGTGCGAACGTGATCGGTGCGGAAGCGGATGTGGAGGCGACCCGCGCCTCCATCGAGCGCATCCAGGCGGACATCGACGACAGCACGCTGCGCTCCCCGCGCGATGGACGGGTGCAGTACCGCGTCGCGCAGATCGGCGAGGTCCTGGCGGCCGGCGGACGGGTGCTGAACATCGTCGATCTGTCCGACGTGTACATGACCTTCTTCCTCCCCACCGAGCAGGCCGGCCGGGTGGGCATGGGCACCGAAGCACGCATCGTGCTCGATGCGGCACCGCAATTCGTGATCCCGGCACAGGTCTCCTTCGTCGCCGATGTCGCGCAGTTCACGCCCAAGACCGTGGAGACGGAGGAGGAGCGGCTGAAGCTGATGTTCCGCATCCGCGCGCGGATCGCCCCGGACCTGCTCCGCAAATACATCACCCAGGTCAAGACCGGGCTGCCGGGCATGGCCTATGTGCGCCTCGATCCGCAGGCCGAGTGGCCGGCCACGTTGCAGACGCGCCTGCTGCAATGAGTACCGCGCCCGGCGGGGATGAGGTGGCCGCCCGGCTGCAGGCGGTCGGTCTGCGTTACGGCAAGGTCCGCGCGCTGGAGTCCGTCTCGCTCGACATTCCCGCCGGCTGCATGGCGGGGCTGATCGGGCCGGACGGGGTCGGCAAGTCCAGCCTGCTGTCGCTGATCGCCGGGGCGCGGGCGGTGCAGTCGGGCCGCATCGAGGTGCTGGGCGGCGACATCGCCGATGCCGGCCACCGCGATGCCGTGATGCCCCGCATCGCGTACATGCCGCAGGGACTGGGGAAGAACCTGTATCCGACGCTATCGGTGTTCGAGAACATCGACTTCTTCGGCCGGCTGTTCGGCCATGACCGTGCCGAGCGTGAACACCGCATCGCGGACCTGACCACGCGCACCGGCCTTGCCCCCTTCCTGGACCGGCCGGCGGGCAAGCTGTCGGGTGGGATGAAACAGAAGCTGGGCCTGTGCTGCGCGCTGATCCACGACCCGGACCTGCTGATCCTGGACGAGCCGACGACCGGCGTGGACCCCCTCTCCCGCCGGCAGTTCTGGGACCTGATCGGCGGCATCCGCGCAGGCCGGCCGGGCATGAGCGTGCTGGTCGCGACCGCATACATGGAGGAGGCGGCACGGTTCGACTGGCTGGCCGCCATGGATTCGGGCCGGGTGCTCGCCACCGGCACGCCACAGGAATTACTGGCGTCCACCGGAACGCAGTCGCTGGAGGCGGCCTTCATCGCGCTTCTGCCGGAATCGGCCCGGCGCGGGCACGAGGCCGTCGTCATCCCCCCGCGCGATGCCTCGACCGATGACGCGGTCGCGATCGAGGCGCGCCACCTGACCATGCGGTTCGGCGACTTCGTGGCGGTGGACGATGTCAGCTTCCGCATCGGCCGCGGCGAGATCTTCGGCTTCCTCGGCTCCAACGGCTGCGGCAAGACCACCACGATGAAGATGCTGACCGGACTGCTTCCGGCCAGCGCGGGCGAAGCCTGGCTGTTCGGGCGCAAGGTCGATGCCGGCAACATCGAAACGCGGCGCCGCGTCGGCTACATGTCGCAGAGCTTCTCACTCTACACCGAACTGACGGTGCGGCAGAACCTGGAGTTGCATGCCCGCCTGTTCAGCGTCCCGAACGAGGAGATCGCAAACCGCGCGGAGGAGATGGCGGCGCGCTTCGGCCTCGCCGCCATCATGGACGCCCTGCCCGAGGCGCTGCCCCTGGGCCAGCGGCAACGGCTGTCGCTGGCGGTGGCGATGATCCACCGGCCCGAGATGCTGATCCTGGACGAGCCGACATCCGGCGTCGATCCGGTCGCGCGGGATGCGTTCTGGCGCATCCTGATCGAGCTGTCGCGGCGCGACGGCGTGACGATCTTCATCTCGACGCATTTCATGAACGAGGCGGAACGCTGCGACCGCATCTCCCTGATGCATGCAGGGCGCGTGCTGGTGAGCGACAGCCCCGCCGAGCTGGTCAGGAAACGCGGCGCGGCAACGCTGGAGGAAGCCTTCATCTCCTACCTGGAGGATGCCGCGGGCGCCGAGCCGGCGGCAGCCCCCGCGCCCCCCGCCGGCACCGCGACATCCGTACGTCCGCGCCGGCGCAGCTTCGATCCGCGGCGCATGTTCAGCTACGCGCGCCGCGAAGCGCTGGAGCTGCAACGCGATCCGGTGCGCGCCACGCTCGCGCTGGTCGGCAGTCTGCTGCTGATGATCATCATGGGCTACGGCATCAACATGGATGTCGAGGACCTGACCTTCGCGGTGCTGGACCGCGACCAGACCTCCATCAGCCGCGACTACACGCTCGACATCGCCGGCTCCCGCTACTTCGTCGAACGCCCGCCGATCGCCGACTACGCGGAGCTGGACCGGCGCATGCGTTCGGGCGAACTCGCCCTGGCGATCGAGATACCGCCCGGCTTCGGCCGCGACATCGCCCGGGGCAGCCAGGTCGAGATCGGTGCCTGGATCGACGGTGCGATGCCGCAGCGCGCCGAGACCGTGCAGGGCTACGTGCAGGGCATGCACGCACAATGGTTGGCCCGGCGTGCCGCCAGTACATCGGCAATGGCCAGCATCGAGACACGCTTCCGCTACAACCCGGACGTGAAAAGCCTGATGGCGATGGTGCCGGCGGTGATCCCGCTGCTGCTGATGCTGATCCCGTCCATGCTGACCGCGCTGAGCGTGGTGCGGGAGAAGGAGCTGGGCTCGATCGTCAACCTGTATGTCACGCCGACCACGCGGCTGGAATTCCTGCTGGGCAAGCAGATACCCTACATCCTGCTCGCGATGCTGAACTACTTCCTGCTCGTTCTGCTCGCGATCACGCTGTTCGGCGTCCCCCTGAAGGGCAGCTTCCTCACACTGACCCTGGCGACACTGCTCTACGCGGGGGCGGCGACCGCCATGGGGCTGCTGATCTCCGCCTTCATGCGCAGCCAGATCGCCGCGATCTTCGGAACCGCGATCCTGACACTGCTGCCGGCCACGCAGTTCTCCGGCCTGCTCGATCCGGTCTCATCGCTGCAGGGCGGCGGCGCCCTGATCGGGCAGATCTATCCTACCACCTACTACCTCACCATCGCGCGCGGCACCTTCTCCAAGGCGTTGACATTCTCGGATCTGAGAGCGTCCTTCATCCCGCTGCTGCTGGCAGGTCCCGTTCTGCTGGGCCTGTGCGCGGCATTGCTCAAGAAGCAGGAGAGCTGAGCAATGCGCCTCGCGAACCTGCTGCATCTCGGCATCAAGGAACTGCGCAGCCTGGCACGGGACCCGGTGATGATCGTGCTGATCGTCTATGCCTTCACCCTCGCCGTCTATTCCGGGGCGACGGCGATGCCGGAGACGCTCAACCGCGCGCCCATCGCGATCGTGGACGAGGATCAGTCTCCCCTCTCCGCACGGATCGCCGACGCCTTCTACTTGCCGCACTTCCTGCCGCCCGAGATGATCACCCAGGCGGAGATGGATGCGCGGATGGATGCCGGGCTGGACACGTTCGCCCTCAACATCCCGCCCAATTTCCAGCGCGATGCCCTCGCCGGCCGCGCACCCGCGATACAGCTCAACGTGGACGCCACGCGGATGAGCCAGGCCTTCGTGGGCAGCGGCAACATCCAGACCATCGTCGGCAACGAGCTGACGGCCTTCATGCAGCGTTACCAGGTGGCCGCCACGCCGCCGGTGAACCTCGTCCTTCGCGCGCGCTTCAATCCCGGACTGAACAAATCCTGGTTCGGGGCCATCATCCAGGTAATCAACAACGTGACGATGCTGGCGATCGTCCTGACCGGGGCGGCCCTGATCCGCGAACGCGAGCACGGCACGATCGAGCATCTTCTGGTGATGCCGGTGACCCCGTTCGAGATCATGACGGCGAAGGTCTGGTCCATGGCGCTCGTGGTGCTGTGCGCCTGCGCCGCCGCGCTGCTGTTCGTCGTTCAGGGCGCGCTGCATGTGCCGATCCAGGGGTCCGTGCTGCTGTTCCTGGCCGGCACGGTGCTGCACCTGTTCGCGACCACGTCGATGGGCATTTTCCTCGGAACGGTCTCACGCTCGATGCCGCAGTTCGGGCTGCTGCTGATCCTGATCTTGCTGCCCCTGCAGATGCTCTCGGGCGGGATGACGCCGCGCGAAAGCATGCCTCAAGCCGTGCAGCTTGTGATGATGGCCGCCCCGACCACGCATTTCGTGATGTTCGCCCAGGCGATCCTGTATCGCGGCGCCGGATTCTCGGTGGTGTGGCCGCAGTTCCTGGCATTGGCCGCCATCGGCGCCGCGCTGTTCGGCATCGCCTTGTCGCGGTTCCGTGCCATGATCGCCGCGTCCGGATAGCGGCTTAAAGCCGGACGAAGGCGCCTGACGCCGCGCTTTCCAGCGTCGCCTCGATCAGCCGCTGCACCGGCACCCCCGTCTCACCCGCATTCGCCGGCGCGCGGCCGGCCTCGATCGCGTCCATCATCTCCATCAGCAGCGCGCGATGCGGTCCGTGATCGAAGGCCATGGGATCGGCGCCACCGCCACCGGCAAGCCCGAGGTCCAGCACCTCCGCGTCCCGTCCCTTCACGTGCAGTTCCAGCCGCTCCGCCGCCAGCACGGCCGTGCCGCCCGTGCCCGCGATCTCGATACGCTCGGGAAAGCCCGGTGCGGCCACCGTGGTCGCATCCAGCGTGCCGATCGCGCCGCTGGAGAAGCGCAGCGCCGCGGCGGCGATGTCCTCGGTATCGATGGCGCGCATCGGCGAGGTGCATGCGAAGCCCGCGACCTCCGCGACCGGCCCCGCCAGATCCAGCAGAAGGTCGAGCGTGTGGATCGCCTGGGTCAGCAGCACGCCGCCGCCGTCGCGTGCCTTCATCCCGCGCCCCGGCTGCGCGAAATAGGTCGCATCGCGCCACCAGCGGATGCTGGCCGAACAGGACAGCAGCGTGCCGAGGTCGCCCGCCGCGATCGCCTGCTTCAGCCGAAGCGCGCCCGGACGGAAGCGGTGCTGGAACACCACGCCGAGCGTCACGCCCGCCGCCTGCGCGGTCCGCACCAGTTCCCCGGCGCGCGCGGCGGTCAACTCCAGCGGTTTCTCGACCAGCACATGCCGGCCCGCCGCTGCGGCGGCCTGCACCACGGCCAGATGCGTTCCCGGCGGGGTCAGCACCAGCACGAGGTCGCTGGCTTCGACCAGCCCTTCCAGTCCTCCGAACACAGGCGCGTCCCATTTCGCCGCGAAGGCGGCGCGCCGTTCGCCGCTGCGCGCGAAGCCGCCCGCGAACGTCGCGCGCCCGGCTGCCTCCAGATCGCGGATCGCCAGCACATGCGGCGCCACCGCCATGCCCAGCCCGACGATACCAATGCGCATCATGGCCGTGTTGGCAGCGTCTTCGCGCCGTCCATGTCTCTTCCTCCCGGTCTTCTCCCTTCTACATCATCAAGATAAATCGAAAAGCAAACGAACACGTGCGCGCCGTCAGCGGGCACGACGCAGGGCACGCACACCGGCAATGGGTATCGCGGTCCGTCTAGCGGGCCGGTTCCGCCTCGCTGTCCATCGTCCCGCGCTGGACGTCCCAGACCCCGTCCTCCCGGACCATGCCGATCTGGTACTCGTACATGTCCGGCCGGTAGAGCGCCTCGATCGCCTCGATCACCCGGCCGGTGGTGTCGCGGACCTGGCGGCGGACCCACAGCAGGGCACTGCCGACCTCCACCCGCAGCAACGGCGCGACCACGCCGTCGGCCAGCCGGGCCGAGATCACCTGCTCGGCCCGGGCGGGATGGGCCCCCGATTCCTCCAGCAGGTGCAGCAGCGGGCGCGCGGCGAGATCCTCGGCCCGGAATCGCGCGCCCACCTCCTGCGGCACCCAGGTGGTCAGGTAGCTGAACGGCGTGCCCTTCACGGAGCGGACGCGGACCGATTTCTGCACCATCGCACCCACCGGCACTTCAAGTGCTGCGGCCACGTCCGGCGGGGCGGCGACATAGTCGAAGCTCAGCAGCTTGACCTTGGTGCGCAGCCCCATCGCCAGCAGGTTTTCAAGCAGCCCCCGCAGGTTCTCCCGCTGCTTGGGCGGCCTGGGCGGTTTCGCGTAGGTGCGGGCGCCACGCCGGCGCAGCACCAGCCCTTCCTGCTCCAGCCGCTGCAACGCGCGGCGCACGGTGATGCGGGAGACGCCATGCGTCTCGGCCAGTTCGTGCTCGCCGGGCAGCGGCGTGTCCGGGGTCCAGGCGCCTTCGGCGATCTGCTGGCGCAGCAGGAGATAGACGCGGTGATACAGCGGCAGCGGGTCGCCCGATTCGGCCACGCCGCTCATGGCGCTTCGGTCCCGTCAGGCTGCGCCCAGGGCCGCGCGTGGCGGTCAGCCTCCTGGAAAGCGGCGATCCGGGCCGTGTGCTCCAGCGTCAGACCGATGTCGTCCAGCCCCTCGACGAGGCAGCGTTTGCGAAACGGATCCATCTCGAAAACGTGCTCATGGCCATCCGGAAACCGCAAGCGTTGTCGCGGCAGATCCACACTCACCTCGGCCGGCAACTGGTTGCGCAGCGCGGCGGCCTGATCGGGGGGGAGCACGATCGTCAGCAGCCCGTTCTTGCCGGCATTGCCCGCGAAGATATCGCCGAAGCTGGGTGCGATCACGCAGCGGATGCCGGCATCGACCAGGGCATAGACCGCGCCTTCGCGCGAGGAGCCGCAGCCGAAATTCGCGTCCGCCACCAGCACCACCGGATCGATCCCGTTCAGGGGAAAATCCGCTTCCGCGCGGCGCAGATCGTGGAACAGGAAGTTCTGATATCCCGCGCTCCGCGGCTTGCGCAGGAAGCGGGCCGGGATGATCAGGTCGGTATCGACATTGGCCCGGTTCAACGCGACGGCGGGGCCGGTAACAACGGTGAACGGCGTCATGCGAGCCTCCGCACATCGGTGATCTCGCCGCGCGCCGCAGCCGCCGCGGCCATGGCCGGAGACATCAGATGGGTGCGCGCGCCCGGTCCCTGCCGGCCCTGGAAGTTGCGGTTGCTGGTGGCGGCACAGCGTTCGCCCGGCGCCACCAGATCGCCGTTCATGCCCACGCACATCGAACAGCCCGGCTCGCCCCAGACCAGTCCGGCGTCGCGGAAGACACGGTCCAGCCCCTCCGCCTCCGCGGCATGCTTGACCGGGACCGAGCCGGGCACCACCAGGCCTGGCACCACGGCGCGGCGCCCGCGCAGCACCGCCGCCGCCGCGCGCAGGTCGGACAGGCGGCCGTTTGTGCAACTGCCGATGAAGACACGGTCGATCGGGATGCCTTCCAGCGCGCGCCCCGGCTCCAGCCCCATGTAGTCAAGCTGCTCGCGGATGCGGGCACGCCGTGCGGCATCGGGTTCCAGCGCCGGATCGGGCACCCGGTCCACCACGGGCAGCGCCGTCTCGGGGGACGTGCCCCAGGTGGCGGTCGGCGCGATCTCCGCCGCGTGCAGGGTGATCTCCCGATCGAACCCTGCGCCGGGATCGGACGGCAGCTTCCGCCAGGCCGCGACGGCGGCCGCGAAGGCATCCCCCTTGGGCGCGCGCGCCCGCCCCTCGATCCAGGCGAAGGTGGTCTCGTCCGGGGCGACCATCCCGGCCCGCGCCCCGGCCTCGATCGACATGTTGCAGACCGTCAGCCGCCCCTCCATGTCGAGGCCCCGGATCGCGCTGCCTGCGTATTCGATCACGTGACCGACCGCGCCCCCCGCGCCGATCCGGCCGATGATCGCCAGGATCACGTCCTTGGCCGCGACATGCGGCGCGAGCGTGCCATCGACCGTGATGCGCAGCGTCTTCGGGCGGCGCTGCCACAGGGTCTGCGTGGCCAGCACGTGGCTGACCTCCGATGCGCCGATGCCGAAGGCGAGCGCGCCGAACGCGCCGTGCGTGGAGGTGTGGGAATCACCGCAGACCAGCGTCAGCCCCGGAAGGGTCAGCCCCTGCTCCGGCCCCACCACATGCACGATCCCCTGACGCGGGTCGTCGAGATCGAGCAGATCGATGCCGTGGCGCCGGGCGTTGCCGCGCAGCGTCGCCATCATGCCGGCCACTTCCGGATCGCGGATCGGCTGACTGCGCGCGTGGCTCGGTACGTAGTGGTCCGCCACCGCCACCGTCAGGTCGGGCCGCGCCAGCGTCCGGCCGGCGTGCTCCAGCATGCCGAAGCCGTGGAAACTGCCCTCGTGGACGAAATGGCGGTCGATCCACAACAGTGTCGTTCCGTCATCGCGTGTCAGGATGGCGTGCGCGTTCCAGATTTTCTCGAACAGCGTCTGCGGGCGGTTCATCCCTGCCGTTTCCTTCCCTGCAGGCACGTTGACAATGTCCTTGTCTTCATGTCCTAAGAATATGACAACTTCCGAGGACCGATGGCAATGCACGCCTCGCATCTCCGCGCCCTGCTGCGGACCGATGCTGCCCTTCTTTGCCCCGGGGTCTACGACGCCTTCTCCGCCGCCGTCGCCGTCGATGCCGGTTTCGAGGCGCTCTACCTCTCCGGCGCCTCCATCGCCTACACCCAGCTCGGCAGTCCCGATATCGGCCTCGTTTCGATGACCGAGGCCGCCGACGTGCTCGGCCGCATCCGCGACCGCGTCGATGTTCCGGTGATCGTCGATGCCGACACCGGCTGGGGCAACGCGCTGAACGTCGAGCGCACGGTGCGGGTGTTCGAGCGCGCGGGCGCGAGCGCGATCCAGCTCGAGGATCAGTCCCTGCCCAAGCGCTGCGGCCATCTGCAGGACAAGTCCCTCATCCCGGCGCAGGAGATGGTGGGCAAGATCCGCGCCGCGACCGCGGTGCGGCGGGACGCGCTGATCGTCGCCCGCACCGACGCGATCGCGGTCGAGGGGTTCGAGGCCGCGCTGGACCGGGCGGAGGCCTATGTCGAGGCCGGCGCCGACGTGCTGTTCATCGAAGCCCCCGAATCGCCTGAACAGATGGCGGCCATCACTGCCCGCTTCGCCCAGCGCGTGCCGCTGCTCGCGAACATGGTCGAGGGCGGCAGGACGCCGCTTGCCTCTGCCGCCGCGCTGGGGGCGCTGGGGTTCCGCATCGTGATCTTCCCGGGGGGCACGGTGCGCGCCCTCGCCCACATGCTCCGGGGTTATTTCGCCACGCTGCGCCAGCATGGCACCACCAGCCCCTATCGCGACCGCATGCTCGACTTCAACGGCCTGAACGACCTGCTCGGTACGCCGGGCATCCTGGAACGTGGCCGCAGCTATGAGGACGCGCCGGCGAAGTGAGCATGGATCCGGTCACACTCGCGGTCCTGAAGGGCCGCCTTGAAGGCATTGCCGACGAGATGGACGCGACGCTGTTCCGCAGCGCCTTCAACCCCACGATCGCGGAGGCGCACGACGCCTGCCACGGCCTCTACGACGCCGCCACCGGCGCCACGCTGATCCAGGGCAAGTTCGGCCTGCCGATCTTCGTCGGCGTCATGGCCTTCGCCACGAAGGCGGTGATCGACAAGTTCCCCGACGCTGCAGACGGGGACGTGTTCATCTTCAACGACCCGTATCTGGGCGGCACGCATCTGTCGGACTTCCGCCTGATCCGGCCGTGCTTCCGGGACGGCAAAGTGTTCTGCTGGCTGGGCAGCGTCGGCCACTGGCACGATGTCGGCGGCGCGGTGCCGGGCAACTACAACCCGGCCGCCACCGAGTATTTCCAGGAAGGCGTGCTGATCCCGCCCGTGCGGCTCTATGCCGCGGGTCGGCTGAACCAGGACATCCTGGACATCGTACTCGCCGCCTCCCGCCTGCCCGACATCGCCTATGGCGACCTGCAGGCGCATCTGTCGGCACTCGACCTCGGCGCGGCACGGCTGCAGGTGCTGCTGGACGAGTATTCCCCCGAAGTCGTGGGCGCGGCGCTGGGCGAGCTGCGCGCGCGGGCCAGCACCCAGATCCGCGCCGAGATCGCCGCCCTGCCCGACGGACATTGGTCGCAGGAGGATTTCCTCGACAATGACGGCCGCAGCGACATGCCCCTGCGCATCGCCTGCGACATCACCAAGCGGGGCGAGAAGCTGACGCTCGATTTCTCCCGCTCCGCGCCGGCCTGCGCGGGGCCGGTGAACATCAGCCGCGCGACCACGGTCGCCAGCGTCTATGTCGCGCTGAAGCACCTGTTCCCTGAGGTCGCGGCCAATTCCGGCGTGCTCGACCCGATCGAGGTGATCGTCCCGCCCGGCTCACTGCTGGACGCCGAACGGCCCAAGCCCGTGGGCGGCTATACCGAGACGATCCTGCGCATCATCGACGTGATGTTCAGCGCCTTCGCCCGCATCCGCCCCGACCGCGCCTGCGCCAACGCCTATGGCACCATCAACGCGCTCAGCATCGCCGGCACACGCGCGGACGGGCGCCGCTGGGTGATGTTCCAGTTCTTCGGCGGCGGCCATGGCGGCACGCCGGAAGGCGATGGGCTGAGCCACGGCAATCCCCCCATCGCCACCGCCATCATCCCGCCGGTGGAGGTCATGGAGGCCGCCTACCCCGTGCGCTACACGCAATGGGCGCTGCGCCCGGATTCCGGCGGACCCGGCGCCCATCGCGGCGGCCTTGGCGCGATCTACGAGATCGAGCTGCTGGAGGAGAACGCCGAGGCCTTCGTCTTCGCCGAACGCGCCCGTTTCGCGCCCAAGGGCGTACTGGGCGGCGGCGATGGCGCACCGAACGTCATCGCCTACCGGCAGGGCGAGGAATGGCAGACCCCGCCGCTCGGCTCCAAGGTGGTCGGCGTGCCGCTCGCCAAGGGCGAGCGTATCCGGCTGGAAAGCCCCGGCGGGGGCGGGCGCGGCGATCCCAAGGACCGCGACGCCGAAGCCGCCGCGCGCGATGCCCGGCTGGGATACGTGTCGTGAGCGCGGCCAAGCGCCTTGTCGTCGGCGTCGATGTCGGCGGCACCTACACCGACCTGTTCCTGTTCGACGAAGCCACCGGCCAGGCCCGCGTCGGCAAGGTGCCGAGCATGCGCGGCCAGGAAGCCACGGGCTTCGCGGACGGCATCACCGGCCTGGCACCGCTACCCGAGATCTCGGCCATCGTGCACGGCACGACCGTCGGCACCAATGCGCTGCTGGAACGCAAGGGCGCGCGCGCCGGACTGATCACCACGGCCGGGTTCCGCGACGTGCTGGAGATGCGCCGCCGCGACCGTCGCCAGACCTGGGGCCTGACCGGCGATTTCGCTCCGGTCATCGACCGCGACCTGCGCGCCGAGGTGGCGGAGCGCACGCTGGCGGACGGCACGATCCATACCGAAGTCGATCCGGAGGAGGTCCGCGCGGTCGCTGCGAGGCTGCGCGATGCCGGGGCGCAGGCGCTGTGCATCGTGTTCCTGCACAGCTACGCCAACCCCGCCAACGAACGCGCCGCCCTCGCCGCCGCGCGCGCGGTCTGGCCCAACGGCAACGTCACCATCTCCAGCGACATCCTGCCGGAGATCCGCGAGTTCGAGCGCACCAGCACCGCGGCGCTGAATGCCGTGCTGCAGCCGGTGGTCGGCGCCTATCTCGGCACGCTCGACGAACGGCTGCTCCAGGGCGGGTTCGGCGGCGAGTTCCTGATCGTGCAGTCGAACGGTGGCGTGATGAGCGTGCAGACGGCGCAGAGCCTGCCTGTCCGCACCGCCCTGTCCGGCCCCGCGGCCGGGGTGATCGCGGCGGCGCATGTCGCGACCGAGGCCGGCTTCCCCGACGTGATCACCGGCGATGTCGGCGGCACCTCCTTCGACGTATCGCTGATCGCGGGCGGCGAGCCGGCGCTGGCCGCGCAGACCACGATCGATTTCGGCCTCGTCGTGCGCACGCCGATGATCGAGATCACCACGATCGGCGCGGGCGGCGGTTCCATCGCGCGCGTGGATGCGGCGGGCCTGCTGCGGGTCGGCCCCGAAAGCGCGGGGTCCGTGCCCGGCCCGGCCTGCTATGCGGCCGGTGGCACCCGCGCGACAGTCACCGATGCGAATGTCGTGCTGGGCCGCATCAATGCGGAGCGGCCGATCGGCGGCAAGCTGGCCCGGCTCGACCGCGAGGCGGCGGAAGAAGCGGTCCTGCGCGATGTCGGCCGCCCCCTCGGCCTGGACGCCACCGATGCCGCGGCGGCGATCCTGCGCGTGGCCAATGCCCACATGGCCTCGGCCCTGCGGCTCGTCTCGATCGAGCGCGGCCACGATCCGAAGCGCTTCAGCCTGATGCCCTTCGGCGGCGGCGGTGCCTTGCATGCCGGCGCGCTGATCCGCGAGGTCGGCCTCGCGCGCGCGCTGGTGCCCCGCTACCCCGGCGTGACCTCCGCACTCGGCTGCGTGATCGCCGACATGCGCCATGACCGCGTGCGCACGCTCAACAGGCTGCTGTCGGCCATCGAACCCGAGGCGCTGCGGGCGGAGATGGACGGGGCGGTGGCCGACCTTTCCGCGCTGCTGGACCGCGCGGGCGTGGCCTTCGCCGGGCGGGTCGTCACCCACGAGCTGGACATGAGCTATCTCGGCCAGACGCACACCGTGTCCGTGCGGCTCGACCTTGCGCCGGACGGGTCGGGACCCGTCACGCACGAAGCCCTGATGGCGGCATTCGAACGCGCCTATCAGGGCGCCTACGGCCGCCTGCTGCCGGGGGCCGCGGTGCGCGTGCTCAACCTGCGCAGCGCGGTGACCGGGCGGCGGCCGAAGATCGACCTGCTCTCGCTCGCCCCGGGGGCGGATGCCTCGCTGGAGGCCGCGCGGCGCGGCAGGCGGCGGATCTGGTTCGGCACGTGGCAGGATGTGCCGGTGTTCGACCGGCTCGCGCTGCCGGTGGGCACCGACATCGCCGGCCCGGCGGTGCTGGAACAGCCCGACACCACGATCCTGATCGAACCCGGCCAGCACGGCGTGGTGGATCGTTTCGGCAACCTGATCATCGAGGCGATGGGGAAGCCCGCATGAGCGACTGGTCCGACTGCGCGCTGCTGCTCTGCGACCTGCAGAACGATTTCCTCGACCCCAGGGGCGCCTATGGCCGCGCCGGGCAAGGCAACGCGGAGATCGCGGCCCTGCCCGCGCGGCTGAAACCGCTGATGGAAGCGGTGCGGGCCGCCGGCGGCTGGGCGGTCTCCACGCATTTCACCCTGGTGCCGGGCAAGGATGGCAAGCCCTTCATCTCCCCGCATCTGAAGAAGCTGCGGCCTTTCCTGGCGGAGGGCGACTTCGCGCCGGGCGGCTGGGGCCATGCCCAGGTCGATACGCTGGGACCAGCCGACATCGCGGTGGAGAAGGTCGCCTACTCGGCCTTCTACATGAGCCGGCTGGACTGGGTGCTGGGCCGGGCCGGCGTGAAGCGGCTGCTGGTCGCGGGGATCGTGACCAATGGCGGCGTGGCCAGCACCGTGCGCGATGCCGCGGTGCGCGACTATGAGGTGACCGTGCTCTCCGACGGGTGCGCGGCGTTCAGCGCCGAAACCCATCGCATCGCGATCGAGGCACTGCGCCCCGTGGCGCGCATTGCCACCGTGGGGGAGATGCTGGACGAGGTTGCTGCGTAGCCAGCGCCGATGGCGCTTCCCGCCGCCCGGGAGGGCGGGCGGGACAACTACGGCAACGGCTGACGAAAGGCGCCGAGGCCGAGCGCGGTCATGGCACGGGCGCCGCATTCCGCGACGCCAAGGGCCGCAACGCGCCGCTGGCCGGCAGCCGCGATCCGTGAACGCAGCACCGGATCATCCGCCAGCGTCACGCAGGCGGACGCGGCTTCGGCGATATCGGGTTCCGCCCATTCCGCACCGGGCAGGGTGTAGGTTCCCCGTTCATCCACCGCCGGAACCAGCCGCCAGCCGACCAGCATGGCGGATTCAGCGTCCATGAAGTCCATGTTACCGGACCAGCCGGTGGCGATCACCGGCCGCCCGAGGCGCATCGCCTCGATAAGCGCGAACCCCACGCCTTCGGAGCGGTGCAGTGAGATGAAGGCATCGGCGAGATGCATCAGTCCCCACACTTCGCCGCGTGTCATCTCGCGATCGATGATGCGCACGTTCGGGGCATCCGCCGCTGCCGCCACGACCTCACGCCAGGCCTTCCCGCCCATGGCCGTGTTGTAGGTCTTGAGAAGCAGCACGCGGTCCGGCCGCCGCCCGAACGCGGCGCGGTGCGCGGCAATGGCGCCAAGCGGATTTTTCCGCTCGACCGACGAAGACGCGTTGAAGACCGAAAGGAACAGGAACGCATCATCGGGAAGGCCGAGATCGGCACGTGTGAGCGGTGCCGGGATGGGGGCTGGCACTGGATAGTGCACCACCGAAACCGGAGGCGCTTCGCCACGTCGCACCGCATCTGCGACGAAATCCGATGAGGCGAGGATGCCGTGGACAAAGCGGTAGCCCCGGTTCCAATCAGGTGGCAGCCGCGGCAGTTCCCAGTTCCAATAGGCGAATACACGCTTGCCGCGCACGGCGTGGCCCCCGAGCACGCGCATCCCCCAGGGCAGCATCGGCCCGTTGACATGCATGACAAGCGTCCCGGGTCCCGGAGGCACGACGGGCCGGGGGCCGGGACGCCCCTGACGCAGTGCTCCGGTGAGATCGGCGCGGTGCACAGTGGCGCCCGCTGCCTCCAACATATCGGCGACGCGACGGGCAGCCTCCCCCAATCCGGATATGGCGGTGAAATACCCCGCGACCGTGATCGGCCCCGTGGGCCGCGGCGGCAGCGTGTCCGGCCGGGGGGCCAGCCATTCCATGAAGGTGAAGAGGGCCTCCCGCCTCAATCGCGGCGGCAAAAGGCGCCACAGGCGATGGACTGGATTGTGAAGGCGTGACGTGGCCGTCCGAGGCGGTGTCATCTCCGTGCGTCTGCACCCGCAGCCACGGCGGACAGGCCGGCACGCAACCGGTCGGCGAACGCGCTCCAATCCATAAGGGCCGCACCTTGCTTGCGCGCGGCGGAAGACGCCGCTTCATGTGCCTCTGGCGTCAACAGTGCCGCCATCGCGCCGGCAAGCGCGGAAGGTTCCGGTGGCACGACGGCGCCACCTCCGCCCGCGAGCTGCTCAGGGAGGCCGCCGACATCGGTCGTGACGACCGGAACGCCGAGCGCAAGAGCCAGCGGGATCACGCCGGACTGGCTCGCCTCCCGATAGGGCAGGACAAGCAGGCGGGCGGCACTGATCAGCGCAGCGAGTTCGCTATCAGGCACCCAGCGATCCTCCAGCGTGACGCCGGGCAATGCAGAAAGCCCAGGCGCGAGCGCCTCGGCATTCCCCTCCCCCACGACCCGTAAGGTCGCCGTCGCATGGACGGCGCGCACCGAGGGCCAAGCGTCGCGCAGCAGGTCAAGTCCCTTATAGGCACGGATCCGGCCGAAGAAGAGCACATCGGCCATCGACGTCGCCCCCGCGGGCGCAGCGTCGGGCAGATGAGCCCCCAGCGGCATGCGGATCAGATCAAGATCAGGGCGGCTGATCCGACAGGTGGCGGCAACGGCCTCGCTGAAAACCACAGCGGCGCGCGCCGCGCGGAGCTCACGCCCGAGACGCCAGTCAAAGAACGGTTCGCGATCGCCAGGATGCGGCGCCCCATCATGAACGACCGGGACGAAAGCGAGGCCGGCACGCGCGAGGTGCGGTGCGATCAGGGGCGTCCAGGGGTGCGACATGGTCGAGAGCACGATATCGGCGCGCGTCGCCTGTGCGAATCTGGTCAGGTGGCGCGCGAGCAGGGAGACACGCGCCAGCCCGGACACGAATCCTGCGATTCCGCGGTAGGTATTAACCTCTTGCCGCGGAATCGGGAGGCGGCGAAATTCGTTGATGAGTTCGCCCTGACGGGAAAGTGAGAGGGAAATTGCGCCGACATCAGAGGCAGCAAACGCACGAGTGAGAGAAAGGGTGAATTGAGCCCCCCCGCCCCGCCTGCCCCAGTACCAGACTAGAATGCGCATTGCGCCACGTGCCCTAGAAACCCGATCATGAATTCACCCCCAATCAACCAAACAAGGCATAAAACTTAAGATAAACGGTAAATATTATTACATGATTTTTTGATTCCACAAAACACAGAACATTTCTAAATAGGTTAATTTCTCCATGTCAAGCTTCGATGCTCAAAAAATCTCTTGAATTCTTTCTTTTTCAATTTCGTTTTCTATTGAAAATATCAATCAGAAGAAGAATTTCTATTTTCATAATCCCTTTCACATGGCGCTTCTTTTTCTTCTCTCTGTTGTGATTGTGCCTGATCAGCTATGATGTCCGCCTATTGCACAAAATATGAGAATCTAAAGTGCAATTGGCGCTGGAGTTAGGTCAGAAATCAAGGCATATAATCCTTCCATGTTGCTGAATCCGCAATATTCGACGAGAGATCCGAGCTTATCTTTCATGCCTGAGGCATTCTCTCGCCGGCTGCCTGGGTATGAGGAGTAGCTCCTCATCAGACTCTTTGCGGTTGCCTCGCCCGCAGACACAAATGCCGCCGAGAAGAGCCTTTGTCATATCGACATGGGCGTGGCCTTGCCTTCGCCACATCCATGACACCTCTCTGATCAACCAAGCGACACGCTCAATGTTTCGGCGACACGTGATGCAAAAAGGCTCCCCATGACGCTTTGGATCGACGTCGAGGATATCTACGCATACATGCACCGAAATTCACGGCCCAGTGGAATTCAGCGGCTGTGTTTTGAGCTTTATACTGCGTTGCTGGCGGTGCCTGACCTCGATGTTCGGTTCCTGCATCATGATTCACTGCTCAACACGCTTCGTGTTGTTGAGTGGACAGAGGTCGCAAATCTCTACCAGGAGATGACACGGCGGATTGCCGTTTCACCTTCGCCGCCTGCCCCGGATTCGTCGCATACATTGGGCACCGGTTCCGCACGTCATCTGATCACCCGGCTTCCCCCGGAACTCCGCGAAGCCCTTGGACATACCGTCCGCAGTCAGATGATCGCAGCCCGCGCGGCAATGCGTGCCGTGCGTGCCTTGCCGACATTGTGGTACCGACCATCACACGCGTCAAAACGCCCCGCGTCGACAGGCATCGATATCATGGATCTCGCGAAGCCAGGAGACGTCCTCGGGACCTTCGGCTCGCCTTGGGCGCATCCTGCCTATGCCGGGATGGTTTCCCGGATCGTGCAGGCGCGCGACATGCGCTTTGCCCTCCTGATTTACGACCTGATCCCGGCGATCCGTCCGGAATTCTGCGACCGAGGGCTAGTGGATCGATTTTTGATCTTTCTGCGGGACTGCCTTCCCGCAGCAGATCATATCCTCACGATTTCCCGCACCACTGCCGACGATGTGACGCGATGGGCTGGACACGAGGAGATTGCACTGCGCTGCGCTCCGAAGGTCATACCGATCGGCAACGGCTTCGCCACATCTCCTCCCTCAGCGCTTCCGGCCGGTCTTTCACCCTCCTCTTACGCACTCTTCGTTTCAACGATCGAAGCGCGCAAGAACCACATGCAGGTATTCCGCATCTGGCGGCGCATGCTGGAGGAAATGCCGCGCGAGCAAGTACCCACCCTGGTTTTCGCGGGGCGCGTGGGATGGATGGTCGCTGATCTGATGCAGGCGATCGAGAACACCAACTGGCTCGACGGGAAGCTCGTGCTGGTTCGCGAACCCGATGATGCGACCCTCTCGGCACTGTACCGCTCATGTCGCTTCACCCTGTTTCCCTCACACTATGAAGGCTGGGGGTTACCGGTCTCTGAAAGTCTTTCTTTCGGCAAGGTCTGTATTGCATCGAACTCCACAGCCGTGCCGGAGGCCGGCGGGAACCTCTGCCTTTACGTGGATCCGGACAATACTTCTGGCGCCTATGAAGTCGTACGCAACGCGATCCAGCAACCTGAGGTTATCGCAGAACTGGAGGCACGCATCGCCGATTCTTATCGACCGGTTTCCTGGTCCGATACGGCGGCGGCGCTGCTCGATGCCATTACCTGACGCGAGCGCGCCAATCGGCAAGAACCGTCGCAAGCGTCTCTTCCCAGGGAATGGTCGCGTTCCAGGACAATGCCGTACGCGCGGCGCGCGCATCGCATTCGGTACGCATCACATCAGTCTGCCGCAGCAAGGCAGGCGCCTGCTCGATACCGGGTTTGATACCCGCCATGAGAAGCAGCGTTGAAAGCATGTCGCCGATATGGCGTGGCGTCCCGGATGCCAGATTGAACACCGAGCCGGGCGCCAGCGATGAAGCCATGCGCAAAGCCGCGACATAACCCGCCGCGACGTCGCGCACATCCAGGAAATCGCGCCATCGGTCCAATGCGCCGACGCGTATGGTCGGTGGCTGCACCCCCGCGGCGATGGATGCCACCTGGCGAGCGAATGCCGCCACCACAAAATCCTCGGATTGACCGCTTCCCGTGTGGTTGACAGGCCGCAGGCGGATCGCGTGCAGGCCACGCAACGCCATCTCCCCCAACCCCACGTCGGCGGCGGCCTTGGACGCGGCGTAAGGATTGGCCGGCCGCATCGGCGCCTCCTCATTCAGGGGACCGCCGCTCCGAAATGAAAGGCCGTACACCTCGGCGGAGGAAGCGTGCACGAATGGTATCCCCGGCGCCTCCGCAAGGACCGCTTCGGCCAGCGCCAGGGTGCCGAGCACATTGACACGCCATGTCGCAAGCGGGTCGCGGAAGCTGGCGCCCACGGCCGCCAGGGCAGCGAGATGCACCACCGCGTCCGGGCTGGCGGCACGAATGCATTCGGCCGGACTGTTCGGAGCAGCCAGATCGAGAGGCACCGCCTCATCCCACGCCTCGACCGAGTCGCCGCGCGTGGCGGCGATCAGCCGGGCTGTCGGGAAGGCGGCCCGCAGTGCCGGAAGCAGATGCGCCCCGACAAAGCCAGCCGCGCCCGTCACCAGGATCCGGCGCACACTCTCAACGCAGTTTGGCGCGGTGGCGTGCCAAGTCGGCTTCGACCATCTCGGCAATCATCTCCTCAAGCGTCGTCTCCGGCTTCCAGCCGAGCTTTTCACGGGCCTTGGTGGCATCCCCCAACAGCAGGTCCACCTCGGCCGGCCGCAAGAATCGCTCATCCACCTTGACGAACTCCGCGTAGTCCAGTCCGACATGCGCGAAAGCGATCCGGCACATCTCGCGCACGCTGACAGTCCGCCCCGTTGCCACGACGTAATCGTCTGGCGTGGACTGCTGCAGCATCAGCCACATGGCACGCACATAGTCGCGCGCATGCCCCCAGTCCCGCTGCGCATCAAGATTGCCCATCGGCAGCTCACTTGCCAGGCCAAGCTTGATGCGCGCGACACCGTCCGTGACCTTGCGGGTGACGAACTCGATGCCGCGCAGCGGGCTCTCATGGTTGAACAGGATGCCGGAGGACGCATGCATACCGAAGGATTCGCGGTAATTGACCGTGATCCAATGGCCGTAGAGCTTCGCCACCGCATAAGGGCTGCGCGGGTAGAACGGGGTCGTCTCATTCTGCCTGGCGGCCTGGATTTTCCCGAACATCTCCGATGACGACGCCTGGTAGATGCGCGCCTCAGGAGCTGCGATGCGCGCCGCCTCCAGAACATTATGCACGCCGAGCGCGGTGACCTGGCCGGTCAGCAGCCCCTGGCGCCAGGACGTCTTGACGAAGGACTGCGCAGCGAGATTGTAAACCTCATCCGGCTTCACCTCCCGCATCGCGCTGAGCAGTGAGGACAGGTCGGTGAGGTTGCCGTCCACCATCTCCACATCGCCGGCGATCCCAAGCCAGCGCAGCCGCTCATCGATCACCTCGGCGGATGCGGATCGACGCAGAAGACCATAGACCTTGTAGCCCTTACCCAACAGGAGCTGCGCGAGATAGGCTCCATCCTGGCCGGTCACGCCAGTGATCAATGCGCGCTTCATTCAGTCGACGGTCCTTTTCCAGCCAGCTAGCCTTACACTGGCGCCCTGATAGTGGCCATATCCGGGAGATCAAACCCCGGATGCAGTAATGCACAGCCCCCGTGATTCAAGAAGCAGCGGCGGCAGGATCCACATCAGGTCGGGAAGATTGCGAATCGTCCATTCAGCACCATAGTGATTAACGGTTTCCCGCCAGCTTGGCAGTGGGCGCTCCTGACGGGGGAACAAGCAGCGCTTCAATGACAGCCCGCATCCTTTGGCGGCCCTCCTTTCATCTTCAGACCGGCTATCATTTCCCTCAGGATGCCCTATCAAGAGTATCGATGCGGGAAAATTTGCGCGAGAGTTGAGTCCATTCATGAAACTCATCATTCAAATCCCCTGCTATAATGAAGCCAAGACGCTCGCCATCGCACTCGCCGACCTGCCCCGGCAGATCGACGGTTTCGACACGGTCGAATGGCTGGTGATCGATGACGGCAGCAGTGACGAGACAGCGGCCGTCGCACAGGCCAACGGCGTCCATCACGTGGTACGCCACAGTGTCAATCTTGGCCTGGCCCGCGCCTTCATGACCGGGCTCGATGCATGCCAGCGCCTCGGTGCGGACGTGATCGTCAATACCGATGCCGACAATCAGTACAACGCGGCCGACATCCCCGCACTGGTCGCGCCCATACTGGACGGGCGGGCGGATATCGTGGTCGGCGCACGCCCGATCGATTCCATCGAGCATTTCTCGCCGGTCAAGAAGATCCTGCAGAGACTTGGGAGCCGCGTCGTCCGATTCGCGAGCAAGACCGACATCCCCGATGCGCCGAGCGGCTTCCGGGCGATCTCACGTCGTGCGGCGCAGCAACTGGTCGTGTTCAACGATTATACCTACACGCTGGAAACCATCATCCAGGCCGGCCAGCGCGGCATTCCCATTGTCTCCGTGCCGGTCCGCGTGAACGGGGACCTG
>Ga0182737_1000347_pt1 | contig 71199 bp, 66 predicted proteins | sample eDN5th30CBELigOP_FD_128878 | JGI IMG/M metagenome (GOLD analysis project Ga0182737, IMG submission 128878) | Enriched Organic Plus compost microbial communities from Emeryville, California, USA - eDNA 5th pass 30_C BE-Lig OP (version 2) (version 2) ...
CACACCTCCGTCCCACGCCCACCCGCCAGCACCAGCGGCTGCAACGAGCCCTGCGCCGACCACGAATGAAACACATGCGCCCGATCAAGATCAAACGTGCGCTGATTGCCGGACTCAGTCATGCGGATGCGGGGTCGAGCAGTTCGGCGAGCGGCGTGCTCGGCATCGCATGCGCCTCGCCGACGGACGCGTTCGCCAGCAGGCCGGCGTGGGTGTTGAGCCCCCGTGCGAGCGCGGGATCGGCGGCGAGCGCGTCCCGCCAACCACGTCCCGCGATCGCCCGCAGGTAGGGGAGCGTCGCGTTGGTGAGACCGTAGGTCGAGGTGGCCGGCACAGCGCCGGGCATGTTCGCGACGCAGTAGAACACCGAGTCGTGCACGCGGAACGTGGGGTTCGAGTGGGTCGTCGGCCGGGCGTCCTCGAAGCAGCCGCCCTGGTCGATCGCGATGTCGACGAGCACGCTGCCCGGCTTCATGCGGGCGACGAGCTCGTTCGTCACCAGTCTCGGCGCCTTCGCGCCCGGGATCAGCACGGCGCCGATGACGAGGTCGGCGGCGAGACACGCGCGCTCGATCTCGAAGGCGTTCGATGCGATCGTCTGCACCCGGCCGCCGTGGATCGCGTCGATCTCCCGCAGGCGGGCGAGGCTCGTGTCGAGCACCGTCACCCTGGCGCCGAGGCCGAGGGCGATCTGCATCGCGGCCGTGCCGGCTACGCCGGCGCCGATGACGACGACGTGCGCGACGTGCGTGCCGGGGATGCCGGGGACGAGCAGGCCGGGTCCGCCTGCGGGCTTGAGCATCGCGTTCGCCCCGACGATCGGCGCGAGCCGACCTGCGGTCTCGCTCATCGGCGCGAGGAGGGGCAGCGACCGGTTCGGCAGCTGGACGGTCTCGTAGGCGATGGCCGTCACCCGTGCGTCGAGCAGGCGCCTCGTGAGCTCGGGTTCGGCCGCGAGGTGCAGATACGCGAAGAGCACGAGGTCCTCGCGGAAGCGGTCGTACTCGGCACGGACCGGTTCCTTGACCTTGAGCACGAGGTCCGCGTCGTCCCAGGCCGCCGCGGCGTCGGGGACGATCTGCGCGCCCGCGGCGGCGAACGCCTCGTCCGCGATGCCCGAGCCCTGGCCCGCCCCCGCCTCGACGAGCACCCGATGGCCCGCCCCGGTCAGCTCCCGTGCCCCCGACGGCGTCAAGGCTACACGGAATTCGTTGTCTTTGATCTCTTTTGGTATCCCGATCCGCATGGATACACAATATCCGATGCGGAAATCGAAGGGCTACTCGGAATCGAGGATCGCCTTCGACCGGGAGCCGAAGGGGCTGAAGCACCGCCGAGACGAGGTTGTGGCGGCCGACCCCTTCACGCTCAACTACCGGTGCGCGTTCCGCGAGCTCATGGACGTCGTCGCCGAGCGCTTCCCCGCCGCCGGCACCGAATGTCGGAACGCGACGAGCAGCTCGACGTGCGGGTCCAGGCGATCCGGCCCGAGGCGCACGGGATCCTGTCGGTGGAGTTACGGCGTCCGGACGCACCGAGCTGCCCGGATGGGAGCCCGGCGCGCACGTGAGCGTGCACCTGCCGAGCGGTGAGGCTCGGCAGCACTCGCTGAGCTCGGATCCGTCCGACCGCTCGACGTACCGCATCGCCGTCCTCGACATTGCGGACGGACGCGGCGGATCCCGCGCGATGCACGAGCTGCGGGTCGGCGCCGTCGCTCCGATCGGCGTGCCGCTCAACACATTCCCCATGGACCCCGGCCGCGAGTTGGTGCTGCTGCTCGCCGGCGGCATCGGCATCACGCCCATCCTGTCCATGGCGCGCGGCGCGGCGCGCGTGGGGCGTCCGGCGACGCTCGTCCACGCGGGCCGCGGGCTCGGCGCCATGCGTTCATCGATGAGCTGAGCGGACTGCCCGGCATCGACGTCCGCCTCGTTCCCGACGACGAGCTCGGGTGCCCCGACTTCGGGACGGTCATCGCCGAGCACGCGATGGCCGTGGTCTACGCGTGCGGTCCCGCGGCGATGCTGGAGGCGGTCGAGCGGGCCTGCGCGGCGCCGGTCAGGAACTCAGGCTCGAGCGCAGCCGGCGGAGCGTCGGCGTGCACCGCGGCGAGACGACCTTCGAAGCCGTGCGCGCGCCGAACCCGGTGCCCGAGCCCGTCGAAGGGCGCGCCCGGGAACCGGGATTCCGCAACAGCTCCTAGAGGCGGGACCAGGCGGCGGTGAGCACCGAGCGGAGCATCCCCTCGATCTCGTCGAACTCCGCCGGCCCGATGGTGAGCGGCGGGGCGAGCTGCACGACGGGGTCGCCGCGATCGTCGGCGCGGCAGTACAGGCCCGCCTCGAAGAGCGCCTTCGAGAGGAAGCCGCGCAGCAGCCGCTCCGACTCGTCCGCGTCGAAGGTCGCCTTCGTCGCCTTGTCCTTGACGAGCTCGATGCCGAAGAAGTAGCCGTCGCCACGGACGTCGCCGACGATCGGCAGGTCCTTGAGCCGCTCGAGCGCGGCGCGGAAACGCGGCGAGTGCTCGCGCACATGCGCGTTCAGCCCCTCCTCGTCGAAGATCGCGAGGTTCTCGAGCGCGACGGCCGCCGAGACGGGATGCCCGCCGAAGGTGTAGCCGTGGTAGAACGTCGTCTCGCCGTGCCGGAACGGTTCGTACACCCGGTCGCTCACGATCGCGGCGCCGATCGGGGAGTAGGCGCTCGAGAGACCCTTCGCCGTGGTGATGATGTCGGGCACGAGACCGTACGCGGTCGAGGCGAACGTCGCGCCGATCCGCCCGAACGCGCAGATCGTCTCGTCCGCGACGAGCAGCACATCGTAGCGATCGCAGATCTCGCGGACGCGCTGCAGGTAGCCGGGCGGCGGCGGGAAGCACCCGCCCGAGTTCTGGACGGGTTCGATGAAGACCGCGGCGATCGACTCCGGCCCCTCGAACTCGATCAGCTCCGCGATCCGGTCGGCCGCCCACTGCCCGAACTCGACGCGCTGCACCGCCTCGGGCGCGCTCGGGTCGCTCGGGTGCCAGCCCTGCTCCTCGGCGCGGTAGAAGTTGGTGTTCGGCACGCGGAACGCGCCGGGCACGAGCGGCTCGAACGGGATCTTCATGCTCGGGATGCCGGTGATGGACAGCGCGCCCTGCGGGGTGCCGTGGTAGGCGACGAAGCGCGAGATGACCTTCGTCTTGCCCGGTCGGCCCTGCAGCTTCCAGTACTGCTTGGCGAGCTTGAACGCGGTCTCGACGGCCTCGCCGCCGCCGGTGGTGAAGAAGACCCGGTTGAGGTCGCCGGGCGCCTCGTCGGCGAGCCGGTCGGCGAGCTCGATCGCCGCCGGGTGCGCGTACGACCAGATGGGGAAGAACGCGAGCTCCTCGGCCTGCCGCGCGGCCGCCTCGGCGAGGCGCCGGCGCCCGTGGCCGACCTGGACCGTGAACAGCCCGGCGAGGCCGTCGAAGTACGTCCGGCCCTCGATGTCGGTGATCCGGTGGCCATCGCCCTTGACGATGATCGGGACGCCTTCGCCGTGCAGCGTCGACTGCCGGGTGAAGTGCATCCAGAGGTGATCCTTGGCCTTCTGCTGGAGTTCTGCGGGTGTGGACATGGTGTTCGCTCCTTAGCGGGTGCCCCAGTCGAAGCGCTCTTTGACGGTGCGCAGGTTGACGAAGGTCTCCGTGCCGACGACGCCCTCGAGCGCTCGGATGCGGTGGTTCAGCACCGTGATCAGCGCGTCGTCGTCGGCGACGACGCATTCGGCGAGGATGTCGAAACTGCCGGCTGTGAGGATGACGTACGCCACCTCGGTCATCTCGGCGATGCGCTCCGCGAGCTCGACCGTGTCGCCCGTGGCGCGGATCCCGATGAGCGCCTGGCGCGCGAAGCCGAGCTGCTTCGGATCGGTCACGGCGACGATCTGCATGAGCCCGGCGTCGATGAGCTTCTGCACCCGCTGGCGCACTGCGGCCTCGGACAGGCCGACCGCCTTGCCGATCTCCGCGTAGGAGCGCCGCCCGTCGGCCTGCAGCTGCTCGATGATCGACTTCGCGATGTCGTCAAGCGCGACGGGAGTGCGAGTCATATTGCGATTCTCTCAGACAGCACATGATGAGGCAAGCGAATCAGTCGTTCAAGGCGGTGCTGACGACTGATTCGATGGTCGTACGGCGTGACTACAATGGCCGCACACCCGCCGCAGAGGAGAACGCCATGTCCGGATTCGCCGTCGTCGACCCGTACACGCTCGAGACCGTCCGGGAGGTGCCCTTCGCCACGCCCGAGCAGGTCGAGGACGCGCTCGCGACCGTCTGGGAGGGCTGGCGAGAGGTCGGCGACACTGCCGTGGAGGAGCGCGCCGCGTGGATCGGCCGGGTCGCGGACCTGCACGAGGAGCGCGCCGAGGAGCTCGCCGAGCTCATCGTGCGCGAGATGGGCAAGCCGCGCCCGCAGGCCGTCGGCGAGGTCGAGTTCGCGGCCGCGATCTACCGGTACTACGCCGAGCACGGCCCTGCGCTGCTCGCCGACGAGCCGATCGAGGGCGCCGCCGCCACCGCGTACCTGCGCAAGTCGCCGACCGGCCCGCTGCTCGGGATCATGCCGTGGAACTTCCCCTACTACCAGGTGGCGCGCTTCGCGGGGCCGAACGTCGTCGTCGGCAACCCGATCCTGCTCAAGCACGCGCCGCAGTGCCCCGACTCGGCCGCCGCGATCGAGCGCGTCTTCCGGGACGCCGGGGTGCCCGCCGGCTTCTACACGAACGTGTTCGCCTCCACCGAGCAGGTCGCCGGGATCATCGCCGACCCGCGCATCCGGGGCGTCTCGCTGACCGGCTCGGAGCGCGCCGGCACCGCGGTCGCGGAGCTCGCCGGCCGGCACCTGAAGAAGGTCGTGCTCGAGCTCGGCGGCTCGGACCCGTTCATCGTGCTCTCGGCCGAGGACCTCGACGCCGTCGTCGACGCCGCCTTCGAGGCGCGCTTCGACAACAACGGGCAGTCCTGCAACGCGCCGAAGCGGTTCATCGTCATCGACGCGCTCTACGAGGACTTCGCCGCGAAGCTGACCGAGCGGATGGCGGCGGTCGCGCCGGGCGACCCGAACGCGGAGGACACCGTGCTCGGGCCGCTCAGCTCGGAGCTCGCCGCGATCCGCATCGAGGACCAGGTGCGCCGGGCGCTCGACGCAGGGGCCACCGCGCGGCTCGCGCCGGCGCCGCGGGACGGCGCGAAGTTCTCCCCGGTCGTGCTCGAGGGCATCACCGCCGAGAACCCGGCGTACCGCGAGGAGTTCTTCGGCCCGGTCGCCTCGCTCTACCGGGTCGGGTCGGAGGAGGAGGCGATCGAGGTGGCCAACGGCACCGAGTTCGGGCTCGGCTCCTACGTGTGGACGACGGACCGGGCGCAGGCGCTGCGGATCGCGGACCGGCTCGAGACGGGGATGGTCTACATCAACACGGTGCTGGCGGACTCGCCGGAGCTGCCGTTCGGCGGCACCAAGCGCTCCGGCACCGGCCGCGAGATGGGCGCGGTCGGCATCGAGGAGTTCGTCAACCAGAAGCTCGTCTACATCGCGTAGCACTCCCAGGATCCGTTCACCGGCGCACGGTCGGATGGATCCCGAGGGCGCACCGGACCGCATGGCCGGGGGCGCCCTCGCCAGCTCCTCGTCTCAACGCGCGCGCTCGAGCAGCTCCGCGGTCGCCTCCCAGAGCCGTGACTCGCGGGCTGGATCGACCGCGAACGGCTCGACCGCGCGCTCCTTCGACTTCACGACGAACGCGCCGTCGCGCAGCTGCGCCCAGCGCGCGTCGAGCGCGACGGCGGCGAGCATCGGGCCGGACTTCGCGGGCGACGAGACCCCCGGGATGCGGGCGATCGCCGCGAGCGCGCGCCGCACCGGCTCGCCCATCTCCCGGGAGAGGCCCGTCGAGGGCATCCATCCCGGCTCGAAGACCGAGACCTGCACGCCGGCGGGCGCCCGCCGCTGCAGCTCGTGCGCGTAGTAGATGATCGCGAGCTTCGAGTTGGAGTAGGCGACGCCGGCCTCGCGCAGGCTCGAGGGCGCCCGCTCGGGCGAGGCGAGCTCGATCGGATCGCGCCAGTCCGAGGGGGCGACGCCGAGCATTCGACGGAACGCGTTCTCGTAGTACGTGTTCGAGCCGAGCAGCACGATGCGGGCCGGCTCCGCGAGGGCATCGAGCAGATCGCCGATGAGCCGTGCGTGGGCGAGATGGTTGACCGCGAAGGTGCGCTCGTAGCCGTCCGCGGTCACCGCCCTCGTCATGCTGCCCGTGACGCCCGCGTTCGCGACGATCGCCCGCAGCGGTCGCAGCGCCTCGGAGGCGAGCAGCTCCCGTGCCCGTGCCGCCGCGGTCCGGACGTCGCCGAGCCGGGCGAGGTCCACGCCGATCGCGTGCGCCGTCGCCCCGGCGAGGCGCGTCTCCGCCGCGATCGCCTCGAGCCCGGCCCCGGGTCGGCCGAGCAGCAGCAGGTCGGGGCGCTCGGGCGCGGGGCGGCGCGCCATGGCGAGCGCCGTCTCCCTGCCGAGGCTGCCGGTCGGTCCGGTGATGAGGACGGTGCCCGCGGCGATCGGGCTCGATGCGGCGCGGGCGGCTGGTTCCGTGGTCATGACCTCCACGTTCCCGCGGTCGCCGCGGTCCGGGCAGTCGTCGGTCTGTCGTAGGACCGGCAGGGCCAGGACGGGGCGCTGCTCGGGAGCGCACACTGGGTGGGTGGAGAACTGGGAGTTCGGACAGGCGGTCCGACGCTGGCGCGACCGGGTCGCGCCGGAGACGGTCGGCGTCCCGCTCGGCCGCCGGCGCCGGGCGGCCGGGCTGCGGCGAGAGGAGCTCGCCGCGCTCGCCGGGATCTCCGTCGACTACCTGACCAGGCTCGAGCAGGGGCGCGCGTCCGCTCCGTCCGTGCAGGTCGTCGAGGCGCTCGCGAGGGCGCTCCGCCTCGGCGACGGCGAGCGCGAGATGCTCTTCCATCTGGCGGGCCACGCCGCTCCCGGTGCGGACCTGGTCTCCTCGCGGGTCACGCCGAGCGTCCAGCGGCTGCTCGATCGGCTCGCCGGCAGCGCCCTCGCCGTCTACGACGCGACCTGGACGCTCGTCTCGGCGAACGCCGCGTACGACGCGCTCATGGGCGCGACGACGTCCTGGCGCGGCATCGAGCGGAACGCCGTCTGGCGGAACCTCGTCGGCCCGCCGGGACGCGTGGTCCACACCTCCGAGGAGCGGGCGGGGATGCAGGCGCAGCTCGTCGGCGACCTGCGGCTGACGGCCGCCCGCTACCCGGCCGATCGTCGTCTCCGACAGCTCGTCCGCGAGCTGCGATCGCTGAGCCCTCGGTTCGCCGAGCTCTGGGACTCGCCCGAGTCCCTCGATCGCCGCGATCCGGGTCGGCGCAAGGTCGTCGACCATCCGGACGTCGGACGGATCGCGCTCGAGTGCGACACGCTCGTCGTCGCCGGGGACGACCTGCGCGTCATGGTCTACACCGCGGAGCCGGGGACGGAGGACGCCGAGCGTCTCGGGCTCGCGATCGTGCTGGGGACCCAGGTGCTCGCCCGGTAGGCGTCGGGCCGCCCCGGGCAGTCCATCGGGACGATGGACTCGCCGACCGCTCGGCGATCTCGAGCGCGCCCGTTGCGACGCGGCTCAGCTCATCGGCTCGGGCGCGCCGCGCAACGCGATGGTGCCGCCGTCGCGCACGCCGTCGAAGCGGTAGACGCCCCAGCGGATGCCCTGCGACTCCTCGGGCGCGCCGGTCCACGTCCACCCCGCGATGCGGGACGAGTCGGCCGGGCACTGCGGCGGGTAGGACTCCATGACGACCGTGCACAGCACGGGACCGTCGCCGTCGTCGAGCACCGTGCCCTCGAACGTCCGGGCGACGGGGCCGGCCAGCGCGACCAGGAATGCCAGCACCGTGAGCACCGACGCGACCGGCGTCATCACCGCCCGCTCGAGCTTCGAGCGCGAGATCGCGTTCAGGACGAGGCTCAGCGCGAAGACCGCGAAGATCACCCAGGCGAGCACCAGCGCGACCCCGTTCGGCAGCACGTCGATCACGCCGGCCAGATCGAGGGGCACCATGCCGATCGCGGCATACACGAGCAGGGTGACGGCGGAGCCGATCCGGTATCCCCGCGGCAGCACGCCGGCGTGCTGGCCGCCCCACGCGAGCCGGCCCCACGGGGCGCCGAGCGCGAGCGCGAGCTGGAAGACGACGAGCAGGGCGAGGACGGCGGCGAGCAGGATCGCGACGAGCACGAGCGGCAGGATAGCCGCGCTAGGAGAACGGCACCTCGGGGAACGGGTCGTCGGGCAGCCGCGCGATCCGGATGCTCGGCCCGCCCGCCGCGGCGAGCTCGGCGGCGTGCAGTCGGAGCAACGCGAGCGCGATGCCGGATGCCCCGACCTGGTGGCCGACCTCCGCCTTGAGCGTGCCGGTCGGCAGCACGTGCGACTCGCTGTACCAGCGGCGGCCGCGGTCGTCGGTCACCGCGCGGATGAGCAGGTCGTCGCCCTGCGCGCGGGCGGCCTCGAGCCACAGCGGATCGCCGGTGAGCTGCCACAGCCCGACGAAGGACTCGAGCACCGCCGCCGATCCGCAGCACTGGTGGAACACGGCGGTGTTGCCCGGCGTCTGGCGTCCCGGCACGCCGCTGCGCAGGATGCCGCGGCCGAAGCGGAGCGCCCACTCGAGGTGCTCGGGGTCGCCGGTCGCCTGGTGCACGCCGAGGAAGGCGCGGATCACGCCGGAGCTGCCGGTGCAGTAGCCGAAGGAGTAGGTGCCGCCGAGCCGGCGCAGCACGGCCGCGTCGCCCGCGACGGTGGCCGCGGCCGCGATGCCGCGCGCGGCCCTCGCGGCGGCCTCCCGGTAGCGGTCGTCGCCGGTGGCCTGAGCGAGCCGGGCGAGCACGAACGCGATGCCGACCGTGCCGAGCTCGAAGCCGTCGAGCTCGAGCTCCGGCGGCAGGTGGAGCAGCTCGGGGGCGACGCCGAGCCAGGTGGAGGCGTCGTCGCCGCGTCGCTCGCCGGCGAGGATCAGCTCGCCAGCGGCCGCCGCGGCGTCGAGATAGCGCGCGTCGCCGAGCCGGTCGGCGGCCTCGAGCAGGCCGAGGACGATGCCGCCGTCCCCGAGGAGCGCGTCCGAGCCGGTCCAGCCGTCCGCGCGGTCCCCGGCGGCGCCGCGGCGCGCGAGGATCGCGTCGAAGACGGCGGTCGCGGTCTCGCGCAGCGCCGGCTCGCGGTCGGCGAACTCGAGCAGCACGTCGCCGATGCCCGCGAGCCCGCCGTAGTGGGCGACGCCGGTCCCGGCGATGTCGAGGAAGCGGTCGTCGGCGTGGTCGATCCAGGCGTCCGCCACGAACGCGATCGCGCGGCGGGCGCGGGCGGCGTGCTCGGACCGCTCGGCGCCGTCGAGGACGTCGGCGGCGGCGAGCGAGTACCAGGCGATGCCGGTGGCGCCCGTGTTCAGGCTCACCGGGCCGTAGCCGGGCTCGAACTCGGGCCGGTCCGGCCAGGCGGTCCAGCGGCTCGATCGCTCGTCGATCGGCACCTCGCCGGCGTCGATCCACTGCTGCACCTGTGCGAGCGCCGTCGGCAGGTCGGGGAGCTCGGTGCCGGGGAAGGGGACGCCGTCCACGAGCGGACGCAGCGAGGGGACGACGATGGGGACGGAGGTCATGCGGGTTCCTTTCCGGGCGGCGAGGCGAGCTGCGACGCGGGCAGCGCGGCGAGCAGCTCGCGCGTGGTCTCGTGGCGCGGCGCACGGAACACGTCCTCGGCCGGGCCGCGTTCGACGACTCGGCCGGCGCGCATCACGAGCACGTCGTCGCACATGTGCCGGATCACGCCGAGGTCGTGCGAGATGAACAGCATGGCGAGTCCGAGCTGCTGCTGGACGTCGGTCAGCGCGTCGAGCACCTGCGCCTGGATCGAGACGTCGAGCGCGGAGACCGGCTCGTCGCATACGAGCACCCGCGGCGCGCGCGCGAGCGCGCGCGCGATCGCGACCCGCTGCCGCTGGCCGCCGGACAGGGTGAGCGGACGCCGGCGCAGGTGATCGGGGCTCAGCCCGATCCTCGTCACGAGCTCGACGGCGCGCTCCTCGCGCTCGCCCCGCGGCACGCCCGTCAGGGCGAGCGCCTCGCGCAGGATCGCGCCGACCGTCGCCCGGGGGTCGAACGAGCTGAGGGCATCCTGGTAGACCGACTGGATGACGCCGCGCCGGTCGCGGCGATCGCGCTCGGGGACCCCCGACCAGGGGCGGCCCTCGAGCCGCACCGCGCCGGCGTCCGGCTGCTCGAGGCCCAGGACGATCCGTCCGAGCGTCGTCTTGCCCGAGCCCGACTCGCCGACGATCCCGAGCGTCGTGCCGGGGGCGAGCTCGAACGACACGTCGTCCACCGCGCGCAGCCGCCCGCCGTCCGCCCGCCGGAAGCTCTTCGACACGCCCTCGACCGAGACCAGCGCGGTCGCGTCGCCGGAGGCGGCCGCCGGCGGCTCGCGCCGGACGATCCGCGCCAGGTCGAGCCGGTCGCCGGAGCTCAGCCGTGTGCCCCGCGGATGCAGGCTCGGCTCGGCGGCGAGCAGCGCGCGGGTGTACTCGTGCCGGGGCGCGGCGAGCACCGTCGCCGTCGGGCCGGCCTCGACGATCCGGCCCTCGCGCATCACCGCGACGCGGTCGGCGATCCGGGCGACGACCGCCAGGTCGTGGCTGATCAGCAGCAGGCCCGCGCCCTCCTCCTTCAGGCGCTGCAGCAGCAGGAGCACCTGGCGCTGCACGGAGACGTCGAGGGCCGTCGTCGGCTCGTCGGCGATGAGCAGCCGTGGCCGGTTGATCGTCGCGGAGGCGACGAGCGCGCGCTGGCGCTGGCCGCCGGAGAGCTGGTGGGCGTACTGCCGGACGCGGAGCTCGGGCTCCGGGATCGCGACGTGCCGCAGCTCCTCGATCACCGCCTCGCGGGCCTGCGCGCGCGAGAGGCGCCGTCGGGCGCGGCGCGCGTGCGTCACGAGCGACTCGCCGACCTCCCGCCCGATCCGCCGCAGCGGGTCGAGCGAGACGAGCGCGTCCTGTGCGACGAGCGCCGCCTCGCGCCCGCGGATGGTGCGCCAGCCCCGCTCGTCGACGGCGCGCCCGTCGTGGCCGACCACCTCGAGCCGCTCCGCGGCGACGACGCCGCCGGCGGGCACCAGCCCGAGCAGCGCCCGCGAGGTCAGCGTCTTCCCGGAGCCCGACTCGCCGACCAGGGCGAGGCACTCGCCGGCGTCGAGGCGCAGGCTCACGCCGTCGACGACCGCCCGGTCGCCGAATCGGACCGTGAGGCCCGCCACGTCCAGGATCGCGTTCATGCCTCCCGCCCTTCGAACCTCGCCTGCAGCCAGCGGCCGAGCACCGTCGTCGAGATCACCGTCGCGGTGATCGCCAGGCCCGGGAACACCGCGACCCACCAGGCGGTCGCGAGCGAGCCGCGGCCGTCGCTGAGCATGAGCCCCCACTCGGGGGTGGGCGAGGCGGGGCCGAGGCCGAGGAAGCTGAGCCCCGAGCCGGCGATGATCGCGGTGCCGACGCCGATCGTCGCGAGCACGAGCAGCGGGCCGATCACGTTCGGCAGGATCCGCCGGACCACGATCGCGCCGCGCCGCTGGCCGAGCGCGACCGCCGCCTCGACGAACGCCGCCTGCCGGACCTGGAGCGTGCCGGCGCGGACGATGCGCGCGTAGACGGGGACCGCGGCGATCGTGATGGCGATGACGAGGTTCACCGTGCCCGCGCCGAGCATCGCGATGATGACGAGCGCGATGAGCAGCTCGGGCAGCGCGAGCAGGATCTCGAGCAGTCGCTGCACCACGTTGTCGACCCAGCGCGGCGCGAGGCCCGAGGCGAGGCCGATCACCGTGCCGGTGACCACGGCGACGACGGTCGCGGTGAAGCCGAAGGACAGCGAGATCGAGGCGCCGTGGACGACGCGCGCGTAGATGTCGCGCCCGAGCCGGTCCGTCCCGAACGGGTGGCCCGGTCCGGGCGGCAGCTCCGAGGCCTTGGTGTCGGTCGCGAGCGGGTCGAGCGGCGTGAACCAGCCGGGGAGGAACGCGGCGGCGACGAGGAGGAGCAGCACGGCGCCCGCGACGATCGCCGCCACCGGCGGGATCCGGAGGCGGGTGCGGGTCTCGAGCGCCTGCGTGGTCATCGGGCGCTCCGCAGGCGGGGGTCGAGCAGCGGATAGAGCGCGTCGACGATCAGGTTGATGACGACGAACACCGCGGCGGCGAGGAACACGAGCGCCATCACGACCGGCAGGTCGCGGTTCGTGATCGCCTCGAGCGCGACGCGGCCGATGCCCGGCCGCCCGAACAGCTGCTCGACGATGACGGCGCCGCCGAGCAGCGCGCCGACGATGTACGCCGCGAAGGTGGTCGCCGGCAGCGCCGCGTGCCGGAGCGTGTGGCGCGCGAGGAGCTGGACGGGTCCGAGGCCGCGCGCGAGCACGCTCGTCACGAACGGCTGCGCGTTCGCCGAGTCGAGCCCGTGCCGCAGCAGTTGGCTGAGCAGCCCCGCGATGGGCAGCGCGAGCGTGATCGCCGGCAGCACCAGGGCGGCGAGGCCCTGCCCGCCGGAGACCGGGAACCAGTGCAGCTGGAACGAGAACAGGGTGAGCAGCAGCAGGCCGGTCCAGAAGCCCGGCGAGGAGATGACGAGCAGCTCGAGCACGGACGCGACGGCGCGGGACACCCGGCCGCGCGCGGTGATCGCGATGACGAGCGCGATCAGGAGGGCGAGCACGATCGCGGCGCCGGTGAGCGCGAGCGTCGACGGCAGCTGCGCGCCGATCACGTCGGAGACCGGCCGCTGCAGCCGGTAGGAGGTGCCGAAGTCCAGCAGCAGGATCCGGCCGAGGTAGCCGAAGTACTGCTCGAACGGCGGCCGGTCGAGGCCGAGGTCCTCGCGGATGCGCGCCTTGACCGCGTCGGAGGCCTGGGTCTGCGCGCCGAGCATGATCGCGACCGGGTCGCCCGGCACGAGCTTGAGGACCAGGAAGGCGAGCGTCGCCGCGCCCCAGAGCACGACGAGCGCGCCGACGAGCCGGGGCAGGTACCGCACGACGGCGGCACCTGCCCGGCTCCAGCGGTCGCGACCGCTCACTGCCCCTTCGTCGTCCACGCGTCGTAGAGCAGCGGCCAGCCGGTGATGTCGGCCCGCAGCCCGCCGATGGCGGAGCCCGAGGCGGTGATGTTGCCGGGGATGTAGACCGGCACGATCGCCGCGTCCTCGACGGCCCACTGCTGCACCTGCGCGTAGAGCTCGGCGCGCTCGGCGTCGTCCGTCGACTCGGAGGCGGCGACCACCCAGTCGTCGACCTGCGGGTCGTCCACGAACGAGGCGTTCTGGATCGGCGCGAACTCGGAGTAGAGGTGCAGGCGCAGGATGTCGCCGTCGGAGCGCACGAAGCTCCAGTCGACGATGTCGTAGGTGCCGCCGAAGAGCTGGTCGAGGTAGCCGCCGACGTCGAGCCGGTCGACGACGAGCTCGAAGCCGATCTTCTTCAGGTCCGCCTGGAACGCGTCGACGAGGCTCGCGCGGTCCTCGCGGGTCTGGGTGGCGACCCAGTGCACGCTGAGGCGCTGCCCGTCCTTCGTGCGGTAGCCCTCCGAGTCGAGCTCGGTCCAACCCGCCTCGTCGAGCAGTCTCCCGGCCTCATCGGGGTCGTACTCCCAGGTGCCCTCGACCGACGCGTCGTACGCGTTCGGCGTGGTCGGGGAGAGGACGCTCCACGCCCGCTCGTAGAGCCCGTCGTAGACGGCGTCGACGGCGGAGCCGATGTCGATGCCGAGCTGGAACGCCTTGCGGATGGGCTGCTCCTGGAAGAGGCCGGTGGAGTGGTTGAGGAAGATCGACCACGGCAGCCCGGGCGCGTTGACGCTCGAGATGGTGATGGCGGGGTCGGCCTGCAGGGTCGGGACGTCGCTCGGCGAGACGTTGCTCGCCACGTCGATCTCGCCGCTGGTCAGCGCGCCGGCGCGGACCGAGCCCTCCGGCAGGATCCGATAGACCAGCTCGTCGGGGTGGACCGGGCCGGTGTGCAGGGCGTTGGCGGGCGCCCAGTCGTAGTCGGGGTTCTTGGTGAACGCGATCTCCTGACCTTCGACGTAGCGGTCGAGGATCCAGGGACCGGTGCCGACCGTGATCCCGGGTCCGCCGGCGGCGAGCTGGTCGGCGCTGGACTCGAGCACCGCGGGCGAGAAGAAGCCGAGGTAGGTGGTGCTCAGGCCCTGCAGCAGCGGAGCGTAGGGCCGGTTGAGCGAGACGACCACGGTGCGGTCGTCGACGACCTCGGTACCCGCGTAGGCGTCGCCGCCGAGCAGGGCGGCGGCGTACTGCGACTTGGTGTCCGGGTTCGCGGCGCGATCGAGGTTGAGCTTCACCGCCTCCGCGTCGAAGGGCTCGCCGTCCTGGAACGTCACGCCCTCGCGGAGGTGGAACGTGTACTCGAGCCCGTCCGGGCTGATCTCCCATGACGCGGCGAGCCAGGGCTGGAACGAGCCGTCGGCGTCCTGCACGACGAGCGAGTCGAAGACGTTCCGCAGCACGAGCGCGGAGATGTCGGCGGCGCTCACGTGCACGTCGAACTGCGATGCGACGTCGGAGTCGATGGCCACGGTGATGGTGCCGCCCTCGACGGGATCGCCGGCGGCGCCCCCGTCCGCGGGGCCGCTGCAGCCGGCCAGGGCGAGCCCTGCCGCCGCCACGAGGGCGAGCCAGCCGGCTCGCCGCGCGCCTTGCGTGCGCTGGATCATTGCTGTGTCACTCCTCACTGGTGCGCCGGGCGGGAGGTCGCCATCCGTCCGCGACGCTGCACGACGTTCCGCAACGTTGCGCAATGGGACGCGCGACCTCGACCGGCGCTGTGAGACTAGTCACGAGGTCATCCCTTCGATCGCTTCGTGACGAGGGGTTGCGAATAGTGGGACGAGCGGCGGCGCGAGTCCCGGAAATGGCTGGTGATCCGAGCATGACGACCGTCTACCACGGCCCGCGGCGGCGGGGCCGGCCGCCCCGCACGACGAGCAGCCGGGTCGCGGCGACGGCGCTGCGGCTGTTCCGGGAGCGCGGCTTCGAGGCGACGACGGCCGACGAGATCGCCGTCGCCTGCGGGATCAGCCGGTCGACGTTCTTCCGCTACTTCGGCTCGAAGGCGGAGATCCTCTGGCACTGCCACGCCGAGCAGGTCGCCGCGCTCGAGCAGCGGCTGCGTTCCGCTCCCGCCGCCGCCGACCCGTTCGCCGTCGTCGCGAACGCCGTGGTCGACGCGACGCGGAACGTCGGTGCGGAGGAGGCCGCGGCCGCTCGCGACCACCAGGCGCTCGTCCGCGCGCGGCCGGACCTGGACCCGATCGGGCGCCCCTGGTCGGCCCGCCGCATCGACGCGATCCGCGAGTACGTCGCCGCGCAGCTCCGGCTGGAGCCGTTCGCGATGCCGGCCGTCGCGTTCGCGTACGCCGTCGACGCGGCCGTCCGTGCCGCCGGGGTCCGGTTCGCGCACTCCGAGGGGGAGGAGCTGCACGAGCTGGTCGCGGCGACCGTCGCCCCGATCCACGCGGGCTTCGCCGCGAGCCACCTGCCGGTGGTGGATTAGCCCAGCTCCTGGAAGAGCGTGATCTGGAGCTCGCCGGGCGCCTGCAGCCGCGCGTTCAGCGAGCGCCACGGCGTCTCGCGGGCCGATGCGACCACCTCGGCCCCGGCCTCCGCCAGCTCCGCGGTCCTCGCTCGCGCGTCGTCCACCTGGAAGGCGACCCGGATCCGGGCGCTCGGCCGTCCGTCCGCCTCGACCGCGTCGATCATTCGCACCTGCGAGCGGTTGGCGAGCTCCAGCGTCGCGACGCCGGCGCTCAGGATCGCGACTCGCGCGTCCCCGTCCCCGCTGAACGCCGCCTGCTCCGGCGGCCCGAGGGCATCTCGGTAGAAGGCGAGCGCCGCGTCGAAGTCCTCGACCTCGACGACGGGCCGAAGCTGGCGGACGGCGGACTTCGGCACGTCGTTCATGGCGTCGTTCATGGCGTCCATCCTGCTCCGGTCGCGGGAGGGCTCGGCGATGCGCTCGCGATCGCGACGGGGGAGGACGAGCCGCCGGCATCGCGGGTTCGGAACGCGGCCTCTCGGCTGCCGTGCTCATCGGCGTCTCACCGCCACGGGCGGTCCCACCGCAATAGGCCGTCTGCCCGGCAGCGGGACCGGGGTCCGGGCAGGATCGTGAGTGGCGGGCGGGATCGCACGATAGCGCGCGGACTCCTCCCCGGTGCCCCGGACGATGCGCCAGCCCCGATCGTGGACATGGAGGTGGTGAAAGCGGCAGAGCAGCACCCCATCGGCGATGTCGGTGCGCCCGCCGTGCGCGTTCCACTCGTCGATGTGATGCGCCTCGCACCATGACGGCGGTCGGTCGCAGCCGGGCCAGATGCAGCCGCCGTCGCGGGCGGCGAGACCGATCCGCTGCCGGTGCGTGAAGAGCCGCCGGTCCCGGCCGACGTCGACCACCTGGCCGGATCGGTCGAAGTGGATGGGCACCGCCGTGCCCGCGCAGATGGTCCGCTCCGCGGTGCGGACCGAGACGAGCGCGGCCTGCCCCTCCAGTCGCGCGACGCCGGCGTCGACGTGGTCGCTCGCGCCCGGGTCGACCGGCCGCCCGGTGCGCGGGTCCAGCCCGCGGGCGCGCAGGTCGGCGTCCGTGACGTGGATGCGCACCTGGGGGCGGATGCCGCCGATCAGCTCCTCGGGGCCGACCGCGGCACCGAGGCGGACGAGCTCGACGAGGCCGTCGGCCGCGAGCTGCTCGGTCGTGCGCGGATCCCGCTGGAGCCGTTCGGCCCGCTCGCGATCGGCGGAGCGCACGAACCTGGGCCTGCCGCGCCGCGGGGCGGTGATCGCGTCGAGCGCGCCCCGCACGATCGCCGCGGACTCGGGATCGAGGAGCGCGACGAGCCTCGTCATACCGTCGGGCTGCGCGAGCAGCCGCAGCGACCGCCTGGCGCGGAGCTCCCGCTCCCCTGTGAGGATCGAGGAGGCCTCGAGCCCGGCGCGGGCGCCGCGCGCCGCGATCCCCGAGCTGCTCGGCGGTCAGCCCTTCGGCGGCGGCCACGAGCTCGCCGACGACGTGCTCCACGTCGATCGGGTCGGCGCCCTCGGGGTCGCCGACCCCTCGCACGATCGCGTCCGCCGCAGCGATCGAGACGGTGCCATCGGCGATCGCCGGCGCGAGGACGGCGCCGATCCCGTCGGCGCCCGTGGACAGGGAGCCGACGCGGACGAGCGCGCCGGCGTCGCGGATCGAGATCCCCGTCGACTGCGCGACCAGCTGCTCCGGCGTCCTGGCGCCGAGCCGCGCGGCGAGCCCGGCGAAGCCCAGCGACCGGTCGGACCGTCGTGCGATCTCTCCTGCGACCTCGGCCAGCAGTGCCTCGATGCGGCGCCGCTCCGCCGACAACGCGCGCTGCCGCGCGAGCAGTGCGTCGTCGGAGAGCGCCGCGAGGGGCGCCGGCGACGGGGCGAGCTCGTGCATCAGATCCCTCCAGGGGCGATCGCTCGGCACGAGCGGGACCAGGCTATCGAAGATGTGTTCGACTCGTCAAGACCGCGGCCCGACGGGATCCGCCGGTGCGCCCAGGCGCCGGACCCGGCCGCCCGGCGCCTGGATCGGGCACTGGCCTGACGGTCGAGTCCGCGGATGCGAGCGTGCCGACCACCGCGTGCTTGAGTCGAGACCATGAACACCAGCAAGCAGGCCTTCGGGCAGTTCGTCATCGCCAAGCGGCAGGCGGCCCGGCTCACCCAGCGGGAGCTCGCCGAGCGCCTGCACGTCACCGAGTCCGCCGTCTCCAAGTGGGAGCGCGGCGTCTCCTACCCGGACATCACGCTGGTCGGCGTCCTCGCCGGCGCCCTCGGCGTCAGCGAGGGCGAGCTCATCAACGCGGGCGACGACCAGGACACCCGGCGGGTGGAGCGGGAGGCGCGCCGCTACCGCCGGTGGCGCGCCTCGCTGCTCTGGACGACGCTCATCGGCACCGCGATCGCGATCGTCGCCTGCGTCATCGTGAACCTCTCGGTGCAGCACACGCTGAGCTGGTTCTGGGTCGTGCTGCCCGCCGTCGCGATCGCGTTCAGCCTCACCTCGCTGCCGCTGCTGCCGATCCGGCGGGCCGGCTGGTGGGCGCTCGGCGCGGGCACCGCGAGCCTCTTCGCGCTGCTCGGCGTGGTGCGGCTGATGTACGGCTCGGGCCCCTGGCTCCCCATCCCGATCGCCGCCGTGCTGCTCGCCATCCTCCTGGTCTTCGGCCCGATCTGGCTGCGGGGGCTGCCCGCCCCGTGGCATCGCCACCGCACCGCGATCGCGCTGGGCGCCGACAGCGTCGCCCTGCTGCTGTTCCTGCTCCTCGTGCTCGCGACGGTCGGCAGCGCCGAGTGGTGGCTCCCGCGCGCGGTGCCGATCGCGCTCGCCGCGATGCTGCTGCCGTGGGGCATCGCCCTGATCGTCCGCTACCTGCCGCTCGCCGGCCTCTACCGCGCCGCGATCGCCACCGCGTTCGGCGGACTGTACGCATTCCTCGCCACCCCGATGCTGCGCTGGCTCGGCGGCGAGGCGCGCACCTGGCAGCCGGTCGACCTCGGCGTCTGGCGCGGGAACGCCATCGCCGGCAACGTGCTGCTGCTCATCCTGCTCGCCGCGCTGCTCGTCGCCGTCGTCCTCGCGGTCGCCGCGGCGCTGCGGCGGCGCTGAGCGGCGGCGCCGAGTCCGGGCCGCCCCGCGTGGCCGCCGGACGAGGCGGCCCGCGCCCGTAGACTTTCCGGGTGACGGAGATCGTCAGCCGGCGGCGGACCAAGGCGTTCGCCCTGCCCGACCGCGACGATCACGTGCTCGAGCTCGCCTGGGGCGCCGCGACCGATGTCGGCCTGCGCCGCAGCGTGAACGAGGACAGCCTCGTCGCCGTGCCGGGCGTCTTCGCCGTCGCCGACGGGCTCGGCGGCCACTCGGCGGGGGATGTCGCCAGCGACGCGGCGGTCTCGCGGCTCGCGCAGAAGGCGAGGAGCCGGCAGCGCCGCGGGGCGATCATGGCGGCGCAGGACGTCGTCGACGCGCTCGTCGCGGCGAGCGAGGACATCGCGACCGCGACGCACGGCGTCGCCTACGGCAGCGGCACGACCGTCACCGGCATCGCGATCGTCGAGCACGAGTCGGCGCCGGCCATCCAGGTGTTCAACCTCGGCGACTCCCGCGTCTACCGCTTCCAGGACCACGTGCTCGAGCAGCTCACCCACGACCACTCCTATGTGCAGGAGCTGGTCGACACCGGCCAGCTCGCCGCGGAGGACGCGGAGCTGCACCCGGACGCGAACATCATCACCCGCGCGCTCGGCTTCGGCGAGGTGCCGGAGATCGACCGCTGGACGCTGCACCCCGCCGAGGGCACCCGCATCCTGATCTGCTCCGACGGGCTCACCCGCGAGCTGACGAACTCGACGATCGGCGTCCTGCTCGGCGTCGGCACCGGCCCGGACGAGACGGCGCGCTCGCTCGTCAACGCCGCGGTCGGCGCGGGGGGCCGGGACAACGTCACGGTCGTCGTGATCGACGTCCTCGCCGCGCCGCGGGTCCCCGGCGCCGGCGGTCCGCCGGAGCGCGCGCTGGCGGATACTGGAGCGGTCTGACGCCGAGCGGGTCGAAGGGTGGCGGGGTGAACTGCTTCTACTGCGGCGCGGTGCTCGCGCCCGGCACGTTCTTCTGCCCTGAGTGCGGCCGCCGGGTGTCCGACGACGGCCTGCCGGCGCAGGGCGCGGGGCTGTACGCGGATCCGCTCGCCTTCGAGCCCCCGCCCGCCGAGGACGCGGTCGACCGCGCGCAGGACCTCGTCGACGAGACGGCGAGCCTCCAGCTCACGCAGCCCGCCTCGAGGCCCTTCCTCCTCGTCTCGACGACGGGCCAGCGCTTCGAGGTGACCGGTCGCAGCCTGCTGGGCCGCAATCCGGCGCCCGCGCCGGGCGTGTCCTACGAGTCGATCCTCGTCGTCGTCGACCCGGGCAAGACGATCTCGAAGTCGCACGCGGAGCTGCTCGTCGTCGCCGACGAGCTGCTCGTCCTCGACCTCGAGTCCGGCAACGGCACGGTCGTCGAGACGCCCGGCCGGCCGCCGGTGCGGTGCGTGCCGGGCATGCCGCAGCCGGTCAGCCGCGGCAGCCGTCTCGTCCTCGGCCGCCAGGCCATCGACATCGAGTAGCCGGTCGCGCCGCACGATGCCGTCTCCACAAGCGGCATCGGCGCGGAGCCGTCCACAGAACGCGGTCGGGACGGCGCGCCGGGCGGCGTGCTCTGGTGGGCTGGGCGAGTGAACGTCGTGGGGATCGCCAGGCACGGCATCGGCGTGAGCGGGGCGCCGGTGATCGCGCTCGCGGTGGCGCGGGGCATCGTGCTCGACTGCGTCGCGCACGCGGATCCGGCGGCGCTGCGGCTGCAGCTCGCAGGGGCGGAGCGCGAGCTGGCCTGGATGGCGCGCCTCGCCGGGCGCGTGCGGCGCGCACCGCTGCCGCCGGGGGTCTCGCTCGCCGTGCGGATCGCGAACGGGGCGAGCACGGTCGGGCGGGTGCTCGTCGCCGAGCGGGAGACGGAGCTCGGGGAGCGGCTCGCGGCGGTCGTGCGGGTCGGCGTCGAGACGATCGAGCTCGACCGGCGCGAGGGGACGCCGCCGGTCCCCGTGACGCCGCGGCTGGTGTCGCTCGCGGAGGCGGGGGAGTCGTCGCGGCTCGCCGGTTGAGGCGCCCGCTGGTCTCGTGGGGCGTGGTTTCGAGACGGCCGCCGCGCGGCCTCCTCAACGACCGGTGGCTGCGCGGCCTCCTCAACCACCGGTGTCAGGGGAGGGGGGTCGCCGGGAGGCCGTGCGCGGCGGCGACGGCCGGGTTCGTCACGGCGCCCGCGTGGGTGTTGAGGCCGAGGGCGAGCGCGGGATCCGCCCGCAGCGCCTCGCGCCAGCCGAGGCCCGCGATCGCCCGGGCGTAGGGGAGCGTCGCGTTCGTCAGCGCATAGGTGGAGGTCACCGGCACGGCGCCCGGCATGTTCGCCACGCAGTAGAACAGCGAGTCGTGCACGCGGAACGTCGGGTCGCTGTGCGTCGTCGGCCGGCTGTCCTCGAAGCAGCCGCCCTGGTCGATCGCGATGTCCACGAGCACCGATCCCGGCTTCATCCCCGCGACCATCGCGTTCGTCACCAGCTTCGGCGCCTTCGCGCCCGGGATGAGCACCGAGCCGATGACGAGGTCGGCGCGGGAGACCGCGAGCTCGATCTCATAGGCGTTCGACGCGATCGTCGTCACGCTGCGGCCCCACACGTCGTCGATCTCGCGCAGCCGGAACAGGTTCGTGTCGAGCACCGTGACCGCCGCGCCGAGCCCGACCGCGACGTTCATCGCGTTCGTCCCGGCGACCCCCGCGCCGACGATGACGATCTCCGCCGGATGCGTCCCGGGCACCCCCGGCACGAGCAGCCCGGGACCGCCGAGCGGCTTCAGCATCGCGTTCGCCCCGACGATCGGCGCGAGCCGTCCGGCGACCTCGCTCATCGGCGCGAGCAGCGGCAGCGCGCGGCTCGGCAGCTGCACCGTCTCGTAGGCGATCGCGGTGACCCCGGACGCCAGCAGGGCGCGCGTCAGCGCCGGCTCGGCCGCGAGGTGCAGGTAGGCGAAGAGCACCAGGCCGTCACGGAATCGTCCGTACTCCGCCTCGATCGGCTCCTTCACCTTGAGCACCAGCTCGGCGTCCCACGCCGCCTCGGCGTCCGGCACGATCGTCGCGCCGGCCGCCAGGTACGCCTCGTCGGGGATGTTCGACCCGATCCCGGCCCCCGCCTCGACGCGGACCTCGTGGCCCGCCGCGGCGAGCTCGTGCGCGCCCGAGGGCGTCAGGGCGACGCGGAACTCGTTGTCCTTGATCTCGCGCGGCACGCCGATCCGCATGGGCACAGCGTAGTCGTGGGGTCCCGCGGGCGCGCCGCCGCGACCTCGGCCGCGTGTGAAGACTGTGTTACGGATCGGCCGCGATCCTCGTCCGGATCTCGTCCCTGAGCGCTCGCTGTGCGAATATTCATCTCGCCTTGCAAGGCCGCATCCGCATCCACCTGGCGCTTCGCCGTTTCGAGGGAACGATAGAGATGGTCCGACCGCTGCCCGAAGACCCCATGCTGCGCCAGCTCGTCCTGCGGGCGCGCGCCTTCCAGCTGAACCGACGCCGGTTCCTCCAGGCCGGCGGCGTCGCCGCCGCGAGCGTCGGGGCGCTCAGCCTGGCCGCCTGTGCGCCGAGCGACCGGCTGGTCTGGGCGAACTGGGACGGCTACATGGACGAGGACGACGCGGGCAACTACCCGACGCTCGACCGGTTCACGGAGGCGACCGGCATCCAGGTGCAGTACCGCGTCGACATCGACGACAACGACACCTTCTACGGCTCGATCGACGACCAGCTCGCGCTCGGCCAGTTCACCGGCTACGACGTCGCGTGCCTCACCGACTGGAAGGTGAGCGAGATGATCGAGGCCGGCTACGCCCTCGAGCTCGACGAGAGCCTCATCCCGAACAAGGCGAACCTGACCCCGACCCTCCTCGACATCGACTACGACCCGGGCCGGCGGTTCACGCTGCCCTGGCAGAGCGGCTACGCCGGGCTCGTCTACGACGAGGCGGCACTGCCCGGCGGCATCTCCGCCGTCGAGGAGCTGTGGGACCCCGCGTTCAAGGGCAAGGTCGTCGTGCTCTCCGAGATGCGCGACACGCTCGGGGTCGTCATGCAGAGCCAGGGCGTCGACATCTCCACCGACTGGGGCTCCGACGACTTCTACGCCGCGCTCGAGGTCGTCGAGGCGCAGATCGCCTCGGGCCAGATCGGCGCGGTCAAGGGCAACTCGTACACCGACGACCTGCTCAACGGCGACGCGGTCGTCGGCATCGTCTGGTCGGGCGACGTGACGAGCATCCTCAACTACGAGCTCGAGGCGGCCGGCGAGGACCCGCGCTTCAAGTTCGTCATCCCGGACACCGGCGGCACGCTCTGGTCGGACAACTTCATCGCCCTGACCGGCTCGACGAAGGTCGACCAGACCTCGAAGCTCATCAACCACTACTACGACCCGCAGGTCGCCGCGGAGCTCGCCGCGTGGGTCACCTACATCACGCCCGTCGTCGGCGCGAAGGAGGCGATGCTCGACATCGCCCCCGAGCTCGCGGAGGACCCGCTCATCTTCCCGACCGAGGAGGACCTCGAGAAGGTCCGCACGTTCCGCACGCTCACCCCGTCCGAGGCGAAGGAGTACTCCGAGGCCTGGGTGGGCGTGAACGTGGGCGCCTGATGGCCGCCGCCGGCGCCTTCGCGGAGGCGGGCGCCGACCTGGAGCTGGTCGGCATCCACAAGCGGTTCCCGGGATTCACCGCGATCGAGTCGCTCGACCTGACCATCCCCGCCGGCTCGTTCTTCGCCCTGCTGGGGCCCTCCGGCTGCGGGAAGACGACGACGCTCCGGCTCGTCGCCGGCCTCGAGCAGCCGACCTCGGGCCGCATCCTGATCGGCGGCGAGGACGTCACCGATGTGAAGCCGTACCGTCGCCCGGTCAACACGGTCTTCCAGTCCTACGCCCTCTTCCCGCACATGACGGTGCTCGAGAACGTCGCGTTCGGCCTCCGCCGGCGGCGGATCCAGCACGCGGTGGAGAAGGCGCACGAGGCGCTGCGCCTCGTCGAGCTCGACCACCTCGCGCAGCGCAAGCCCGCGCAGCTCTCCGGCGGCCAGCAGCAGCGCGTCGCCCTCGCCCGCGCGGTCGTCAACCGGCCCGCGCTGCTGCTCCTCGACGAGCCGCTCGGCGCGCTCGACCTGAAGCTGCGTCGCCAGATGCAGCTCGAGCTGAAGTCGATCCAGTCCGAGGTGGGGCTCACCTTCCTGCACGTGACGCACGACCAGGAGGAGGCCATGACGATGGCCGACACGGTCGCCGTCATGAACCGCGGGCAGATCGAGCAGATGGGCTCGCCGGAGGAGCTCTACGAGCTGCCGAGGACGGTCTTCGTCGCCAACTTCCTCGGCCAGTCGAACCTGTTCACCGGCCAGATCGCCAGCGACTCGGGGGAGGCGGTCGTGGTCGACGTCGCCGGCGTCCGGGTCGCCGTGCCGAAGGCGCGCGCGCAGCGGCACACCGGGCGCATCACGATCGGCGTCCGTCCGGAGAAGCTGCTGCTCCACTCGAGCGCGCCCGAGCCGCAGGCGGGGGTCAACGTCCTCGGACCGGGGCGGGTGACCGACGTGTCGTTCTCGGGCGTGAGCACCCAGTACACGGTCGCGATCCCCGGGATCGGCGACCTGGTCGTCTTCGCCCAGAACATGGTGTTCGGCCCGGTCGTCCACGAGGGCGCCGAGGTGTGGGCGTCCTGGCACGTCGAGCACGGCTTCGGCCTCGCGGACGAGGCGCCCGAGGCTGGACGGTTCGCCGACGACACCTCGACCGGCTCGCTCGCGCGGCAGACCAAGGAGGAGCTGCTCGGAGAGCTCGAAGAGCACGGGGAGCGCTGATGGCGTTCGCGGCGTTCGGCGGCCCCGGGGCGGCGGCGGCTGCGACCGCGGAGCCGGCCCCGCTGCGCAAGGGCTGGATCGCGATCGGGCTGCTCGCGCCCGGGCTCGCCTACCTGCTGCTGTTCTTCCTCGCGCCGCTCGTCTCGCTGCTGCTCACCAGCCTGCAGGTCGCGCCCGAGGGCGCCGGCAAGGGCGAGTACGTGCCCGGGCTCGAGTGGGGGAACTACGCGCAGGTCATCGCGGCCTACTGGCCGCACATCCTCCGCTCCCTCGGCTACGCGCTCATCGCGACGGTGCTCGCGCTCGTCATCGGCTACCCGATCGCCTACTTCATCGGCGTCACCGCCCGGCGCTGGCCGCTGGTCCAGGCGCTCTCGCTGACGCTCGTCATCGCGCCGTTCTTCATCTCCTTCCTGCTGCGCACGCTCGCCTGGAAGCAACTGCTCGGCGACAACTCGTGGATCGCGCAGACGCTGCACGGCCTCGGCTGGCTGCCGGCGAGCGAGAACATCGTCGGGACGCCGTTCTCGGTCGTCTTCGGCCTGACCTACAACTTCATCCCGTTCATGGTGCTGCCGATCTACGCCTCGCTCGAGCGGCTCGACCGCCGCTACCTCGAGGCGGGCAACGACCTCTACGCGGGCCCGTCCACGACGTTCTGGCGGGTCACCCTGCCGCTGTCCATGCCGGGCGTGGTCTCCGGCACGCTGCTCACCTTCATCCCGGCGTCCGGCGACTACATCAACGCCTCGCAGATCTACCTCGGCAGCCCGCAGACCGCGATGGTGGGGAACGTCATCGACCGGACCTTCCTGGAGAGCCAGCAGTACCCGGTCGCCGCCGCGCTGTCGGCGCTGCTGATGGGCATCATCCTCGTCATCGTCGCGATCTACGTGCGGCGCAGCGGGACGGAGGAGCTGCTGTGAGGCTCTCCCTCGGCAGGTGGCTGCTGCCGCTGTACGTCGTCCTCGCGTTCGTCTTCCTCGTCACGCCGATCGTGCACGTCGTCATCTACAGCTTCAACGGCTCGCGGCGGAACAACTCGATCTGGAACGGCTGGACGCTCGACAACTGGCTGAACGTCTGTGACGCGCAGGGCATCTGCGAGGCGTTCGGGACGAGCGTCGGCGTCGGCGTCGTCGCGACGTTCATCGCGACGGTCCTCGGCACGCTGCTCGCGATCGCGCTCGGCCGGTACCGCTTCCGCGGGCGGGGCACGACGAGCCTGCTGCTCTTCCTGCCGATGGCGACGCCGGAGGTCGTGCTCGGCGCGGGCCTCGCGGCGCAGTTCCTCGCGGTCGGCGTGCCGAAGGGGTTCTGGACGATCGTCATCGTCCACGCGCTGTTCTGCCTGTCCTTCGTCGTGGTCACGGTGAAGGCTCGCGTGGCCTCGCTCGACCCCGCGCTCGAGGAGGCGGGGCGCGACCTCTACGGCTCGGGGTCGCAGGTGTTCTGGCGGGTGACGCTGCCCCTGCTGACGCCCGGGATCGTCGCGGCCGCGCTGCTCTCCTTCGCCCTCAGCTTCGACGACTTCATCATCACGAAGTTCAACGCGGGCCAGGTGACCACCTTCCCGCTGTGGATCTACACGAAGAAGACCCCGCCGGCGGAGGCGAACGTCATCGCCTCGGCGATCTTCGTCCTCGCGATCGTCGCGGTCGTCGTCGTGCAGGTCGTCGCGGCCGCCCGTCGCAAGCGGCTCGGCATCGTGCCATAGCCGCTCCCCGAGCGCGCGCGGCGAAGGGCGCCCCGGGTACGCTGGCGCCATGCCCAGAGCCGTCGTCGCCGCCGCCTACGGCGGACCCGAGCACCTCGTCGTCGCGGAGGTCCCGATCGCCCAGCCGGGCCCAGGCGAGGTCCGCATCCACGTCCGCGCCTCCGGGGTGAACCCGGTCGACGCCAAGATCATGTCCGGCTATCGCGGGAACGATCCCGCGCAGCTCCCGCTGCGGCTCGGCTACGAGCTCGCCGGTGTGGTGCTCGCGGTGGGCGAGGACGCCGTCGGCGCGGACGGCGCGCCGATCGCGGTCGGCGACGAGGTGCTCGCCTTCCGCGTCCCCGGCGCGCACGCGAGCGAGCACACCGTGCCGGCGAAGGACGTGCTGCACCGGCCGGCGACGCTCTCCGTCGAGCAGGCGGCGGGACTGCTGCTGGCGGCGACGACCGCCGCGCACGCGATCCACGTGATCGGGCTGCGGGCGGGGGAGACGGTGCTCGTGCACGGCGCCGCGGGCAGCGTCGGCCGCGCCGTCGTCCAGCTCGCCCGGCGGATCGGCGCCCGGGTCATCGGCACCGCGGCGGAGCGACGCTTCGACGACCTCCGCGCGCTCGGCGCCGAGCCGGTCGCGTACGGTGAGGGCCTCGCCGATCGGGTCCGCGCGCTCGGCCGCGTCGACGCGGCGGTCGACACGGTCGGGACCGACGAGGCGCTCGCGGTCTCGCTCGAGGTGCTCGACGATCCCGCCCGGCTGGTCACGATCGCGAACGCCGAGGCGGTGACCGCGGCGGGCGGCCAGGCGATCGGCGGGGCGACGGGGACGGCGTTCCGCGACTCGGTGCGCGCCGAGCTGGTCCGGCTCGCGGCCGAGGGCGGGCTCGACATCCCGGTGGTGCGGACCTTCCCGCTCGACGAGGCGCGGGCGGCCTTCGAGTTCGTGCTCGAGGGGCACGCGGGCGGCAAGGTCGTCCTGATCCCGTAGCGACGGCTCCCGTCGGTCGAGGAGCGCCGCGGGCGCGTCTCGGGACCGGCGGTGCGGGCGCGGCTGGTTTCGAGACGGCGCGGCGCGCCTCCTCGACCAGCGAGGTGAGGCCGCTGGTTGAGGAGGCCGCGGGCGCGTCTCGAAACCAGCCCCGCGGGCCTGCGATCGCTGGTTGAGGAGCGCCGCGGGCGCGTCTCGAAACCAGCCCCACGAGTCCGCCTCAGGACGCCAGCGCCTCCTCGAGCACCGAGCACGCGTCGAGCAGGAGCTCGTCGCTCGTCGCCAGGTTCGGCAGGAACCGCAGCACGTTCGCGTCCGTCCCCGCCGACAGCAGGATGATGCCGTGCCGGACGGCGAACGCGACGATCGCGCTCACGGCGGCCGCGTCCGGTCGCCCGGTCCGCGGGTCGACGAGCTCGATCGCGAGCATCGCGCCCCGGCCGCGGACGTCGCCGATGACCGGGAACCGCGCCTGCAGCCGCCGCAGCTCCGGCAGCAGCAGCCCGCCGATCGCGGTCGCCCGCTCGAGCAGGCCGCCCCGCTCGATGCGCTCGAACACCGCGAGCGCCGCCGCGCAGGCCACCGGGTTGCCGCCGAAGGTGCCCCCGAGCCCGCCGGGGCCCGCCTCGTCCATGATCTCGGCGCGACCCGTGACGGCCGCGAGCGGCAGCCCGCCGGCGATCCCCTTCGCCGTCGTCACCAGGTCGGGCACGACGCCCTCGTGGTCGACGGCGTACCAGCGCCCGGTCCGCGCCATGCCGGACTGGATCTCGTCCGCGACGAACACCACGCCGTTCGCGCTCGCCCACTCGGCGATCGCCGGCAGGTAGCCGTCCGCCGGCATGATGAAGCCGCCCTCGCCCTGGACCGGCTCGATGACGATGCAGGCGAGGTTCTCCGCCCCCGCGACCTTCTCCAGGTGCGCGATCGTCCGCGCCGCCGCCTCGGGACCGGTGAGCCCGTCGCGGAACGGGTACGAGCCGGGCGCGCGGAACACGTCGCCGGCGAAGGGCCCGAAGCCGGCCGAGTACGGGTGCGCCTTGAACGTCATCGCCATGGTGAGGTTCGTCCGGCCGTGGTAGGCGTGGTCGAGGACCGCGACGCCGGTGCGCCGGGTGTGCCGGCGGGCGATCTTCACGGCGTTCTCCACCGCCTCGGCGCCGGTGGAGAGCAGCACCGACTTCTTGGGGAACTCGCCCGGCGTGTGCGCCGCGAGCAGCTCCGCGACCCGCACGTAGCCCTCGTAGGGGACGGTCGGGAACATGGTGTGGGTCAGCCGCCCGAGCTCCTCGCGCGCCGCCGAGACCACCGCCTCGTCGGTGTGGCCGACCGTGACGACGCCGATGCCGGAGGTCATGTCGATGAAGCGGTTGCCGTCGACGTCCTCGACGATGCCGCCGTGCGCGCGCGCCGCGTAGACGGGTGCGCCGAGGGAGACGCCGCGCGCGACGACGGCGGCTCGTCGCTCGGCGAGCGCGCGGGAGCGCGGCCCCGGCACCTCGGTGACGACGAGCCGCGACTGCGCGACGGCCTCCGGCTGGGACTCGACGATCGCCTCGCTCACGGCGTCGATCCTACGGCCGGGGGTGCCGCGGCGGCCGGTGCATCCCGCCCGCATGCGGTGCGCGCGGCTGTGCGTTTGCACGCCGCCGGACGGTCAGCCGCGGCGCTCGCCGGTCCGACCCCCGTCGTGCTGCAGCAGGATGACCGCGAGCGCCGCCTCCCTCGGCAGCGTCGGGTCGAGCCCGGTGAGCTCGTGGAAGCGGCGCAGCCGGTTCATGACGGTGTTGCGGTGGGCGAACAGGATCTCCGCGCAGCGGGCGACGCTGCCGTGATCGAGGAAGGTCCGGACCGTGGTGAGGATCCGGCCGCGCTCGCCCGCCGGCAGCGCGTCGACCGCGTCCATGAGCCCCGTCACGTCCTCCGAGACGGCGATCAGCGCGTTGGCGGCGATGCGCGGCCAGATGTCGAGGAGCGTGAGCGGGCCGGCGTGCTCGGCCGGCGCGCTCTCGAGCAGCCGCCGGGCGGAGTCGGCGGCGGAGCGCACGCGCTCGAGGCCGTCGACGGGCTCGACGATCGCGTAGGGCAGGTGCGCGATCGGCTCGAGGATGCGGGCGCGCTCGGACGGGATCTGCAGCATGCCCTGGGCCGGCCAGAAGAACACGATGTCGGTGCCGCGATCCCAGGTCAGGAAGCGGACGTTGAGGTTCTCGAGCTTCAGCTCGATCCGCCGCAGCGGGTCGAAGCCCTCGCCGCGGACGACGCAGACGACGAACTGCTGGCCGGCGTTGAGGCGCAGCGACTCGGCGACCCGGCTGATCGTGTCCCCGGAGGAGTCGTCCTCCACGCCGCCGAACAGCAGGCCGATGTGGTGCTGGCGGTTGGCCCGCGCGTCCGGTCCGGCGGCGAAGACGTACTCCCGGTACCGGTCGCGCGTCTCCCGCACGTACTGCTCGATGACCTGCCACACCAGCTCGACGTCGTTCGCGAGCGCGGCGAGCTCGTCCTCGCGGGCCTGCAGCCGGACGTGTCGCCACAGGATCGTGAAGTCGAGCCGCAGCGCGTCGGCGAGGTCCTCGACGGTGATCCGGCGGTTCGCGCGGCTCGCGGCGAGCCGCTCGGGGAAGTTCCCCAGCTCGATCCGTCCGGTCTCCGCGGCGGCGATGATGGCGCGCATGATGAGCGTCAGCGACTCCATGGCCGAGGACCGGATCTCCTCCTCGGAGACGAGCCCGCGGCCGTAGGAGGGGATCCGCCGCACCTCGCCGACGAAGTCCTCGACCATGGCGTCCGGATCGGCGAGGAGGCGCTCGAGCACGGTCCGCAGCACCCCGAAGGTGCGCGGCTCGGCGGCGATGGTCGATGCGGTCATGGGCTCCTCCAGCCGGACGTCGGTGCCCCGAGCCTAATGTGCGAATGCACAGAATTTCGCCCTCTCGACGCCAGGTTTATGCACCCGCAGGCGCGATTCCGCTCCATACGATGAATCGACCGATGCTGCAGCAGGGCGCATCGCAAGACCGGAAATCGATGTGATCCTGTGACCGAAACGGCTGGCGCGGCGCGACTGGCGACCGACTTCCTCTCCGACTTCGCGACGCTCTCCGCGTTCGGCGGGCTCCCCAGCGGCGGGGTGAACCGGGAGGCGGCGACCGACGCCGACGGGCAGCAGCGCGCCTGGTTCGCGGGCTGGCTGCGGGACCGGGGCGCGATCGTCGCGGTCGACCCGATCGGGAACATCTTCGGGCTGTGGGAGCTGGTGCCGGGCGCGCCCTACGTGCTCGCCGGCTCCCATCTCGACAGCCAGCCGTACGCGGGCCGCTTCGACGGCGCCTACGGCGTCCTCGCCGCGGCCCACGCGGTCCATGCGATCGTCGAGCGGGTGCGCGCGGGCGCCGCCGCGACGCCCAGGTACAACCTCGCGGTCGTCGACTGGTTCAACGAGGAGGGCTCCCGCTTCCAGCCGAGCATGATGGGCAGCGCCGTCCACATCGGCCAGCTCCCCCTCGAGCATGCGCTCGCCGTGCGGGATCGCGCCGGCATCGACGTCCGCAGCGCGCTGCAGCGGATCGGCGGCGCGGGCGAGGACGAGGCGCCGCCGGTCGCCGCGTACGCCGAGATCCACGTCGAGCAGGGCCGGCATCTCGAGGAGGCGGGCATCCCGATCGGGCTCGTCGACGGGACCTGGGCGGCGCGCAAGTATCGGATCCGCGTCATCGGCGAGCAGGCGCACACCGGGCCGACGCCGATGGCCGACCGGCGCGACGCGCTGTACGGCGCCGCCCTGCTCACGGTCGAGGCGCGGCGCCTCGCGGACGCGCACCGGGACGCCCCGCTGCACACCTCCGTCGCCGAGATCGACGTGCTTCCCAACTCGCCCGTCGTGGTGGCCCGGGAGGCGCGCATCCTGCTCGACCTGCGGACGCCGGACGAGGCGGCCCTGCGCCTCGCGGCGGCATCGCTCGAGGCCTCCTTCGCGCGCATCGAGGCGGAGGCGAAGGTCGAGATCGAATGGACGCTCGAGCACAGCTGGGGCCTGCGGCCGTTCCTCCCCGACGGCGTCCGGCTCGGGGCCGAGGTCGCCGACGAGCTCGGACTTCCGCACCTGGCGCTGAAGACGGTGGCCGGTCACGACTCGACGAACATGAAGGAGGTCGTCCCGACCGTCATGCTGTTCGTGCCGAGCGTGAACGGCGTCTCCCACAACGAGCTCGAGCTCACCCGGGACGAGGACCTCGTCGCGGGGCTGCGGGTCCTGACGGGGGTCGTCGAGCGCCTCGCGCGCGGCGGTCTCGATGCCGACTGACCGGCGAAACAGTGCAGTTGCTCAACGTCAACCCGAATTCGTGGGCGAATGGCCACGTCTGAAGGGGCGAGAGCACAGATACGTTGAATAGGTCTCACCGAGTGCACAGCGAGGCTCGATCAGGCTAGGACCAGGTGAGCGAGGCACCACCCAACGTGTTTTCTTCACAGAGAGAGACCTGAATGACCATCAACAAGAACCTCGCGGGCGTCGCCGCGCTCGCCGCGGGCGCCCTCGCGCTCGCCGGCTGCGCCGGGGCGAACCCGGGCGGATCGGGGACCGGCGCCGCGGACGCGCCCGAGATCACGCACGAGATCACCGTCGCCGCCGCGCCCGACTTCATGTTCACGGAGTTCTACGTCGCGGACGCCGAGGACATCTTCGAGCAGCACGGCATCGAGCTCACGCTCGTCGAGTACCCCTCCGCGTACGAGGCGCTCGAGGCCGTCATCTCCGGCCAGGCCGACATCAGCTCCTCCTCGGCGGCCGCCCTCGCGCCGATCGCCGGCAAGGACGCGCCGATCAAGGCGCTCGCCGCCGACCTCCGGCTCGACGACTGGGTCACCCTCGTCTCGCGCCCCGGCGTCGAGATCGCCGAGCCCGAGGACCTCGTCGGCCTCACCGTCGGCTCGACCTGGAACGGCATCATGGACTACGCCGCGCGCCAGTTCCTCGGCGCGAACGGCATCTCCGTCGACCAGCTCGACTACCAGGACGTCAAGTACGCGCAGCTGCTGCCGGCGCTGCAGAGCGGGACGGCGGACGTCGCGACCCTCGCCGAGCCCGCGCTGTCGAAGGCGCTCGAGGGCGTGCCCGGCACGGCCGCGGTGCTCGACTCGAGCGCGTACGGCGGCCTCGTCGCCTTCCTGATCGCGAACGAGTCGGTCTTCGCGGACGACGAGCTGCGTCTCGCCGTGCTCGACGCGATGGCGGCGACCTACGACTACATCGCCGCGAACCCCTCCGTGGCCATCGAGACGGCGATGGAGAACACCGGCCTCGAGGACACGGCGCAGGCCGAGGCGATCCAGTCGAAGGTCAACTACGGCCTCAACTTCTCGGACGAGTCGCTCGACTTCCTGCACACGGTGTCGCAGTACTACCGCGATGTCGACGTCATCACGACGAGCGACGAGGAGATCGCGGAGCTCTTCGACATCGAGGGCTTCGAGGCCTGGGAAGCCGGCCGGTAACCGTGGATCGGGCCCGTCGGGGTGCGGCGCGAGCGCGCACTCCGGCGGGGCCCGTTCCGTTTCGCAGGACTAGAGAAGGACGAGGGGCATGAGCGCTGAGGTCAGGGTCGAGGACGTGAGCTACACCTATCGCGGCTCCCGGGTGCCCGTCATGGAGGGCATCGACTTCACGATCCGCAGCGGCGAGTTCTTCGTCCTGCTCGGGCCGAGCGGCTGCGGCAAGACGACGATCCTGAACCAGGTCGCCGGGTTCGAGCGCTGCACCAGCGGCGAGATCACGGTCGACGGCAAGCCCGTCACCAGTCCCGGCCCCGATCGCACCGTCGTCTTCCAGGGCGACGACTCCCTCCTCGGCTGGCTCACCGTGCGGCAGAACGTCGCCTTCCCGCTGACGATCCAGCACCTGCCGAAGGAGGAGCGCGAGCGCCGGGTCGAGTCGGCGCTCTCGCTCGTCGAGCTGTCCGCGCACGCCGACAAGTTCCCGCACGAGCTCTCCGGCGGCATGAAGCAGCGGGTGCAGATCGCCCGCGGGCTCTCCACCGACGCGGCGGTGCTGCTCATGGACGAGCCCTTCGGCGCGCTCGACGCGCAGACCCGATCCTCGCTGCAGGTCGAGCTCGGCGAGATCTGGATGCGCGAGCAGCGGACCGTGCTGTTCATCACGCACGACATCGGCGAGGCGCTGCTGCTCGCGGACCGGGTCGGCGTCATGAGCTCCGGGCCGCGTGCCTACCTCCACGACGTCGTCGAGATCGACCTGCCCCGCCCGCGCGAGCGCGACGACGCGTTCTACCGCACCTACCAGCGGCTCGAGCAGACGCTCGCCGATGCGAAGGCGCGGCTCGGCCACGGTCCCTCGGTCGCCGCGTGAGGGTCCTCAGCTGGACCCGCCTCGAGCCGGTCGTGCTGCCGATCATCGGCGCGCTGCTGGTGATCGGGCTGTACGGCCTGCTCGCCTCGAGCGTGGCGAACCCGCTCGTGCTGCCGCCGCTCGGCCAGATCGGGGACCGCCTCGTCGCGATCTTCGTCGACCCGACGATCAGCGTGCAGTTCCTCGACACGCTCATGCGGATCGCCGTCGGCTACGTCGGCGGCGGGCTGATCGGCGTCGTGATCGGCATCGCCGTCGGCTCCGGCGGCTGGGCGCGCGACGTGGTCAGCCCGTACCTCAGCTTCTTCCGCTCCGTCGCGCCCATCGCCTGGGTCATCCCGGCGGCGATCTGGTTCGGCGTCGGCACGCCGGCGACCATCTTCGTCGCCGGGTACGCGGTCGTCTTCCCCGTCGCCATCAACACCATCGCCGGCCTCGCCTCGACGCCCGTCAACCGGATGCGGATGGCCGCCTCCGCGGGAGCCGGCCGCCTCGCCCGGCTCGTCCGGATCCAGCTGCCGAGCGCGGCGCCCTACCTCCTCACCGGCTTCCGGCAGGCGATCGCCTACGCCTTCATGACGACGGTCGGCGCCGAGATGGTCGCGGCGACCTCCGGCCTCGGATTCCTCATCTACGACGCGCGCGTGCTCTTCGACACCGGGCTCATGTTCGCGGGCATCCTCGTGCTCGGCGCGCTCGGCTACCTCGCCGACCTCGGGTTCCTCGGGCTGCGCCGCACCGTGTTCCGCCGATTCGTGGGGGATGCGCGATGACCGCGACCGAGGCGATCGCCCGACAGCAGGCGCTGCCCGAGACCGTCCGGCGCGTCCGCCTGCGCAAGGCGCTGACCGGCACCGTCCGGTTCCTCATCAGCCTCGCCGTGCTCATCGGGATCTGGTGGGTGTTCGCGGTGGTGCGCAACGTGCCGCTGCTCATGCCGAGCCCGCCCGAGGTGATGCACGCGTTCGGCACCCTGCTGGGCAGCGGCGCGCTCGTCGAGGACACCCTCGCGAGCCTCGGCCGGATCCTCTCCGGGCTCGCGATCGGCGCGGTCGGCGGCGTGCTGCTCGGCCTGCTGCTCGGCTCGAGCCGCATCGTGCGCGGGCTGCTCACCCCGCTCGTGACCCTGTTCCGCTTCGTCCCGCCGCTCGCCTGGTACGCCCCCGTGCTCGCCTGGCTCGGCACCGGCGAGGAGTCCAAGATCGTCCTGATCGTGTACACCTCGATCTTCGTCGTCGCGATCAACACGCTCTCCGGCATGGGGGAGACCCCGGTGAACGCGCGCCGCATGCTGCGGATGTCCGGCTCGTCCTGGGCGCAGCGCTTCTTCCTGCTCGACCTGCCGCACGCCCTGCCGTACGCGATCACCGGCATCCGGATCGCGCTCGGCAACGCGTTCATGACGGTCGTCACCGCGGAGATGCTCGGCTCGAAGGTCGGCCTCGGCGCGCTCATCACGAACGGGATGACGACGCTGAGCCTGCCGAAGGTGTTCGTCGCCATCCTCGTGCTCGGCGTGCTCGGACTCATCGCCGACCGCCTGTTCGTCTGGGCGACCAATCGGTTCCTCCGGAGGTTCCTGCCGTGGACGCGATGATCGCCCTGCCCGCCGAGCTCACGCTGCTCGCGCCGATCGAGCTCGACGAGCCGGCCGTCGCGGCGCGGCTGGAGCGCTACCGGGCCGCGCTGCCGGGCGCGCGCGTGCGGCTGCGGAACCTGCCCGACGCGGGCCGGCTGCCGCGGCGGCTGGACACGGCGGCGGCGATCGCCGAGGTCTCCGACGCCGTCGCACCGCTCATCGCCGACTCGCCGGGCGGCGAGGTGATGGCCGACTGCATGCTCGACCCGGGAGCCGAGACCTCGCCCGCCCCCGGGCTCTTCGGCCTCCTCGCCCGGGCACTGGCGGCGGACGGCGAGACCGTCGTGGTCGCCTCGCGCAACGCCGCGATGCGCGACCGGATGGCCTGGCTCGTCGAGCACTACGGCGTCGGGGAGACCTGCGCGGAGGCGCTCGACCTGCGGATCGGGCCCGAGCGGGCCTTCGACGCCGAGGCCTGGACCGCGGCGATCGCCGGGCTTCGCGAGCGCGGCGAGACGCGTCCCGTGCTCGCCTGCTGCACCGGGGTCGAGTTCGCGGAGGCGGTGCGCGAGCGCCTGGCGATCCTCACCCCGTACGACGTGCTGCGGCGCGTCGCGATCCGAACCGCTGACGACTGAGACGAAGGACAGAACGTGACGGACAAGGCGCTCCCCGAGTACACCACCCGGCAGCTCAAGGAGGTGCTCGAGACCACCGACCTCGTGGTGATCTCGTGCGCCTCGATCGAGCCGCACGGGCCGCACCTCCCGCTCGCCGCCGACTCGCTGCAGGGCGACCGGCTGATCCGCGAGATCGCGAAGAAGCTCACGGCGGCGGGCGAGCCCGCCATCGCCGGTCCCGTGATCCCGTTCGGCCTGCTGACGAACCAGTTCGAGCGCTCCGTCGCGGATCCCGGGAACCTCGCGATCCGCGCCGACACGCTCAAGGCGCTGCTCATCGACCTGACGCGCTCGATGATGCGCGACGGCTTCCGGCGGTTCGTGTGGGTCATGAGCCACGTCGAGAACGAGGCGCTCATGCACGTCGCGGCGAAGGAGCTCGCCGACGAGCACGGCGCGAGCATCGTCGTCGCCAACTGGATCCAGCACGTCAACACCGTCTATCCGGACGTGCTCCACGGGAGCCCCGTGCAGGGGCACGCCGGGGAGGGCGAGACGGCGCGCGTGCTCGCCATCCGGCCCGATCTCGTCGACCTCGAGGGGGTCGAGGGGTACTACCCCGAGCCGAGCGACCGGCCGGAGTTCTCGCAGCTCACCTACTTCGGCGGCGGCATCGGCGTCTACCACCCGACCGGCCCGGACGAGAGCCCGGGCTACATCGGCGAGCCGCACCTCGCGACGGCGGCCGACGGCGAGGTGCTCATCGACGCCATGGCGGACTGGATCGCCCGCTCCGCCGCGCACTACCTCGGGGGGCGCTGAGGCGATGGCCCCGCGCAGGCGCATGAAGCTCGGCGCGCTGATCAACGCGTCGGGCCATCACCCGGCGGCGTGGACGGATCCCGCGACGCCGCTCGACGCCGATTCCGATGTCGAGCACTTCGTGCGCCTGGCGCGGACCGCCGAGCGCGGACTCCTCGACCTGTTCTTCCTCGCCGACGTGCCGGCCATGCGCACGGCGCCGATCGAGATCGTGCGCCGGTGGCCGCATTACACGAACGTGCTCGAGCCGCTCACCGCCCTCTCGGCGATCGCCCGCGAGACGACCCGGATCGGGCTCGGCGCGACCGTCTCGACGTCCTTCGACCAGCCGTACACGGTCGCGCGGCAGTTCGCCTCGCTCGATCGCATCTCCCACGGCCGCGCCGCGTGGAACGTGGTGACGACGGCGGCGGCGAACGCCCCGCTCAACTACGGGCTCGAGGAGCTCCCCGACCCCGCCGCCCGCTACGCGCGCGCCGACGAGTTCGTGGGGCTCGTGCAGTCGTTCTGGCGGACCTGGGACGACGACGCCTTCGTGCAGCGCCGCGAGACCTCCGAGTACTTCCGCCCGGAGGGCCTGCACCTCGTCGAGCACGAGGGCGCGCACTTCTCGGTGCACGGCGGCGCGCTGAACCTCGGCCGCAGCGCGCAGGGCGAGCCCGCGATCATGGTCGCGGGCGCCTCGAACCCCGGCCGGGACCTCGCCGGCAAGCGCGCGGACGTGGTCTTCGCGGTCGGCAAGGACGTGGACGCCGTCAAGGCGTTCTCCGACGACGTCCGGGCGCGAGCGGTCGCGCACGGCCGCGAGGCGGCCGACGTGACGGTCCTCGGCGGCATCTCGGTCGTCGTCGGCGAGACCACCGAGGCGGCGGAGGCCGCCTACCGGACGCTGCGCGAGCGCCTCGACCCGGAGGTCGCGCGGTTCCGCATCGCCCAGGACCTCGAGGCCGACCTCGACGGCCTGGCCTGGGACGAGCCGATCCCGCGCGAGCGGATCCCCGAGGGATCGAAGCTGTTCTCCGCGTTCAAGGCGGAGCTGACCCGACAGGTCGAGGAGGGGCGCACCCTCCGCGAGATCGCGCTCGGCTACGAGCGGGGGCAGGGCGTGTGGGCGGGGTCCCCGGCGGCGATCGCCGACCGGATGGAGGAGTGGCACGAGTCCGGCGCCGTCGACGGCTTCATCGTGACCTTCCAGTCGATGCCGGCCGGGCTCGAGGGGCTCGTCGACGGCGTCGTGCCCGAGCTGCAGCGCCGCGGGCTGTTCCGCACCGAGTACAGTGCGCAGACGCTCCGCGGACACCTGCGCGAGACGTGAGCGAACGAAAGGCCCCGGTGAGCCGATGAGCGCACTGCCGACCCGCTACGCCCTGAGCGGCGCGACCCTGGTCGACCCGATCGGGGGCGCCCGCGCGGGCGTCGACCTCCTCGTCGAGGACGGCCGGATCGCCGCGATCGAGCCGACGGGCCGGCTGAGCGACGCGGTCCCCCGGATCGACGCGTCCGGGCGGTACGTCGTGCCCGGGATGGTCGACGTGCACACCCACGTGAGCTATCGGAGCGTCGGCTCGCCCTACGACTTCGACCTTCGGCGCAGCCTGCCCGAGGTCACCGCCGACGGGCTGTGGAACGCCCGGGTCATCCTCCGCGCCGGCTTCACGAGCGTCCGCGACTGCGGCAGCCCGCCCGGGGTCGCGACGGCGATCAAGCGGGCGATCGACGGCGGCGAGGCGCCCGGACCGGCGATGCAGGTGGCCGGCCAGGTCATCTCCGGCGTCGGCGGCCTCGGCGACATGCACCCGAGCCACCTCTTCGCCGACAACAGCTATGCGACGGCGATGGCGAGGCTCGTCAAGGACCCCTGGGACGCCCGGAACGCGCTGCGCCGGCAGGCGAAGGACGGCGTCGAGTGGTTCAAGGTGACGCTGAGCGGGACGGCGGCGAACCCGTCCGTGCCGGCGGAGCGCGACGACCTCGGCGGCGACCTGTTCGAGGCGATCGCGGAGGAGGCGCTGCTGCTCGGCATCCCGATCATCGCGCACGCGGAGTCCGCGCACGGCGCCGAGCGCGCCGCGGCGACGCGGGCGACGCGGACGATCGAGCACGGCGTGCACCTCACCGACCGGGCGATCGAGCTCATGCTCGAGCACGACATCACGCTCGTGCCGACGCTCGCGCAGTACACCACCTGGGCGGAGCGGGGCGAGGAGCTCGGCCGGTCCGCCGCCTCGATGCGGGCGCACCGGCGGGTGCACCCGAGCCACCTCGAGAGCGTGCGGCGCGCGGTCGCCGCGGGCGTGCGGGTCGCCGTCGGCGGCGACGCCGGGGGCCTGCACTTCCCGCAGGGCTCGGCGGCCCAGGAGCTCGGCGTGCTGCGCGAGGCGATCGGGATGCCGCCCCAGGACGTGCTCCGGGCGGCGACCGTGCACGGCGCCCGCGTGCTCGGTCGCGAGGACGAGATCGGGCGGCTCGAGCCCGGCTTCACGGCCGACCTCGTCGTCCTGTCCGAGGATCCGCTCGCGCGGCCCGAGGCGCTCGCCGAGCCGGAGCGGTTCACGGCGGTCGTCCAGCGCGGGATCGTCGTCGCGGGCGGCCTGGCGTAGTCCGCGGCGCCGCCGGTGTCCGGGGCGCCGGGCAGGATGGTGCCATGCAGCACGATCACGACTACGCCGTCCGCGTCGAGTGGCAGGGCAACCGGGGCACGGGCACGAGCGGCTACCGCGACTACTCCCGCGCGCACCTGGTCACCGCGGAGGGGAACGCGCACGCGATCGAGGGGAGCAGCGACAGGCCCTTCCACGGCGACGCCGAGCGGTGGAACCCGGAGGAGCTGCTCCTCGCCGCGCTCAGCCAGTGCCACATGCTCTCCTATCTCCACGTCTGCGCGCGCCGTGGCATCGTGGTGACCTCGTACGCGGACGACGCCGTCGGGACCATGCGGCAGGAGGGCGACGGCGGGCGGTTCGCCTCGGTGACGCTCCGGCCCGTCGTGACGATCTCCGCGGGCTCGGTCGAGGACGCGATCGAGGCGCATGACGAGGCCGAGCGGCTCTGCTTCATCGCGAGCTCCGTCAACTTCCCGGTGCGGCACGAGCCGCGGGTCACGATCGGGTGACGGTGCGCGCAGCATCAGGAGGCGCATAGGGACCGCCGGTATCGTCGCCGCGTGCGCCGAACCCCCGCTCTCGCCCTGTCCACCGCCCTGACCGCGACGCTCGCCGTCGTGACGCTCACCGCGTGCACGGCCGCGCCCGCCGCCGGCTGCGAGGCGACGCCCTCCGGCGCGGCCTCGCAGTCCGTCAAGGCGGACGGCGCCTTCGGCGAGGCGATCACCGTCGACTCGAGCTACCCGCTCGACGTGACGACGACGGAGCGCTCGGTGCTCATCGACGGCACCGGGGCGCCGCTCGACGACGGCCAGCGCGCGAACCTGCAGTACCTGATCCTCAACGGCACCACGGGCGAGGTCATCGAGGACTCCCGCGAGCTCGCCGAGGAGCCGATCCCGTTCGACTACATCGCCGGCACCTCGATCCCGGGCATGGAGTCCGCGCTGCACTGCGCGACGGCCGGCTCGCGCATCGCCGCCGTCATCCCGCCGGCCGAGGGCTTCGGCGACGCGGGGATCCCCGAGGTCGGCCTCGAGCCGGGCCAGTCGCTGCTCTTCGTCGCCGACGTGATGTCGATCGAGCCGACGCCGAGCGCGGCGCCCCAGGGTCCCGTCGACCTGCCCACGCCGGCCGAGTGGACCGGGACCGTGCCGGCCGTCGACCTCGCGGCGGACCCGCCGACGGTCGCCATCCCGGAGGCGCCGGCGCCGACCGAGCTCGTCCTCACCGTGCTCGAGGAGGGCGATGGCGAGGTCGTGCCGAACCCGGCGACGTTCACCGTCGACTACGTCGGCGTGAGCTGGGACACCCGGGAGGTGTTCGACAGCAGCTACGCGAGCGGCACGCCGCTGACGCTCGGCCTCGGCGACGTCATCCCCGGCTTCTCCGCGGCGATCGCCGGCCAGCGGGTCGGCTCGACGGTGCTCGTCTCGATCCCGCCGGAGCTCGGCTACGGGACGGACCCCTCCGCGCACCAGCTCGGCGGGCAGACCCTCGTCTTCCTCATCCACATCGTCTCCTACCAGTGACCCGGCCCACGCGGGCGCTGGGGCTAGCGTGGAGGACATGCGGCGGGTCCTGATCCTCGGCAGCACGGGCTCGATCGGCACGCAGGCGCTCGACGTCATCCGTGCGAACCCCGACCGCTTCGAGGTCGTCGGCCTCGCGGCCGGGCGGAACGCGGCGCTCCTCGCCGAGCAGGCGAGCGCGTTCGCCGTCCCCGCGTCCGCCACGGCGCTCGGCGCGGAGGACGCGGTGCGCCTCGTCCGCGACGTCGAGGCGGACGTCGTGCTCAACGGCATCACGGGCGCCGTCGGGCTCGCGCCGACGCTCGCCGCGCTCGAGACGGGCGCCAGGCTCGCGCTCGCGAACAAGGAGTCGCTCATCGTCGGCGGCGAGCTCGTCCTCGCGGCGGCATCGCCGGGGCAGCTCGTCCCGGTCGACTCGGAGCACAGCGCCATAGCGCAGGCGCTGCGCGCCGGCGCCCCCGCGGAGGTCGCCCGCCTCGTGCTCACCGCCTCCGGGGGCCCCTTCCGAGGGCGTCCGCGCGGATCGCTCGCGGACGTCACGCCCGCCGAGGCGCTCGCCCATCCGACGTGGGACATGGGACGGGTGGTCACGACGAACTCCGCGACGCTCGTCAACAAGGGGCTCGAGGTGATCGAGGCGCACCTGCTCTTCGGCGTGCCCTACGAGCGGATCGAGGTCGTCGTCCACCCGCAGTCGATCGTCCACTCGATGGTCGAGTTCGTCGACGGCTCGACGATCGCCCAGGCCTCGCCGCCGGACATGCGGCTGCCGATCGCGCTCGGGCTCGGCTGGCCGGACCGCGTCCCGGGCGTCGGCGTGCCGCTGGACTGGACGCGGGCCTCCGCGTGGACGTTCGAGCCGCTCGACGCCGTCGCGTTCCCCGCGGTCGCGCTCGCCAAGCGGGTCGGCGAGGCCGGGCGCACCTACCCGGCCGTGTTCAACGCGGCCAACGAGGTCGCCGTCGACGCCTTCCACGACGGCCGCATCCCGTTCCCCGCCATCGTCGACCTGATCGAGCGAGTCGTCGACGCCCACGCCCCCGATCCCGCCGAGCCGTCACTCACCGGCGTCCTCGAGGCCGACTCGTGGGCGCGAGTGACGGCTCGGCGGATGCTCGGGGAGCGGGGCGGGCCCGGAGCCTAGCGGAAGCCGAACGCCGGCGGGATGACGAGCACCATGACGCCCGCCCAGATCGAGTACGCGGGCAGCGTCGCCATGAGCCAGCCCTCGAGCCGGGCGATCGGCGCGCGGCGCGCGACGTGCAGCGCGCTCAGCACCGCGGCGACCGCGAGCACGACGACCAGGATCAGGTTGAGGCCGATCGCGGCGATCCGGTTCGGCGTCCAGCCGAGATCGCCGATGCGGGCGACGAGGTCCGCGAGCACGAGCGCGTCGAGCACCAGCGCGCCGACGACGGCGACGAGCGTCGCGGCGTCGAAGAAGCGCGCCGCGCGGCTCTCCGTCCGCGCCGACAGGTTGTACAGCACGAGGCCGAGCACGACGACGAGCAGCGCGTCGAACACGATCATCAGCTCGCGGTCGAAGGGGCGCGAGAGGCCGACGGCGAGGTAGACGCCCGCGCCCGCGACGGCGACCGCCGCGACGAGCGGGGTGAAGACGCGGGAGAGGACGGGCGCGATGTTCTCGATGACCGCCTGCTTCTGCTCGACGAGCCACGCGGCGAGGGGGAACGCGACGACCGGGCCGCTCACCACGCCCCACTCGGCGAGGATCGGGATGAAGTCGCGGAGGACCGGCGCGAGGATCGCGGCGGCGAGCAGGAAGACGACCCAGCCGCCGAGGGCGATGAGGATGTAGTAGACGAGTCCCTCGCCGGTGAACCGCACGAAGTCCATCCGCCGCTGCGTCGAGCGCCAGCGATCTGCGGTGTAGGCGAGGCCGACGAGCAGCCAGGCCGCGACCGGCAGGTGGATGGCGAGCACGAGCGCGGTCTGGCCGCTCGGATCCGGGCCGCCGAACAACGGACCGAAGGGGAAGAGGTTCGCGATCAGGGCGAGGGCGACGAACGCGGTGGCGACGGCGAGCACGATGCGCCGGCCCGGGCGGCGGTGCCAGAGCAGCCACGCCGCGACGGCGGCGATCGGGATGAGGCCCGCGTTCCGCAGGAGCGGCAGGGGGTCGGCGGAGCGCAGCGAGCCGTCCGGATCGCCGAGGCTCCCGATGGTGGTGATCCGCAGCACCTGCAGCACGGCCGCCGCCACGAGGCCGATCAGCAGCGCGGAGACGAGTCCGTTCGATCGGCCGGCGACGGGGTCCGGGGCGGGCGCGACGAGCTGCTTCCACATCCGCCCCGAGCTCGTCCGGGCGAACTCGCGCGAGATGGCGTCGACCGCGCCGAGACGACGCACGCCGATGAGGAACGCCTCCTCGGGGTCGAGTCCCGCCTCGCGGAGGTCGTCGATCTGCTCGCGCAGGTGGCTCTCGAGCTCGTCCGCCTCGGCGGGCTCGATCGCGCGTGCGCGGTCGACGGCGCCCCGCCACTCGGCGATCCCGCGTTCCAGTGCCTCGCTCATCGGGCGTCCCCGAGCGCGGGCATGCCCGCTGCGCGCTCCCAGAGCCGGTCGAGCGTCCTCGTCACCGTCGCCCACTGGTCGCGCTGCTCGGCGAGGGCGCGCCGTCCCGCGTCGGTGATCGCGTAGTACTTGCGCCGGCGCCCCTCGGGGGAGGCGCCCCACTCGGCGGCGAGGAGGCCGAGCCCCTCGAGGCGGTGCAGCAGCGGGTAGAGCATGCCGTCGCTCCATTCGAGCTCGCCGCCGGAGAGCTCCCGGACGCGCGCGAGGATCGCGTAGCCGTAGCTGCGCCCCTCGGCGAGGATCGCGAGCACGAGCGGCGTCGCGACGGCCGCGACGAGGTCCTTGTCGATGCGCATGGCGGCCTCCCTGATACCTCACGCCACTATACATGGCGCTTCTAGGTATCACTCCAACCTAGGGGATCCGGCGGCAGTAGGAGAGTTCCGCCGCGGAATGTCCTGACGCCGCCGGATCCCCTAGGTTCAGGCCGTGGGGGAGGAGCGGCCCAGGAGACTCGCGGCGTTCTCCGGGTCCGTGATGCCCTCCGTGACGACGAAGAGCACCGTGCTCGACGGCCCCATGCCGAGCTCCGCGAGCCGTCCCGCCCGCGCCGCCGCCAGCACGCCGGCCACCCCCGCCATGCCCGACTCGCCCGCCTCGATGCCCTCCGCCGCGAGCGCCCGCGCCGCTGCCGGCAGCGCCTCGTCGCCGATCGCGACGAAGGCGCCGACGAGCCGGTCGAGCAGCGGCCAGGCCACGAGCGAGGGCCGGCCGCAGTTGAGCCCCGCCATCGCCGAGGTGTGGGGACCCGGCGCGGCCGTGATGCGTCCGGCGCGGGCCGAGGCGAGCAGGCAGGCCGCCTCGGTCGGCTCGACGACCACGAACCGCGTGCCGCGGCCCGCGTAGTGGCGCACACCCGCCGCCGGGAACGCGCCGACGCCGCCCTGGAGCACGAGGTGCGTCGGCGCCGTCCAGCTCGCCGCGGCGATCTGCTCGTCGATCTCGAAGAACTGGGTCGAATAGCCGTCGACGACGTCGCGCGGGGTGCGCGAGTAGCCCTCCCAGGAGGTGTCCGAGACGACGATCCGGTCGCGCGAGGCGAGCGAGGCCGCGAGCTCGACGGCGTCGTCGTAGCTCCCGTCGACGACCGTGACGTCGGCGCCCTCCGAGGCGATCGCCTCGACGCGGGCCGGTGCGCTGCCGCTCGGCATCAGGATCCGCGCCCGCACGCCGAGGAGCGCCGCGAACCGCGCGATGCTCCGGCCGTGGTTGCCGTCCGTCGCCGTCACCAGCGCGAGCTCGCGTCCCGGCTCGGTCGCCTGGAGGTCCGCGACGGCGCCGCGCAGCGCCTCGAAGGACCGGGTCGCCACGGGATCGTCGTCGAGCCAGTCGCGCCGGATCGCGTTCGCCGCGCCCCAGGACCCGCCGGTGATCTTGAACGCGGGCAGCCCCGCCCGCGCCGTCTCGTCCTTGGCGAGGACGCGGCCGACGCCGATCGCGGCGGCGAGAGCGGGCAGCTCCCGCAGCGCGGTCGGGGCGAAGCCGGGCAGCGTGCGGTGGAAGGCGAGCGGCGCGCTCGAGTCCGGCGTGAAGCCGGTGCCCGCGAGGGGCTCCGCGAGCACCGCCGGCGGGATTTCGCGCGTCAGGATGTCGAGCGCCATGCCGCGATTCTCTCAAAGGGGCCGGTCAGGGGTCACGGGTAGCCTCGATCCGTGAACTGGGAGACGGTCGCGCTCTACGCGCTCGGGATCGTCCTCGTCCTGATCGGCCTCGGCGTCTCGATCGGGCTCCACGAGCTCGGTCATCTGGTCCCGGCGAAGCGCTTCGGCGTATACGTCTCGAAGTACATGATCGGCTTCGGCCCCACGCTGTGGTCGCGCAGGCGGGGCGAGACCGAGTACGGCGTCAAGCTGCTGCCGCTCGGCGGCTACATCGCGATGGCGGGCATGTACCCGCCGCGGCATGCGGGCGAGCGGATGCGCGACTCCACCACGAGTTTCTTCGACGCCGCCGTGCAGGAGGCGGGGCCGGAGGAGGACCCGAAGCGGGCGTTCTACCGGCTGCCGGTCTGGAAGCGGATCGTCGTCATGCTCGGCGGGCCGTTCATGAACCTCGTCATCGCGGTCGTCTGCTACGCGATCGTGCTGTGCGGCTTCGGCATCCCGCAGCAGCTCAACCTGATCGGCTCGGTCTCGACCTGCATCGTGCCGGTGTCGAGCGACCGGACCGAGTGCGAGCCGGGCGACCAGCCGGCGCCGGCCGTCGAGGCGGGGATCCAGCCCGGGGACCGCGTGCTGTCGATCGACGGCGTCGCGACGGACGACTGGATCGAGGTGGCCGAGGCGATCCGCGCGCACCCGGCCGAGCGGATCTCGCTCGTGGTGGACCGCGCCGGCGAGCGGCTGACCCTCGACGCGACGCCGCTGCTCGCCCAGAACTACGCGCTCGACGCCGACGGCCAGGGCATCGTGGGGGACGACGGCGAGCTCGAGGTGGTCGACGTCGGCGTGCTCGGCATCACGCCCGCCTACGAGGACGTCCGGCAGTCGCCGCTCGCGGTGCTGCCGGCGGTCGGGGAGAACATCGGCGCGGTCGTCGGCGCGATCGTCACGCTGCCGCAGCGCGTCTGGGACCTCGGCGTCTCGATGTTCGGCGGCGCGGAGCGCGATCCGAACGGGCTCGTCGGCGTCGTCGGCATCGGCCGACTGGCCGGCGAGATCACGAGCTACGACCAGGCGAGCGTCGACGATCGGGCGGCGTCGATCATCGGGATGCTCGGCTCGCTCAACGTCGCGCTGTTCCTGTTCAACCTCATCCCGCTCATCCCGCTCGACGGCGGCCACATCGCGGGGGCGCTCTGGGAGGGGCTGCGCCGCTGGTTCGCGCGGCTGCGGCGCCGGCCCGATCCGGGGCCCATCGACATCCAGCGGCTCGCCCCGTTGACGATGGTCGTCACCGTGCTGCTGCTCGGGCTCGGCGCCTTCGTCATCCTCGCCGACATCATCATCCCGATCAGCTTCCTGTAGCGTCCGCGCGCTGAGCGAAGTCGGAGGGACGCGGCGTACGCTGGAGTCGTGCCCGCCGTCAACCTCGGTCGGCCCGAGCCCTTGACGCTCGCGCCGCGCCGGAAGTCCCGCCAGATCCGGGTCGGCAAGGTGCTCGTCGGGGGCGACGCGCCGGTCTCCGTGCAGTCGATGACGACGACGAAGACGACGGACATCAACGGCACGCTTCAGCAGATCGCCGAGCTCACCGCCTCCGGCTGCGACATCGTGCGCGTCGCGGTGCCCTCGCAGGACGACGCGGATGTCCTCCACATCATCGCGAAGAAGTCGCAGATCCCCGTCATCGCGGACATCCACTTCCAGCCGAAGTACGTGTTCCAGGCGATCGACGCCGGCTGCGCGGCCGTGCGGGTGAACCCCGGGAACATCCGCAAGTTCGACGATCAGGTCGGCGCGATCGCCGCCGCGGCGAAGGCGGCGGGGGTGAGCCTGCGGATCGGCGTGAACGCCGGGTCGCTCGAGCCGAGCCTGCTGCAGAGATACGGCAAGCCGACCCCCGAGGCGCTCGTCGAGTCGGCGGTGTGGGAGGCGAGCCTCTTCGAGGAGCACGACTTCCACGACTTCAAGATCTCGGTCAAGCACAACGACCCCGTCGTGATGGTCAAGGCGTACCGGTTGCTCGCCGAGCGCGGCGACTGGCCGCTGCACCTCGGGGTGACCGAGGCGGGTCCCGCCTTCCAGGGCACGATCAAGTCGGCGACGGCGTTCGGCATCCTGCTCGGCGAGGGGATCGGCGACACGATCCGGGTCTCGCTCTCCGCGCCGCCAGCCGAGGAGGTCAAGGTCGGCCTGCAGATCCTGCAGTCGTTGAACCTCCGCGAGCGGAAGCTCGAGATCGTGAGCTGCCCCTCCTGCGGCCGCGCGCAGGTCGACGTCTACACCCTCGCGAACGACGTGACCGAGGGGCTCAAGGACGTCACGGTGCCGCTGCGCGTCGCCGTGATGGGCTGCGTCGTCAACGGCCCCGGGGAGGCGCGCGAGGCCGACCTCGGCGTCGCGTCCGGCAACGGCAAGGGTCAGATCTTCGTCAAGGGCGAGGTGATCCGGACGGTCCCCGAGGAGGAGATCGTCGCGACGCTCATCGCCGAGGCGCAGCGGATCGCCGCCGAGGCCCCCGCGGACGCTCCGGTCGGCGCCCCCACCGTCGTCACCGCCTGACCCTCGCGCCCCTCGCGCTCGCCGCTTCCTCGGTGCACTTGCGTCTTGCCGGCATGGTCGCCGTCGCTGAGCAGTCGCAAGTGCACCCTCGCGGCGGAGAGACTTGACAAACGAACAGTTAACGACATATCGTTGGTGTGTCGCAGAAGTTCTGTGACGTATCACACCCGAAGGCTGCACATGCACAACCATCATGACTTCCAGGGCCGGGGCAAGTCCGGCCTGGGCCACCGCATCGGCGAGGCGACCCGCGCCCGCCGTCCCGAATTCGGTCCGGGCTTCGGACCCGGCTTCGGTCCCTTCCCGCCCGGCTTCGGCCCCGGCGCTCGCCGCATGCACGGCGGACCGCGACGCCGGCCCAAGGGCGACGTCCGCGCCGCGATCCTCGCGATCCTGGCCGACGGCGGCTCCGGCGCCGAGCTCAACGGCTACGCCATCATGAAGGCGATCGCCGAGCGCACCGAGGGCGCCTGGACGCCGAGCTCCGGCTCGGTCTACCCGACGCTCCAGCAGCTCGTCGACGAGGGGCTCATCGCCCCGGCCGGCGAGGGCCGCCGCACCGAGTACTCGCTGACCGACGCCGGCCGCGAGCACGTCGAGGCGCACGCCGCGGAGCTCGCGGCCTGGGCCGACGCGCAGCGCCCGAGCGACGCCGGTCGAGCCCTGATGGAGAACGCCGGCAAGCTGATGGCCGCGCTCGGCCAGTTCCGCCACGGCGTCACCGACGCCCAGCGCGAGGCGGCCGCGGCCAAGCTCGAGGAGGCCCGCAAGGCGCTCTACCTCATCCTCGCCGAGTAACCGGCCTCCCGTTCGCCGAGCCGTCACTCATCGCGCGATCTCCGGGGGAGATCGAGCCGTGAGTGACGGCTCGGCGAAGCGCGGGGGCGAGGGGACGCGGAAGTACGCTGGGGCGATGCTCGCGAAACCGGTGACCGCGGGCATCGTCACCGTCCTCGTCGGCTTCACGAGCGCCTTCGCCGTCGTCCTCCAGGGGCTGACCGGCGTCGGCGCCTCGCCGTCGCAGGCGGCGAGCGGCCTGCTCGCGGTGACCGTCACGATGGGGCTCGCGAGCATCGTGCTCGCCGTCCTGACGCGGATGCCGATCACCGTCGCCTGGTCGACGCCCGGGGCGGCGCTCCTCGCCGCGACCGGTCCCGTCGAGGGCGGCTGGCCCGCCGCGGTCGGCGCCTTCCTCGTCACCGGCGTCCTCATCGTGCTCACCGGGCTCATCGGCCCGCTCGGCCGGCTCCTCGCCGCCATCCCCAGGTCGATCGCGCAGGCGATGCTCGCGGGCGTGCTGCTGCCGCTGTGCCTCGGGCCCGTGACCGGCGCCGTCCTCAATCCCTGGGCGGTCCTGCCGATCGTGCTGGTCTGGCTCCTCGCGCTCCGACTCCTCGCGCGCTGGGCCGTGCCGCTCGCGTTCGCCGCCGCAGTCGTCGTCATCGCGATCCACCTGCTCGTGACGCGCGCGCCCGTCGACCCGGCCTCGTTCGCGCCGGTCGTCGAGCTCACGATGCCGACCTGGACGGTCGGCGCGCTGCTCGGGATCGCGCTGCCGCTCTGGCTCGTGACGATGGCCTCGCAGAACGTCACGGGCGTCGCCGTGCTGCGGACCTTCGGCTACGAGGCGCCGTGGCGCGCGTCGATGCTCGTGACCGGTGTCGGCACGATCCTCGGCGCGCCCGCCGGCGGGCACGCGATCAACCTCGCCGCGATCAGCGCCGCGCTCTCCGCCTCGCCGGAGGCGGGGGAGGACACGTCGCGGCGGTGGATCGCGAGCGTGTCGGGCGGCATCGGCGCGGTGATCCTCGGGATCGCGTCCTCCGCGTTCGTCGCCGTCGTGCTGCTCGCGCCGGCCGGCGTCGTCCCCGCCGTCGCGGGCCTCGCGCTCGTCGGGACGCTCGCGAGCTCGATCGCGCAGGCGATCGAGGTGCCCGAGGAGCGCGTCCCGGCCGCCGCCACCTTCCTCGTCGCCGCCTCGGGCATCGCGGTCGCCGGCGTCAGCGCCGCGTTCTGGGCACTCGTCGTCGGCCTCGTCGTCCGCACCGTCCTCCTCGCCTTCCGCGGCCGACCCGGCTAGCGCCTCGCGCCGCCGCCGAGCCGTCACCCACGGCCCCGGCAGCACCCCGAACGGCGGCGCGAATGACGGTTCGCGGGCCGAACTAGCATGGTTCGGTGCTCACGCGTCTGTCCCAGCTGTTCGTCCGCACGCTCCGCGAGGATCCCGCGGACGCCGAGGTCGACAGCCACCGCCTCCTCGTCCGTGCCGGCTACATCCGCCGGCAGGCCCCCGGCATCTTCGCGTGGCTCCCGCTCGGGCTCCGGGTGCGCCGCCGGCTGGAGCAGGTGATCCGCGAGGAGATGGCCGCGGCCGGCGCCCAGGAGGTGCACTTCCCCCCGCTGCTTCCGCGCGAGCCCTACGAGACCTCCGGGCGGTGGACGGAGTACGGCGACGGCCTCTTCCGGCTCAAGGACCGCAAGGACGCCGACTACCTGCTCGCGCCGACGCACGAGGAGGTCTTCACGCTGCTGGTGAAGGACCTCACCTCCTCGTACAAGGACCTGCCGCTGACGATCTACCAGATCCAGGACAAGTACCGCGACGAGGCCCGGCCGCGCGCGGGCCTGCTGCGCGGCCGCGAGTTCACCATGAAGGACGCCTACTCCTTCGACGTCGACGACGAGGGCCTCGCCCGCAGCTATCAGGCACAGCGCGACGCGTACGAGCGCATCTACCGGCGCCTCGGCCTCGACTACGTCATCGTGAGCGCGCACGCCGGCGCGATGGGCGGCTCGCGCTCCGAGGAGTTCCTGCTGCCGGTCGAGATCGGCGAGGACACCTTCATCCGCTCCGCCGGCGGCCTCGCCGCCAACGTCGAGGCCTTCGAGGCCTTCCGGCCCGAGCCCCGGCCGACCGAGGGCCTGCCCGTCGCGGTCGTCCGCGACACCCCCGAGACGCCGACGATCGAGGCGCTCGTCGCGCACGCGAACGCGCAGCACCCGCGCGAGGACGGCCGGACGTGGACCGCGGCGGACACGCTGAAGAACGTCGTGCTCGCGACCGTGACGCCGACCGGCGAGCGCGGCCTCGTCGTCGTCGGGCTGCCCGGCGACCGCGAGGTCGACCTGAAGCGCGCGGAGGCCGCGTTCTACCCGAGCGAGGTGGAGGCGGCGACCGACGCCGACTTCGCGCGCCACCCGGCGCTCGTCAAGGGATACATCGGCCCGGGCTACGCCGACGAGGAGGTCCCCTACCTCCTCGACCCGCAGGTCGTCGACGGCACCGAGTGGATCACCGGCGCGAACGAGCCCGGCCGGCACGTCTTCCACCTCGTCGCGGGGCGCGACTTCACGGCGAGCGCGACGAAGGAGATCGGCGAGGTCCGCGACGGCGACCTGGCGAGCGACGGCACGCCCGTCGAGCTCGCCCGCGGCATGGAGATCGGGCACGTCTTCGCGCTCGGACGGAAGTACGCCGAGGCGTTCGGCCTGAAGGTGCTCGACCGCGACGGGCGACTCGTCACCGTGACGATGGGCTCCTACGGCATCGGGGTCACCCGGATCCTCGCGGCGATCGCCGAGACGACGCACGACGAGAAGGGTCTGCTCTGGCCGCGGGAGGTCGCCCCGTTCGACGCCCAGCTCGTCGTCGCCGGCACCGCGCCCGAGATCGTCGAGGCCGCGGACGCGCTCGCCGCCGAGCTCGACGCGGCCGGCCTCGAGCTGCTCCTCGACGACCGGGACGAGCGACCGGGAGTGAAGTTCGGCGATGCCGAGCTGCTCGGCGTGCCCACCATCGTCATCGTCGGCAAGGGCGTCGCGGACGGGCTCGTCGAGCTCTGGGACCGGCGTTCGGGCGAACGCGAGCAGGTCGCGCTCGCGGACGCCGCCGGCCGGGTGCTCGCCGCCGTCCGCACCGCCGGCTGAGGCGCTCGCCGGCCCTCGACGGGGCGCCGTGCGCGGCGTCGCCGCACTGCCCGCGTGGAGCCGATTCCGGTACCCTGGATGGCCAACAACCGAACACGAGCAACTGAAGAGGGACATGGCCATGGACATCGACATCCGCAATCTGCGCGACGTCGCCGTCGAGCGGGAGATCCCGTTCGAGGAGCTCGTCTCGATCGTCGAGCAGGCCATCCTGATGGCGTACCTCCGGCACACCGACCAGCTCGACCACAAGCCCGGCGGCAACGAGGGCAAGGGCCGCGTCGAGCTCGACCGGCGCACCGGCCACGTCCGCATCTACGTGCCGGAGCGCGACGAGGACGGCGAGGTCGTCGGCGAGGTCGAGGACGAGCCGGAGGACTTCGGCCGCATCGCCGCCTCGGCGGCCAAGCAGGTGATCGTGCAGCGCATGCGCGACATCGGCGACGAGAAGGTGCTCGGCGAGTTCAAGGGCAAGGAGGGCGACATCGTCGCCGGCATCATCCAGCAGGGCCCGAACCCGCGGATGATCCACGTCGACCTCGGCGGCAAGATCGAGGGCATCCTGCCGCCGGAGGAGCAGGTGCCGGGCGAGGACTACGCCCACGGCGCCCGCATCCGCGCCTTCGTCACGAGCGTCACCCGCGGCCAGAAGGGGCCCTCGATCACGCTGTCGCGCACGCATCCCGGCCTCGTCCGCAAGCTGTTCGCCCTCGAGGTGCCGGAGATCGCCCAGGGCCTCGTCGAGATCACCTCGGTCGCGCGCGAGGCCGGCCACCGCACGAAGATCGCGGTGCGCGGCACGCAGCCGGGCGTCAACGCGAAGGGCGCGTGCATCGGAGAGCTCGGCGCCCGCGTGCGCGCGGTGACCGCGGAGCTCGCGGGGGAGAAGATCGACATCGTCGACTGGTCGGAGGACCTGCCGGCGTTCGTCGCGAACGCGCTCAGCCCCGCCAAGGTGACCGACGCCTTCGTCATCGACCAGTCGACGAAGGCGGTTCGCGCGCTCGTGCCGGACTACCAGCTCTCCCTCGCGATCGGCAAGGAGGGGCAGAACGCCAGGCTCGCGGCGAAGCTCACCGGCGCCAAGATCGACATCCAGCCCGACAGTGTCATGGAGCAGTGAGACCGGAACGGACCTGCGTCGGCTGCCGCGCGAAGGGAATGCGCGCGGAGCTCCGGCGGTTCGTGCTGGTGGACGGCCAGGTCGTCGAGGACGTCGCGAAGCGGCTGCCCGGCCGGGGAGCTTGGCTCCACGACGATCCCGCGTGCCGGGAGCTCGCCGAGCGTCGGGGTGCGTTCGGCCGGGCGTTTCGCACTCGGCGGGACGGGTAGAATGAATCGTTCCCTTCGCGGCGCAGCGCGCCCGAACGACCAGCACAGTCAGGCAGAAACCCCATGGACCACTGATGAGCGGCTCGAAATGAGGCTCTTCAACTAAGGCTTGCCCTCCTGCTCGGTGTGCAAGCCCCCCGAACAGGAGAAATCTGTGGCAAACCCACGTGTCCACGAAGTCGCCGCCGAGATGGGCGTCGACACGAAGCTCGCCCTCGCGAAGCTCAAGGAGCTCGGCGAGTTCGTCAAGGGCCCGGCCTCGTCGATCGCGCCGCCGGTCGCGCGCAAGCTCAAGGCCGCGCTCGAGGCGGAGGGCATCAAGCCCGAGCCGAAGCCGGCGCCGGCCGCGAAGCCCGCGCCGGCGAAGGCGGCGCCGAAGCCCGCCCCTCCCGCCGCCGAGCGCGCGGAGCGGGCCGAGGCCGCGCCGGTCGAGGAGGCGCCGGAGCCCCCCCGCATCCCCACGGTCGCGGAGCGCCAGGCCGCCCAGCAGGCGGCGCAGGCGGGCGGCGAGGCCCCCGCGGCGCCGACGCCGGGCCCGCGTCCGGCCGCCGGTCCGCGCCCCGGTGCGCCGCGTCCGGGCAACAACCCGTACTCCTCCTCGCAGGGCATGCAGCGCCCCGGTGCGCCGCGTCCGGGCAACAACCCCTACTCGTCCTCGCAGGGCATGCCCCGGCCGGGCGGCGGCGGGGCGATCCCGCGCCCGCAGGCCCCGCGGCCCGGCGGCTTCCGGCCCGGCCAGCCCGGCCAGAGCCAGCGCCCCGGCGGGCCCGGCGGCGCCGGCCGACCAGGCGGTCCCGGCCGTCCCGGCGGCTTCCAGCGGCCCGGCGGCGGCACCGGCACGGGCACCGGCTTCGGCGGCCCCCGTCCCGGGGGCGGCGGCCCCGGCGGCCGCGGTCGCAGCGGCGGCACGGCCGGCGCGTTCGGTCGCGGCGGCGGCAAGGCGAAGTCGCGCAAGTCGAAGCGGACGAAGCGCGCCGAGTTCGAGATGCGGGAGGCGCCGACCCTCGGCGGCGTCGCGCTCCCGCGCGGCAACGGCCAGGTGCTGCGCCTGCGCCGCGGCTCCTCGATCACGGACCTCGCCGACAAGCTCGAGACGCTGACGGGCCTCACGGTCCAGCCGGGCGCGCTCGTCACGGCGCTCTTCCACCTCGGTCAGATGGCCACCGCGACGGAGTCCCTCGACGAGGCGACGTTCGAGATCCTCGGCGAGGAGCTCGGCTACACGATCGAGGTCGTCTCGCCGGAGGACGAGGACAAGGAGCTGCTCGCGACCTTCGACCTCGACCTCGAGGCGGAGCTGGAGGACGAGGACGAGGAGAGCCTGGAGATCCGGCCGCCGGTGGTGACCGTCATGGGCCACGTCGACCATGGCAAGACGAAGCTCCTCGACGCGATCCGGAACGCGAACGTCGTCGCGGGCGAGGCCGGCGGCATCACCCAGCACATCGGCGCGTACCAGGTGCACAAGGAGCACGAGGGCGTCGACCGGCCGATCACGTTCATCGACACCCCGGGCCACGAGGCCTTCACGGCCATGCGCGCCCGCGGGGCCCAGGTCACCGACATCGCGATCCTCGTGGTCGCGGCGGACGACGGCATCATGCCGCAGACCATCGAGGCGCTGAACCACGCGCAGGCGGCGAACGTGCCGATCGTGGTCGCCGTGAACAAGGTCGACAAGGAGGGCGCGAACCCGGCGAAGGTCCGGCAGCAGCTCACCGAGTTCGGTCTGGTCGCCGAGGAGTACGGCGGCGACACCATGTTCATCGACGTGTCGGCGCTGCAGGGCCTCGGCATCGAGGAGCTCCTCGACGCGGTGCTGCTCACGGCGGACGCCGGCCTCGACCTGCGCGCCAACCCGGACAAGGCGGCGCGCGGCGTCGCGATCGAGGCGAAGCTGACGAAGGGCCAGGGCTCGGTCGCGACCGTGCTCATCCAGTCCGGCACGCTGCGGGTCGGCGACCCGATCGTCGCGGGCACGGCCCACGGCCGCGTCCGGGCGATGCACGACGAGAACGGCGAGACGGTCGCCGAGGCGGGTCCGTCGCGGCCCGTCCAGGTGCAGGGCCTCAGCTCGGTGCCGCGGGCCGGCGACACGTTCATCGTGACCGAGGACGACCGCACCGCCCGGCAGATCGCCGAGAAGCGCGAGGCGGTCGAGCGCAACGCCCAGCTCGCGCGGGGCCGCAAGCGGATCTCCCTCGAGGACTTCGCCCAGGCCGTCGAGAAGGGCAAGGTCGACACGCTCAACCTCATCATCAAGGGCGATGTCTCGGGTGCCGTCGAGGCGCTCGAGGAGTCGCTGCTGAAGATCGAGATCGACGAGAGCGTGCAGCTGCGCATCCTGCACCGCGGCGTCGGCGCGATCACCGAGTCGGACATCGACCTGGCGACGATCGACGACGCGATCGTGATCGGCTTCAACGTCCGACCGGACGTCAAGGCCCGCGAGCGCGCCGCTCGAGAGGGCGTCGACGTGCGGTTCTATTCGGTCATCTACAACGCGCTCGACGACATCGAGCAGTCGCTCAAGGGCATGCTCAAGCCGGAGTTCGAGGAGGTCCAGTCGGGCCTCGCCGAGATCCGCGAGGTGTTCCGCTCCTCGAAGTTCGGGAACATCGCGGGTGTGCTCGTGCAGTCGGGCGTCATCACCAGGAACGCGAAGGCGCGGGTCATCCGCGACGGCGTGGTCCTCGCGGACGGGCTCGCGATCGAGTCGCTGCGCCGCTTCAAGGACGACGTGACCGAGGTCCGCGACGGCTACGAGTGCGGCATCGGGCTCGGCAGGTACAACGACATCCAGGTCGGCGACGAGATCGAGACGATCGAGATGCGCGAGAAGCCCCGGGTCTAGCGGCCTGGTTTCGAGACGCGCCTGCGGCGCTCCTCAACCAGCGACTCCGGTGAACTCGGTGGTTGAGGAGGCCTGGCAGGGCCGTCTCGAAACCCCTGGGTTGAGGAGGCCCGGCAGGGCCGTCTCGAAACCGCAAGACGAGGAAGATGACATGGCAAGCCCCGAACGCGTCGCCAAGATGGCGGACCGGATCCGCGAGATCGTGGCGCGGAGGCTCGAGAAGGGCCTCCGCGACCCGCGGCTCGGCTTCGTGACGATCACGGACGTCCGGGTCACCGGCGACCTCCAGCACGCGAGCGTGTTCTACACGGTCTACGGCTCGGAGGAGGAGCGGGCGGACTCCGCGGCCGCGCTCAAGGCGGCGACGGGCATGCTGCGCTCGGAGGTGGGGCGGCAGCTCTCGGTCCGGCTGACCCCCTCGCTCGAGTTCATCCCGGACGCGATCCCGGAGAACGCCGCCGCGATCCAGGCGGCGCTCGCCGAGGCCGCCGCCCGCGACGCCGAGGTCGCGGCCCTCGCCGCCGACGCGCAGTACGCCGGCGACGAGGACCCCTACGTCAAGCCCCGCGAGCCCGAGGAGTAGACCCCCGTTATTCCGCCGAGATCCGCTCCCTCGAGCGCTCGGAGGGGACACTTTCCGGCGGAATAGCGGAGGTGAGGGCGGGGGTGCGGCCGGCGGGGAGGAGCGTCGCCAGGAGCGCGCTCGCGGCGAGGAGGGCGGCGCCGACGAGGATCGCGGGACGCGAGGCCTCGACGTAGCCGGTCGGGGTGAGCTCGCCGCCGGCCGCGGTGAACACCGCCGTGAGCACCGCGATGCCGAGCGCGACGCCGACCTCGCGCAGCGTCGAGTTCGTGCCCGAGGCCTTCGCGGTGTCCTCGCGCCGGATGTTCGCGAGCACCGCGGTCGACGACGGGGCGAAGGTGAGCCCCATGCCGATCCCCGCCGCGATGAACGCCGGCAGCATCTCCCCGTAGGGGGTGTCGGGACTGACGGTGATGGCGAGCGAGACCAGGCCTGCGGCCTGCAGCACGAGGCCGGCGACGAGCAGGGCGCGCGTGCCGATGCGCGGCGCGACGATCCCCGCGAGCGGTGCGACGACCATCGGCGCCATCGTCCACGGCGTCGTCATGACCGCGGCCTCGAGGGGCGAGCGGCCCTGCACGATCTGGAGGTACTGGATGAGGATGAAGACGGCGCCGAACATCCCGAAGCTGAAGCCGAAGCCGACCGCGTTCGCGATGGAGAAGCTGCGGTCACGGAAGAGCCGCAGCGGGATGAGCGGGACGGGCGTGCGCCGCTCCCAGAGCAGGAACGCCGTGAGCAGCACGGCGCCGGCGACGAGCGCGCCGATGACCTCGAGCGAGCCCCAGCCGGCGTCGTTGCCGTGCACGATGCCATAGACGATCGCGAGGATGCCGAGGCCGGAGAGCACGAGCCCGAGGAAGTCGAGCCGGGCCTTCGCGCCGAAGCCGTTGCCGAGGGCGCCGAGGACGAACGGGATGGTGATGACCGCGACGGGCACGTTGATCCAGAAGATCGCCTGCCAGTCCCAGCCCTCGATGACCGCGCCGCCGACGAGCGGCCCGGCGGCGACGCCGAGGCCCGCGATGCCGCCCCAGATGCCGATCGCGAGCGGGCGGCGGCGCTCGGGCACGGCGTCGGTGAGCAGCGAGAGCGAGAGCGGCATGATGCCCGCCCCGCCGAGCCCCTGGACGGCGCGGGCGACGATGAGCTGGGTCGGGTCGGTCGAGAGCGCGGCGCCGATCGAGGCGAGCGTGAACACGCCGATGCCGACGAGGAAGACGGTGCGCCGGCCGAGCCGGTCGCCGAGGCCGACAGCCATAAGGATGAGCGAGGCGAAGGCGAGGGTGTACGCGTTGACGAACCACTGCAGCTCCTCGATGGAGGCGCCGAGGTCGGTGCGGATGACGGGGAGGGCGTTCGTCATGACGAGGTTGTCGAGCGTCGCCATGAACATGGGCAGGCCGGTCGCGACGAGGACGAGGGCGAGCGGCGAGCGACGCGCGCGGACGGTCGGCGAGGGCGCGGTGGCGGGGATCGTGGCGGTCATGGTCGGCTCCCGGAAGCGTGAGATGTGGTAATCGACTGATTACTACGTGACAATAAGTTATCGCCTGATACCATGTCAAGCGTGATCGAGCCGAGTCCCGCGACCCGCATGAAGGCCGAGGCGCGCCGCGAGCTCGTGCTCGAGGCCGCGACGAGCGTCTTCGGCGAACGCGGCTACGTCGGCACGACGACCGACGCCGTTGCGAAGGCGGCCGGAGTGAGTCAGCCGTACGTCGTGCGCATGTTCGGCACCAAGGAGGGGCTGTTCCTCGAGGTCCTGACACGGGCGCTCGATCGGCTGCTCGAGGCCTTCCGCCGCGCGCTCGCGGGCGAGGGGCCGCAGCACCCGAGCGGCTCGACCGAGGTGCACGCGCGGCTCGGCGCCGCCTACGCCGAGCTGCTCGCCGACCGCGGGCTGCTGCTGAGCCTCATGCACGGCTTCATCCTCGGCTCCGACCCGGTCATCGGCGCCTGTGCCCGCGACGGCTTCCTGCAGGTGTACCGCTTCCTGCGGGACGAGGCGGGGTTCTCGAAGGAGGAGGCGCACGACTTCCTCGCGGAGGGCATGTACCTGAACACCCTCGTCGGCATCCGGATGGCCGCCGACTACGCGGACCCCGCCGCGAAGGAGCTCCTCGACACCGCCCTGCCGACCAAGGTCGGCTTCCTCCTCCGCCTGGAGTCCTCCCCCACCTGACCCTCCCACCCCGCCCCGCCTGCGTCCCGCGAGCCGTCACTCATCCGCGAGATCGGGCCCGATCCGGGCGGATGAGTGACGGCTCGGTGATCAGGGGAGGGAGAAGGCGGCGGCGACGGGGACGGCGAGGCCGTCGCGGACGAGCCCGGCCAGCGCCCGGTCGAGGCGGTCCGGATCGGCGACGAGGGCGGCGAGCTCGTCCCGGCCGACCGGCCGGTCCGCCGCGCGCAGCTCCGCCATCACGATGCCGCGCGCCTCGCGGTCCGAGCCGGCGAACCGCGGCTGCCGGCGTCCCTCGGCCGCGCTCCGCGGGTAGCCGGCGGCGCGCCACGCACAGGCGTGCGCGATCGGGCAGGCCTCGCAGTCCGGTGCGCGCGGGGTGCAGACGAGCGCGCCGAGCTCCATGACGGCGACGTTCGCGATCTTCGCCGCCTCCGGATCCTCCGGGAGGATCGAGTCCATGAGCTCGGCGTCCCGCCGGGTGCTCGGCGGCAGCGCCTCGACGCCGACGAGCGCGCGGGCGAGCACGCGGCGGATGTTCGTGTCGACGACCGGCACCCGCTGCCCGTAGGCGAAGGAGGCGACCGCCGCCGCCGTGTACGGCCCGACGCCGGGCAGCCCGAGCAGCGCGTCGAGCTCCCGCGGCACCTCGTCGCCGTGCTCCGCGGCCATGACGGTCGCGGCACGGTGCAGCGCGAGCGCCCGGCGCGGGTAGCCGAGCCGCCCCCACGCCTTGATGACCTCGGAGGGCGGGACGGCGGCGAGCGCGGAGGGCCTCGGCCAGCGCTCGATCCAGTCGAGCGCGACCCGCGCCGCCCGCTCGATCTGCGTCTGCTGCGCCATCACCTCGATGAGGTAGATCGCCCACGGCGTCATGCCCGGCCGCCGCCAGAGGAAGTCACGTCCGTGCTCGCGATACCAGGCGCTCGCCCGATCGGCGATCCCCGCCTCCGTTCTCAGGAAGATCGGACCCTCCAGGCTCATATCCGCCTCGGACCCTCAGATTTCCTGAAAACGGCGGAGAACGTCGGCGGGAGGGATGAACGAGCCCGAGTCCTCGACCTCGTGGACCAGGGCGACGAGCGCGGCGTTGATCGGCGCCGAGCGCCCGTGCTCGGCCGCGACGCGCACCGTCGCCCCGTTGAGGTAGTCGATCTCGGTGCGCCGGCCGCGGCGGATGGACTGGAGCGTCGAGCCGGGGTTCGGCACCTCGCCGAGCCGCCGCCGGATGGCGCGCGGGATGACCTGCGCCGCCCAGAGCGGCAGCCGGGCGACGAGGCCGGCGAGCCAGCCCGGGGTGCCCTGCACGGTCGCGAAGCGCACGCCGATCGCCCGCGCGAGCCGCGAGGTCTCGCGCATGCTCGCCGTGATGATCCGGCGCAGCCGCGGGTCGTCGATGGTCTGCTGGACGCTCAGGCCGGTGATCGCCGGCATCGCGTTCACGTGGTTGATGAGCAGCTTCGTCCACTGCGCGCCCTCGATGTCGCGCGTCGGCTCGAGCGGCATCGCGGCGCCGACCGCCGCGACGACGGCGGCGAGCTGCTCGGGCGTGCAGCCGGGACCCGCCCCGACGATCGTCGGCAGCGGCGAGGTCACCGTCACCCGCCCGGGCTCCAGGTAGGAGACGGCGAACAGCGCGAGGCCGCCGACGAGGGGCGACGCGGGCAGCAGCTCGTGGGCGACGCGCAGGCCGCCGAGCCCGTTCTGGACGACGACGAGCGGGACGCCGGCGAGCAGTTCGAGGTGCGGTCGGAGCGCGGCCTCCGCGTCCTGCGCCTTCGTGGTGAGGAACGCGATGTCGGGTCGTCGCGAGAGGGTCTCCCCGGCGGCGATCCGGGCGGTGTGCTCGCCGAAGCCGCCGTCGAGCCGGATGCCGCCGGCACGGATCGCGGCGAGCTGCTCGCCGCGAGCGGTGACCTCGACCTCGTGCCCGGCGCGGTCGAGCAGCGCCGCGATGAGGCCGCCCACGGCTCCCGCACCGATCACTCCGAATCGCACCTCTCCACAGTACGACGGTCGTCGGACCGGGCATGTCGGGGTGCTCTGCCAGGGTCGGCCCATGCGACTCAAGCTCACCCTCCAACGCGACGACGGGACGAGGGACGACCTCGTCGTGACGACCGACGCCTCCGCGTCGATCGAGGATGTCGCCAGGGCGATCGCCGAGCGGGATCCGCGCGGGGTCGACCCCGGGCCCTCGATCCGGCTCACGCTGCGCCGGCTCGTGCCCGGCGGCCCGGGCGCACCCGACGCCTGGTCCCCTCTGCCGCCGACCGCGCGGGTCGGCGAGCACTGGCTCGCCTCCGGGGCGACGGTCGCGCTCGCCGACGGCGAGCCGCCCGCGCCCGCCGGTCCCGTCGCGACGCTCGAGATCCTCTCCGGACCGCAGCGCGGCGAGCGGTGGCCGCTGCCGGCCGGCACCTCGGTGATCGGTCGGGACGCCGCCTGCGACGTCGTGCTCGACGACCGCTACGTCTCGGCGCGGCATGCCCGGATCGAGGTCGCCGACGTCGTCGACCTCGTCGACGCCGGCTCCGCGAACGGCATCGAGCTCGACGGCGAGCTCGTCGGCCGGGTGTCGATCCGGGAGTCCGAGGTCGTCACGATCGGCTCGACGGCGCTGCGCATCACCCTGCCCGGCGCCGCGCGCTCGGCACTGCCGGTCGAGCCGCCCCGCCGAGCCGGCGGGCCCGTCGCGTTCCACCGCTCGCCGCGGGTCGAGCCGCGCTACGCGGGCGAGCGGTTCGCCGTGCCCGCCGTCCCCGTGGAGCGGGAGCCGAGCCCTCTCCCTTGGCTCGCGATGATCGCGCCCGTGCTGCTCGGCCTCGCGATGGCGGCGCTGCTCGGCCGCGCCAGCATGCTGCTCCTCGTGCTGCTCTCCCCGGTCATGCTGCTCGGCGGCTTCCTCGTGACCAGGACGCGGGACCGGCGCGGCCTGGCGAGGTCGATCGCGCGGTTCGAGGAGCGCCTCGGCGCGCTCGCCGCCGACGCGCAGACCGCCTTCGCCGAGGAACGGGCGACGAGGCTCGCCGAGGCGCCGTCGACGGCGGAGGCGGTCGACGCGGCGATCGCGCTGCGTCCGCTGCTCTGGACCCGCCGGCCCGAGCACTGGACCTTCCTCAACGTGCGGCTCGGGACCGGCGACATGCCGACCCGCTGCGAGTTCCTGGTGCCGGCCCGCGGGGAGATGATCCCAGAGCTCCAGGAGCGCCTCGACGCGCTCCTGGCGAGGCACCGGACCGTCCCGGACGCGCCGATCGTCGACAACCTCTACGAGGCGGGCGCGATCGGCTGCGCCGGGAGCGACGAGCTCGTCGCGCCGGTGCTGAACGGGATCGTCGCGCAGCTCGCGGGTCTCCACTCGCCCGCCGAGCTCGCCGTCGCGGCGATCGTGACGCCGTGGTGGTCGGGCGAGCTGGGATGGCTGAAGTGGCTCCCGCACTCGTCCTCCCCGCAGTCGCCGCTCGGCACCGGCCCGCATCTCGCCGACTCCTCGTCGAGCGCCGCCGCGCTGCTGTCGGCCATCGAGGGACTCGTCGCCGCCCGGTCCGCCGGGGCAGAGCCGATCCGCCGCGGGGCGGTGGCGCGCTCGTCCGCGGCGCTCGCCCGGGGCGCCGAGGTGGAGGAGGGCGGCGAGGACGTCGGCACCGGGACGCCGGCGCCGGTCCCGTCGCTGCTCGTCGTCGTCGCTCACGACGCGCCCGTCGACCGCGCGCGGCTCGTGCGGCTCGCGGAGCTCGGCCCGGACGCCGGTGTCTTCCTGGTCTGGGTCGCCCCTCGGGTCGCGGCGCTGCCGGCCGCCTGCCGGGCGGTCGTCGAGGTGACCGCTCCGGGCTTCGGCGCGGTGTCGCTGGTCCGGCTCGGCGAACGGATCGAGCCCGCCGGGCTCGAGACCCTCGATCGCGAGCGCGCCCTGGCGTTCTCGCGCGCCCTCGCCCCGGTCCTCGACTCGGGGGCGATCGTCGCCGACGCGAGCGACACCCCGCGGTTCGTCGCGCTCGCGGAGCTGCTCGGCCATGAGCGGTTCGAGTCGCCCGAGGCGGTCATCGGCCGCTGGCGGGAGAACGACTCGATCCTCGACCGGACGCGGCGCGCGGCGCCCGCGCGAGGCCGGACGGGCCGGCTGCGCGCGCTGGTCGGCCTCGCGGCCGGGGACGCCATGCACCTCGACCTGCGTGCGCACGGGCCGCACGCGCTCGTCGGCGGCACCACCGGCGCCGGGAAGTCGGAGTTCCTGCAGACCTGGGTGCTCGGCATGGCCGCCGAGGTCAGCCCCGACCGGGTCAACTTCCTGTTCGTCGACTACAAGGGCGGCTCCGCATTCGCCGACTGCGTGCGCCTGCCGCACTGCGTCGGCCTCGTCACCGACCTCACGCCGGCGCTCGTGCGCCGCGCCCTGACGAGCCTCCACGCCGAGCTGCACCACCGGGAGCGGCTGCTCGCCCGGACGCGGGCGAAGGACATCCTCGACCTCGAGCGCCGGGCCGATCCGGACGCCCCGCCCGCGCTCGTCATCGTGGTCGACGAGTTCGCGGCGCTCGCGACGGAGGCGCCCGACTTCGTCGACGGCGTCGTCGACATCGCGCAGCGCGGCCGCTCGCTCGGGATCCACCTCATCCTCGCCACCCAGCGGCCGGCCGGCGTCATCAAGGACGGCCTGCGGGCGAACACGAACCTGCGGGTGGCGCTCCGGATGGCGGACGAGCCGGACAGCCAGGACGTCGTCGGCGTGCCGGATGCCGCACGCTTCGAGCCGGGCGACCCGGGGCGCGCGATCGCGAGGACCGGCCCCGGCCGTCTCGAGGCCTTCCAGTCCGCCTACTCGGGCGGCTGGACCGCGCGCTCGGCGCCGACGGCCGAGGTGTCCGTCACGGAGCTGCGGTTCGGGAACGAGCTCGAGTGGCCGCCGCGGCATCGGGGCGAGGACCCGGCCCCGGCCGAGGAGCTCGGCCCGAACGACCAGCAGCGCCTGGTCGAGGCGATCTCCGGCGCGGCCGAGCGGGCGCGCATCCCCGAGCCGAGGCGACCCTGGCTGGACGAGCTGCCGGCGATCGTGGGCCTTGCGGCGCTGCGCACCGAGGACGACGCGGAGATCGCGTTCGCGCTGGCGGACGACCCGGCGAGCCAGCGGCAGTCGCCGGTCGCGTTCCGCCCCGACGTGGACGGGCACCTCGCGATCTACGGCACGGGCGGCTCCGGCAAGTCGGTCGTGCTGCGGTCGATCGCGGTCGCGACCGCGGCGACGCCGCGCGGCGGGCCCGTGCACGTCTACGCGCTCGACTTCGCCGCGGGCGGCCTGCGCATGCTCGAGGGACTCCCGCACGTCGGCGCCGTCATCCCGGGCGAGGACGCGGAGCGCGTGCAGCGCCTGCTGCGGCGGCTGCGCGCGGAGCTCGAGCAGCGATCGAGACGGTACCCGGCGGTCGCGGCCGCATCCGTCGCCGAGTACCGCCGGCTCGCCGGTGCGCCGGGAGAGCCGAGGATCCTGCTGCTCGTCGACGGCTTCCCGGCCTTCCGGGACGAATGGGAGCTGGTTGCCGGCCGGTCCGCGTCCTACGACGCCTTCCGCGCCGTGCTCGCCGGCGGACGTCAGCTCGGCATCCACGTCGCGTTCACCGCGGACAGCCCCGCCTCGGTGCCGAACGCGGTGTCCGCGGTCGTCCAGCGGCGTCTCGTGCTGCGGCTGAGCGACGACGGCGCCTATGCGCGGTTCGGCCTGCCGCGCGACCTCCTCGCGGAGACCTCGCCGCCCGGCCGCGCGATCGTGGACGGGCTCGAGGCGCAGGTCGCCGTGTTCGGCGCAGGCGAGTCGGTGTCGAGCGCCGCGGACCAGGCGGGCGCGCTCGCGGCCTTCGTCGAACGCCATGCGGCGCGGATCCCGGTCGCCGAGGCCGTCGCGTCGCTGCCGGCGGAGATCGATGCCGACGCGGTGCCGCCGTCGCGGCACGGGCGGCCCGTCCTCGGCGTCTCGGACGAGACGCTCGAGCCGGCGGTCTTCGAGCCGGTGGGCGCGCTCCTGCTCTCGGGCCCGCCGCAGTCGGGCCGCTCGATCGCGCTCGCCTGGATCGTCCGGGCGCTGCGCTCCCTCGACGCGCCGCCGTCGCTCGTCTACCTCGGCCACGGCCGTTCGCCGCTGGTTCGGGATCCGGCGTTCGACCACCGGGCGACGACGGTCGAGGCGGTCGCCGAGCTCGCGGGGACGCTGGCTCGGGAGCCCGCGGCGGGCGGTTCGGGGCGCTGCGCCGTCGTCATCGAGTCGATCGCCGAGTTCCTGCAGACGCCGGCGGACGCGCCGCTCGTCGAGCTGATCCGGCGGGCGAGGCGGCACGAGCACCTCGTCGTCGCCGAGCACGACGTGGCCGGGTGGAACGGCTCGTGGCCGCTCCTGGCGGAGGTCAAGTCCGCCCGGCGCGGCCTGCTGCTGCAGCCGGATCCCGCCGAGGGGGACATCCTGCTCAAGACCTCGCTGCCCCGGGCGCCCCGCGCCGAGTTCCCGCCCGGGCGCGGCCTGTTCGTGGAGAGGGGCCGCGCCGTGCGGATTCAGGTCCCTCATCTGCGCACTGAGGCCTGAGTTCTGCACAGTTCGTACGCCGGCGCTTGAGCCCCCGACGGTCGGCCGATAGCGTCCGAGCGCGGCAGGGGACCGCGGCGAGAGGAGCATCCGTGAACGAGCACATCGGGCAGAGCCCGGACGAGGTCGATCAGCTCGCGAGGCTCTTCGCGGACAAGGCGGCACAGGTCGGGCACGTGCAGCAGCAGATCACGAGCCGGATCGACACGACGACGTGGAGCGGACGGGACCGGGAGCGCTTCCAGGCGGACTGGGCCGGACCGGCGGCCGGGCGCATCGCCCAGGTGGCCCAGGCGCTCACGGAGGCGCACGACGCCGCCGCCGCGAACGCGCAGCAGCAGCGGCAGGCCTCGGGGGTGGCGTCATGAGCGGGTTCCTCGGCATGGTCCCGGCGGAGGTGCTCGACCTCGCCTCCCAGTTCGAGCACGGCGCGGACGAGATCGACGCGCTCGTCTCGGAGGTGACCAGGGCGCTCGGCGGCACCTCCTGGGTCGGCGAGGACCGCAGCGCGTTCGAGGCGCACTGGAGCGGCGACCTGACGCGGGCGCTCCAGGACCTCTCGACCATGCTCCGCGACACCGGGCGGATCGCCCGCTCGAACGCGGACCAGCAGACGCAGGCCTCGAGCTGAGGGCGTGGCGATGCCCTTCCGGTCGAGCCAGACGGCGTCCGCGGCGATCGAGGTGCGCGCCTGCGCCGCCGCGCTCGCCGCGCACGCCGAGTCGCTCACCGCGGCGGGCGCCTGGGCCGGCGGCGACGCCGAGCGCTTCCGCGCGCGCTGGCACGACGAGGTGACCGCCCGGGTGCACGCCGCCGCGGGCCTGCTCGACGGCATCGGATTCGACGACTTCGTGGCACCGCATGCCTGAGCGCCTCGGGATGGATCCGCGGCACGCGCGCGAGCTGCTCGGGGGCGTCGCGCCCGTCCTCGAGCGCATCGAGACGGTCGCGGACGAGCTGCAGGCCTCCTGGCGGGCGGCGGTGAACCCCGCCGAGGCGGTCGTCGCGGGGCTGCTCCTCCCGGGCGGATCGCTCGTGATGGCCGGCGGCGCGATCGCGATCGCGCAGGCGGCCGCCGGGCAGCTCCGCGCCGCGGCGGCCTCGGCGATGGAGCTGATGCTGCTCGTCCACGGCGCCGCCGAGGAGCAGGAGCGCGTGTCGTCCGCCACGGACGGGAGCTACCTGCCGATGCACCTGATCGCCCGCGACGCGACGCAGCGCGTCCGGGAGGCGCTGGAGGATCCGCGGCGGCTCGAGTCGATGACGGCGGCGCATCGCGCCGCGCTCCTCGGCGCGATGACGCGGGGCCAGATCGAGGCGCTCGCGCAGCGCGCGTCGGAGACCATCGGCGATCTCGAGGGCGCGCCGTACTGGGCGCGGGACGTCGCCAATCGCATCGTCCTCGATCGGGTGCTCGCCGACCCGGCATCCGGCGCCGAGCAGCTCCGGGCTGCGGTCCGGGTGCGCCAGGCGGTCGAGGATCTCGAGCGGCGCGCGGACGAGGCGGTGCAGCTCGCCGTGCTCAGGCTGCCGTCCGGGGGCGGGGAGCGGGACATGCGCGCGGCGCTCGCCACCGGCGATCTCGATGCGGCCGCGAACCTCGGCGTCGTCGTGCCCGGTATGAACTCGACGGTCGCGGGGTCGATCGAGAGCATGGGCCACGCGGCGCTCAACCTGCGGACGGCGGAGGACGCGCTCGGGGGCCCGAACGCGGTCCTCGCCTGGATCGGCTACGAGACGCCCGACGCGTTCTCCGTCGCCTCGGACGATCTCGCGCGCCGGGGCGGCGACGCGCTCCGCGCGACGCTCGAGGGCATGGCAGCAAGGCGTCCGGAGGCGAGCCTGACCGTGTTCGCGCACTCCTACGGCACCCGCGTCGCGACCGCGGCGCTGTCGAGCGGGGCCTCGGCCGACGGACTGTTCCTGTTCGGCTCGCCGGGGCTCATCGAGGGGCTCACGAGCGTCGAGCAGCTCGCCGTCCCGCCGGGAAGCGTCACCGCGACGCAGGCCGGCGACGATCGTGTCGCGCCGCTCGGCCTCGTGCTCTCGCAGCCCGGGGCCGATCACGTCGTCGCCGCGGCCGGCTGGTCGATCGGGCCGATCCCCGGCATCGCGGGGACGATCTACGCCGGCGCCGTCGACCCGGGCGGCGTCAACCTCGATCCCGCGGCGATCGGTGCGCGGATGCTGAGCGCGGACGGCGACGGCGACGGCGGGCGGGTCGGCGGGCACGACATGGCCAACCAGGAGGACGGGTACATGGACCTCGGCTCCGACTCGCTCCAGGACATGGCCAAGGTCGGCACCGGACACGGCGGCGATGCCCGGTGAGGCCGGTCGTCCCGCTCGTCCAGGCGTCCGTGGCCGCGTTGCTCCTGGCCGGATGCCAGGCGATGCCCGGGGAGGGGAGCATGACGCGTGAGGAGGCGCTCGCCGCGCTGGCGAGCACGACCGAGGCGGTGACGGGGCGGGTCGGCGGCGGGTGGGCCCGCCGGGCGGAGCCGTCGACGATGTCCTGCGGGACGATGGGCGGCGGCTCGGGCCGGCGCTGGGTCGACGAGGCCTCGGGGGCCGTCGACTGGCCGGCCGACGACGCCGTGGCCGCGGCGACCGAGGCGCTCGAGGGCGAGGGGCTCTCGGTCAGCGTCGACGCGGACGGGGATCCGGTGACGCGCATCGCGCTGCGGGCCACGGGCGGTGCGCGCGAGCTCAGCCTCGTGCTCAGCCTGCGATCCGACGGCGTCGCGCGGCTGAACGCGGAGAGCGCCTGCTTCTGAGCGGGCCGCCCCGCCGACCCCGGGGGCCTAGCCTGTCAGGGTGACCGCGGCGCCCAACGGCATCCTCCTCGTCGACAAGCCGCAGGGGATCACCAGCCACGACGTCGTCGCCCGGACCCGGCGGGCGCTCGGCACGAAGAAGGTCGGACACGCCGGCACCCTCGATCCGATGGCGACGGGCCTGCTCGTGCTGGGGGTCGGGCCGTCGACGCGGCTGCTGACGCATCTCGTCGGGCTCGACAAGGCGTACGAGGCGACGATCCGGCTCGGTCAGGCGACGACGACCGACGACGCCGAGGGCGAGATCGTCGCCGAGCGCGCGGTCGGCGGGCTCACGGAGGCGGGGATCCGGGACGCGGTGGCGGCGCTCACCGGTGAGATCCTGCAGCGGCCGAGCTCGGTCAGCGCGATCAAGGTGGACGGGCGGCGCGCGTACGACCGCGTTCGGGCGGGGGAGGCCGTCGAGCTCGCGGCGCGGCGGGTGACGGTGTCGGCGTTCGAAGTCGTGGGTCTCCCTGCGCCGCTGCGCGACGGCGCCGCGACGATCGACATCGACGTGCGGGTGGCGTGCTCCTCCGGCACCTACGTCCGCGCGCTCGCGCGCGACCTGGGCGAGGCGCTCGAGGTCGGCGGGCACCTCACCCGGCTGCGACGCATCCGGGTCGGGCCGTTCGCCGTCGAGGAGGCGCTCCCGGTGCCGGACTTCGGCGAGCCGTACGGCGGCGAGCCGCTCGCGCCCGCGGAAGTCGCGGGCCGGCTGTTCCCCGTCCTGCGCCTCGACGCCGGGCAGGCCGTCGACCTCGCGAACGGCAAGCGCCTCGCCGTCGCGCACCCGGATGCCGCGACGGCCGCGGCGGTCGCGCCGGATGGCAGACTGGTCGGGCTCGTCGCCATCCGCGAGGGGGCGACGCGAGTCCTGACCAACTTCCCGGCGGAGGCCCAGTGATCGAGTGGTTCACCTGGATCCAGGTCGGCGTCGGACTCGCCGTCGGCCTCATCGCGATCGGCATGACCCTCGCCCGGAAGGGCCCGAACGACGTCACGGTGCTCGGACTGGTGCTCGTCGAGGTGCTGCTGCTCGCGCAGCTCGTGCTCGCGATCGTCGGCCCGCTCACGGGCAACCCGATCCTCGGCAGCGCGCTCGAGCTCTGGATGTACCTCGTGACGGCGCTGCTCATCCCGCCCGCGGCCGTCATCTGGGCGCTCATCGAGAAGACCCGCTGGTCGAACCTCATCATCGCCGTCGCCGCCTTCGGCATCGCGGTCATGGCCTTCCGCATGCACACGATCTGGCATTCCGTGTCGCAGGGGTGGGTCGGATAGCGCTCGGGTCGGTGAGGCGCTCGCGGGCAATCCTCTCGCCTTTGCCGATGTAAGGCCATATCCTTACATCGGAGGTGTTGGCGATGAGCCGGATCCGTCAGGCACGACTGCGACTCGGCGTGTCCGGTCGCGAACTGGCGCGCCGTGCCGGCGTGAGCCCGATGACTGTCGTCGACTGGGAGCGCTCGGATGAGCGGGATGCTGTCAGCGTGACGACCCTGCGCCGCGCCGCCGACGCCCTCGGGGGCGAGCTGTTCATCGAGATCCGGCTCCCCCAGGCGGAGCATGCGATGCGCCGCGAGCAGCGCCGGCTGCTGGAATACCACCGGCAGGTGGCGGCGAAGCTCGTCCTGGACCCCGAAACGGTCATTCGGTTCGCCGCAAGACGCCTCGATGAGCTCCGTGAGCGCACGAGCGGCGATGTCCTTCGCGGCTACATCGATGACTGGTCGGTACTGCTGGGTCTCGGCGATCCGGCGGCGCTCGTCAGGGTCATGCTCGATCCGTCGGAGGAGGCGCACGACCGGCGTCAGGTCAGCCCGTTCTACGATGCGCTCACCGATGAGGATCGGCGGATCGCGATCGCACGAGCAGCGGCATGAAGCGGGCGGACCTCGCGAAGCTGCTGCGCGAGGCGTCCCGGATCACGCGCCAGCGCGACTTCCTCGTGATCGGGTCGGCTGCCATTCTCGGCTCGTTCGACGACGTGCTGTTGCCCGAGCGAGCGACGCTGTCCGCTGAAGCCGACGTGGTCGTGCGCGGCGATTCGATCGGCGATCTCACCGACCAGCTGGAGGAGTCGGGCTGGGGATCACCTTTCCATCAGACCAACGGCGTGTATCTCGATCCGGTCGGCACCGAGACGGCTGTGCTACCGCCGGGCTGGGAAAACCGGCTGGTGCCGTTCGCTGCTGGCGGCGGCACGACCGGGTACTGCCTCGACGCGTATGACCTGTGCAGCGCGAAGCTCGCGCGCTATGACGCGAAGGACCGCGAGTTCGTCCTAGCGCTCGTGCATGCCGGGTTGATCGATCTCCGGAGCCTACGTGGCCGGTTCACCAGCGTCCGGGACGCGCGTCTGACTCCCGAGAAGCGACGGCTCATCGACCAGGAGCTGCGCCGGTTCGTCTCCTCGGCACCCGCGACCGGCGGAGCGTCAGGAGTCATCTGCTGATGCACACGATCTGGACCCTCCACGCACCCGGATACGCTTGACCCGATGTCCAGCACCGAGCCCAGCACCGCCGCGAGCGTCTCGCCCGCCGTCCCCGCCCGCCGCCGCATGTCGGGCGTCGGCCGCGTCCTCGTCGTCGTCTACGGCATCCTCGCGCTCGCCGCGCTCGGCCGCTCCGTGTTCCAGATCATCGACCGCTTCGCCGAGGCGCCGATCGCGTTCTCGCTCTCCGCGGTCGCGGCCGTCGTCTATCTCGTCGCGACGATCGCGCTCGCCGCGCGCTGGGATCGCCTCGCGTGGATCACGATCGGCTTCGAGCTGCTCGGGGTGCTCGTGGTCGGCACGATCAGCGTCGTCGCGCCGGGGGTGCTCGGCCTGCACGAGGTCAACCCGTTCGGCCGCGAGGCGACCGTCTGGAGCGTCTACGGCGCCGGCTACGTGTTCATCCCGCTGGTGCTGCCCGTCCTCGGCCTCCTCTGGCTGCGGCGCACCCGCCGCCGATGAGGGTCGAGCGCGAGCCGTTCGCCGGGCCGCTCTCGCCCGCGAGCGTCGTGTCGATCGGGAAGTTCGACGGCGTGCACCTCGGTCACCGGGCGGTGCTCGGCGAGACGGTCCGCCGCGCCCGCGAGCTCGGCGTCGAGGCGGTCGCCGTCACCTTCGACCGCAACCCGCTCGCGCTGCTGCGCCCCGAGGCCGCCCCGCCCGCGCTGGTCGGCCTCGACCGGCGGCTCGAGCTGATCGCCGAGACCGGCATCGACCTCGTCGTCGTCCTGCGCTTCGACGAGGCGCGCGCCGCGCAGAGCGCCGCGGCGTTCGTCGACGACCTGCTCGTCGCGCGGCTCGGCGCCCGGGAGGTGCTCGTCGGCGTCGACTTCCGCTTCGGCGCGCGCGGCCAGG
>Ga0182737_1000349_pt1 | contig 70894 bp, 67 predicted proteins | sample eDN5th30CBELigOP_FD_128878 | JGI IMG/M metagenome (GOLD analysis project Ga0182737, IMG submission 128878) | Enriched Organic Plus compost microbial communities from Emeryville, California, USA - eDNA 5th pass 30_C BE-Lig OP (version 2) (version 2) ...
AATGCAAGAAGGGTTAAGCGTCAAACGTGGCGTTGGCGATTGGCAGCAAGCCCCTCCACCGTCGTCATCCTCGGGCTTGACCCGAGGATCCATGCCGTGAGGTGGACGAAACCCGCGACGGTTTCTTCGCACGGTCCTGTTCGCCGGATCGCAGCGCTTTGCCTTTGGCGATGCTTCGTGTACCAGCAGGGACGCTTCATCCCCGCGGATCCTTCGATGCTCCAACTGCGCTCGCTGGCGTTCAACGTCGCCTTCTACCTGAACCTGATCGTGCAGATGATCGTGTTCACGCCGTTCTACTTCCTGGCGCCGCGGCATCTCGCCTGGTTCGTGCCGAAATTCTGGTCGCGCACCTCGCTGTGGCTGCAGGAGAAGATCGCCGGCACCAGGGCCGAGATAAGCGGGCTGGAGAACCTGCCGGAAGGCTCGTTCATCCTGGCGCCGAAGCACCAGTCCTTCTGGGACACGATCGCCTTCTTCCCCTATCTGCGCGACCCGCTCTACATCCTCAAGCGCGAGCTGCGCTGGATACCCTTCTTCGGCTGGTACATCATGAAGATGCGGATGATCCCGGTGGATCGCGGCAACCGCTCCAGAGCGCTCAAGGCCGTGGTGGCGGCGACGCGCCGCGAGATGCAGCACGACCGCCAGTTGATCATCTATCCCGAAGGAACCCGCCGCGCCCCCGGCGCGGAGCCGGCCTACAAATGGGGCATCGTGGAGCTCTACGGCCAGCTCGGCATGCCGGTGGTGCCGGTGGCGCATCAGGCGGGCCTGTGGTGGCCGCGCCGCAGGTTCCTGCGCCATCCCGGCACGATCAAAGCGCGTTTCCTCAAGCCGATCCCGCCGGGCCTCGACAAGGAGACCTTCATGGCGCGGCTGGTGGCGGAGACGGAAGCCGCCTGCGACGAGCTGCTGGTGGAGGCCGCGACCGGCGAGAGCCCGCCGCCCATGCCGGAGACGGCGCGCAAGCGCCTCGCAGAGCTCGGCATCGATTGGCAAGGCCCCCGCGCCTGATACTCAGGCGATCCGCTCGCTCACGGCTTCCAGCCAGTGGTCGCGGATGCCGAGCGCGCGCAGATGCGAGACGGTGTTGGCGACATATTCGACATTGGGGCCGGACTGGCCGATGGCGCCGGCCACGCGCATTGCGGCGTCGGTGACATCGAGCCGGCCGGCATATTGCGGATGGCCGCGATCGACCACGTAGCAGACCGCCGGCACGACGCCGCCGGTCTCCAGCCGCACCGGCATGCTGCGTTCCAGATAGACATTGGTGACCAGCTCGCGCTCGCGCAGATAGGCCATGACCTCGTCGTGAAGCTCGCCCGGCACGCGAAAGGCGAGGCCGACGCAGGAGCCGCCACGGTCGAGGCCCAGCACGAGGCCGGGGCGGTCCGGCGTGCCGCGATGCACATGAGAATGGACGCAGAGCGAGCGCCGGAAGCCGTAGAGGCGCGCGCGCTCCGTCTCGATATGGGCGAAGCCGGGCCGCCAGATCAGCGAGCCGTAGCCAAAGACCCAAAAATCGCCCATATCGCCTGACCTGCATTGAACCGCTACCGCATCTATGAAGGCCACTCCATGCCGTCAAGCGCACGTCCCCGCTCCATGGCCCGCCGGTTTTTCTGGCTGGCGCTGCTGATCGTGCTCGCCATTGCCGGCTACACGGCCGGATGGTTCTGGCTGGCGGGCGTGATGGAAGCGCGCGCGCAAGCCATGCTCGCGGACTTCAACGGGCGCGGCGACCGGGCCGTCTGCGAGAATGTCGAGGCAAAGGGCTATCCGTTCCGCATCGGCCTGTTCTGCGACGCGATGTTCTTCGAGGCGCGGCGCGACGGGCTCGCCGTCGCAACCGGCGCGATGCGGTCCGCCGCGCAGGTCTACGACCCGCTGCGCATCGTCGCCGAGGTCGACGGGCCGGCGAGGGTCAACGTCGCCGGCGTAGAGCCGCTCGACCTCAACTGGGCGACGCTGCGGGCAAGCGCGCGCCTCGCCCGGCCGGTGCCCAGCCGCCTTTCGGCGGAGGCGACGGAGTTGCGCGCCGATGCCGACCTTGCGGGCGGACGTGCCCTGATCTTCACGGCGGGACGCGCGGAGCTTCATCTGCGCGCCAATGGCGAGGACGTGGATCTCGCCGCGCGCTTCGACAAGCTGCTGCCGGATGCGGGCTTTCTCGGCACCGGGCAATTGCCGGTGCTGGGCGGGGTTGCCGACGTGGCGTGGCGCGGCGGGGTCGATCTTGCACGGCAGGGGCGGTTTCACCCGCGCGGCAGCGCGTTCGACCTGCGTTCCATCGACGTGACGGCGCAGAACGGGGTGCGGGTGACGCTGCGCGGTCCGCTCAGCATCGGCGAGGACGGCCTGATCGACGCGCAGCTTCAGGTGACGGTGAGCGAGCCCGCGGCGCTGGCGGCCCTCGTCAAGGCGGCCGCGCCGGAAATAACGCGGCAGGTCGATACGGCGCTGGCGGGTCTGTCCATGCTGGGCGACACGCCGACCCTGCCGCTGACGATCGTCAAAGGCGTCGCCACTCTCGGCTTCATTCCGCTGGGGACGATTCCGCCGATATAGGGGCGCGTTGCATCTTATCTTCGGCCGCTGCGCCGCCCCTCATCCGGCCCTTCGGGCCACCTTCTCTCCGTAAACGGGGAGAAGAAAGCCTTCGTCTGAGCTTTCGCCAATCGCCGGCGTGGCAGCAGAGGCAGAGAGCAACCGGACAGCGTTCTTCTCCCCGTTTACGGGGAGAAGTGCCCGGCAGGGCGATGAGGGGCAGTGCAAACGTCGAAGGGCGCGTAAAAACGCGACACTTAGCTACGGCTTCCGGCCGGTCGCGGCCTGCCGGCCGAAGTCGGGCGCGTCCACTTCCTGACCGGCCTCGATGATGGAGCGGCGGACGGCGCGGGTGCGGGTGAACAGGTCGAACAGCTTGTCGCCGTCGCCCCAGCGGATCGCCCGTTGCAGATAGGCGAGGTCTTCCGAGAACCGGGCCAGCATTTCGAGGATCGCGTCCTTGTTGTGCAGGCACACGTCGCGCCACATGGTCGGGTCCGAGGCGGCGAGGCGGGTGAAGTCGCGGAAACCCGAGGCGGAATATTTGATGACTTCCGACTCCGTCACCGCCTCGAGGTCGTCGGCGGTGCCGACGATGTTGTAGGCGATGATGTGCGGCAGGTGGGAAACGATCGCCAGCACCTTGTCGTGGTGCTCGGCATCCATCGTATCGATATTCGCGCCGCAGCGGCGCCAGAATGCGGCAAGCTTCTCCAGCGCGGCCGGGTCGGTGTCCGGCAGCGGCGTGAAGATGCACCAGCGGTTCTGGAACAGGTCGGCGAAGCCCGCGTCGGGCCCCGACTTCTCCGTGCCGGCCAGCGGGTGGCCGGGGATGAAATGCACGCCTGCCGGAACATGCGGCACCATCTGCGCGATGACCGAGCCCTTGGTGGAACCGACATCGGTGAGGATGGCGCCGGGCTTCAGGGCCGGCCTGATGGCTTGCGCCACCGCACCGGAGGCGCCCACCGGCACCGACACGATGACGAGGTCGGCGCCGCGCACGGCGTCCGCGAGGTCGGAAGCATAGTCGTCGCCGAGGCCGAGTTCCTCGGCCCGCGCCAGCGTCTCGGGACTGCGGGTGGCGATGGTGATGCGGCGCGCCAGCCCCTCGCGCCGCACGACGCGGGCGAGCGACGAGCCGATCAGGCCGATGCCGATCAGCGCGATATGGTCGAATATGGGCTCCGCCATCTCAGCGTCCCAGCAATGCCTTCAGCGCGGCCACGAAACCGCGATTGGCCTCCTCCGAGCCGATGGTGATGCGCAGCGCGTTGGGGAAGCCGTAGCCGGTGACGCGGCGGCCGATATAGCCCCGCGCCGAAAGGAAGGCGTCGGCCTCCTCGGCGGTCTTGCCCGATCCGTCGAAATGGACGAGCACGAAATTGCCGACGCTCGGCGTGACCCGCAGCCCGGCCGCCGTCAGTTCCTTCGTCACCCAGCCCAGCCATTCCTCATTGTGCCGGCGCGCCTTCTCCACATGGTCGCGGTCGCGGACGGCGGCAGCACCCGCCGCGATGGCCAGCGCGTTGACGTTGAAGGGGCCGCGCACGCGGTTGAGCGCGTCGAGCACATGGGCCGGCGCATAGATCCAGCCGATGCGCAGCGCCGCCAGCCCGTGGATCTTGGAGAAGGTGCGCGTCATCACGACATTCTCGTTGGCCGAGACGAGGTCGATGCCGGCCTCGTAGTCGTTGCGGCGGACATATTCGGCATAGGCCGCGTCGAGCACCAGCAGGACCGACTTCGGCAATGCGGCATGCAGGCGGCGGACCTCCTCGAAGGGAAGATAGGTGCCGGTCGGATTGTTGGGATTGGCGAGGAAGACGATGCGCGTCCTCGGCGTGACCGCGGCGATGATGGCATCGACATCGGCGCGCTCGTCCTTCTCCCTGACCACGACCGGCGTCGCGCCGGCGGCCTGCACGTAGATGCGGTAGACGAGGAAGCCGTGCTCGGTGAAGATGCCTTCGTCGCCCGCGCCGAGATAGGTCTGGGCGAGCAGGGCCAGCGCCTCGTCGGAGCCGTTGACGCACATGATGTTGGCCGCGTTCAGCCCGTGCACCTCGGCGATCGCCTCGCGTAGCGCCATTGACTGGCCGTCCGGATAGATTTCCGCATGTTCCAGCACGCGGGCTCCCGCGGCCACCGCTGCCGGCGAGGCGCCGAGCGGGGACTCGTTGGAGGAGAGCTTGTAGACCTTGGCGACGCCCTCGACGCTTTCCTTCCCCGGAACGTAGGCGGCGATATCCATCACACCCGGATTGGGCTGGGGACGGCTGGAAACGGAAGTCATGGGAAATGTCCTGAAACGAAAGAGGATAGCCCTCTAGCAAAGCTTTGCCGTTGACGCAAAGGGCACACGGGCCTATGAGCCGGTGGACCCCGTGGTGATTTGGCCGGTCGGCTTGCAGCCACGTAAAACAATTCGCTAAAGGGCCGCTGGCATGACCGAACCGGCCTTTGCGACATGCAGGAGCCGGTTTTTTGTTGCTTGACCGCAGCATGCCGGCGCGAGGACGGGAATGTCGGCAGCGCGCGCGAGGAGCGTCAACGAGGCGGAACGGCCGTCGAGCCAGGTGCTGGTCTTCGGACCGGACAAGCCGTTGCGGCTCGAGGCCGGCGGCGAGCTCTCGCCCTTCCAGATCGCCTACCAGACCTATGGCACGCTCAACGAGGCGCATTCCAACGCGATCCTCGTCTGCCACGCGCTGACGGGCGACCAGCATGTGGCGAACGTGCATCCGGTCACCGGCAAGCCCGGCTGGTGGGACGTGCTGGTCGGCCCCGGCCGCATCATCGACACCGACCGCTTCTTCGTCATCTGCTCCAACGTGGTCGGCGGCTGCATGGGCTCCACCGGCCCGGCCTCGCTCAATCCGGCGACGGGCAAGCCCTACGGACTGGACCTGCCGGTCGTCACGATCCGCGACATGGTGCGCGCGCAGGCGATGCTGGTGGACCATTTCGGCATCGACCGGCTGTTCTGCGTCGTCGGCGGCTCGATGGGTGGCATGCAGGTTCTGGAATGGGCGGCGAGCTATCCCGAGCGCGTCTTCGCGGCGCTGCCCATCGCCACCGGCGCGCGGCATTCGGCGCAGAACATCGCCTTCAACGAGGTCGGCCGGCAGGCGGTGATGGCCGATCCCGACTGGAATGGCGGGCTCTATTACGCGCACAACCGGCGGCCCGAAAAGGGCCTCGCGGTGGCGCGCATGGCCGCGCACATCACCTATCTTTCGGAAAGCGCGCTGACGCGCAAATTCGGCCGCAATCTTCAGGACCGCGAGAAGATCACCTTCGGTTTCGACGCCGACTTCCAGATCGAGAGCTATCTGCGCCACCAGGGCATGACCTTCGTCGACCGCTTCGACGCCAATTCCTATCTCTACCTGACGCGGGCGATGGACTATTTCGACCTCGCGGCCGACCATGGCGGCCAGCTCGCGCGCGCCTTCGCCGGCACGCGCACGCGCTTCTGTCTCGTCTCCTTCACCTCCGACTGGCTCTTTCCCACCGAGGAAAGCCGCTCGGTCGTGCATGCGCTCAACGCCGCCGGCGCGTCGGTCTCCTTCGTGGAGATCGAGACGGATCGCGGGCACGACGCCTTCCTGCTCGACGAGCCCGAGCTTTTCGCCGCCATTCGCGGCTTCCTCGAATCGGCGGCGCGCGCCCGCGGGCTGGTGACGCCATGAGCGTGAACACGGCACCCCGTGTCGATCTTGCGCTGATCGCGGACTTCATCCGCCCGCGGGCGCGCGTGCTCGATGTCGGCAGCGGCGACGGCAGCCTGCTGGAGCTTCTCCAGACCACCAAGCAGGTGGACGGGCGCGGCGTGGAGCTGTCGCAGCGCGGCGTCAACGAATGCGTGGCACGCGGTCTGTCGGTCATCCAGGGCGACGCCGACCGCGACCTCGTCTTCTATCCCGACAAGGGCTTCGACTATGTGATCCTGTCGCAGACGCTGCAGGCGACGCGCAATCCGAAGCAGGTGCTGGCCGAGCTCCTGCGCATCGGCGAGCGGGCGATCGTTTCCTTCCCCAATTTCGGCTACTGGCGCATGCGCCTCTTCCTGCTGTTCAAGGGCCGCATGCCGGTGAACGAGCATCTGCCCTATAGCTGGTACGACACGCCGAACATCCACTTCTGCACCATCCGCGACTTCGTCAATCTCTGCACGGAACTCGGCGTGACAGTGGAGAGCGGATCGGCGCTCGACGGCAACGGGCAGGCGCTGGGCTTCCGCATGCCGTGGTGGTTCTGGAACCTGTTCGGCCAGCAGGCGGTCTTCGTGCTGAAGCGCTGACGGCCCGCCTTGACCCCGCCGCAAAGCTTGCCTCTAGGTCAAGTCGGGCAATGGTAAGGGGTCGATGGGCTTTCTCGATATCGCAGCGCGCGCGATCGGCGTGTTCTATTTCGTCGGCGGCATTTTCGTCATCCGCCAGATGGCGTTTTCCGAGCTGCTCGACCAGGTCACGCGGGCGATCAGCCTGGAACGCCGCCAGCCGAAGGACGGGATGAAGCTCTGGCTTCTCGGCGCGGGCGCCGTGCTGACCAGCGGCGGCGGGGCCGCGCTCGGCGTCCTGAGCGCCTGGGCGCTGCCGATCTTCGCGGTCAACCTCCTGTCGCAGCTCGTCTGGCTCGTCTGGGCGCGGTCGGCCTTTCCGGTGGAGGACGACGAGGACCGGCTGGGCCGGGACCGCACCCGCAACGCCGCGATACTCTATGCGGCCATGCTGGCCGGCGTGGCGGCGCTGTGGAGCGCCGGACGTCTGGCGCCCTTAGGCGACGCCCCGACCACGGCGGTCACGCTGGTCGGCCTCGTCGGCGCGGCGGCCTATGCCCTGTATTCGCTCGGCCGGACGCCGCGCTCCGGGTGGAGCAACGATGATGACGGAACGGACTGGAAGGCGGAGGCGCGGGAACGCGAGGAGGCGGAGAAGCTTGCCGCCGATCCGGATTACCGGCATCCGTCACGCATCCGCTTCGAGGTCCATCCCTATCGCTATCCGATCGTCGACGCCGACGATGGCCGCCTGCTCAACCACTTCACCTATCTGCAGGTCGAGGATGCGGATGAGATCGAGGCGTGGCACGACGAATATATCAACTACGTCATTGCGCGGTCACCCGGCGCGAAGACGGTGTTTCCTTCCGAGGAGGTGGAGAACGCACATCGCGCGCGGGCCGAAGAATTTGTGGCGCTTCTGAAGATGACATACGGCCGCGACAATGTGGAGGGGCCGTTCTATCTGCCGCTCGACACGCTGGAGGAGGAATATCCGCCCGAGGCGCCGTGAGGCACTTCACGCGTCGCGGGCGCCGCGCCCTGCGGCGCCAGCACGGGAACGAAGACGCGCCGCGAGGCCCGCTGCGCCACCGGCAGGCCCTGATAGAGCCGTTTCTGCGCCTCCACCACATGGACGCCGGCGAAGATGGGCCACAGGCGCCGGCCGGCCTTTTCCATGATCTGGTAGAGCCGCATCATCCAGCGCTGTTCCGACGGCGGGAAGTGCAGCGCGTCGGCCCAGGCGCCGGGGGTGAAATTGGTTTCGCGCAGCAGCGCGGTCAGTTGCGCGCGCGAGAAGGGGCGGCCGTTGCCGAAGGGCGTATGCTCGAAGCGCGCCCAGACGCCGCGCCGGTTGGGCGCGACGATGACGAGGCGGCCGCCCGGCGCCAGCACGCGCCACAGCTCCTTCAGCGTCTCGTGGGGATTTTCCGAATATTCGAGCGCGTGCACGAGCAGGATGCGGTCGATGGAGGAATCGAACAGCGGCAGGTCCTCCTCGAAGACCAGCGCCGTGGCCGACGGGCCGGAGGGCGGCCAGTTCACCGCGCCCTGCGTCGCCGGCATGAAGGCCAGCACCCGCTCGGCATCGGCGCCGAAGCGCTCCAGCCACGGCACGGCATAGCCGAGCCCCAGCAGCCGCTCGTTGGGAAGCTGCGCCCAGACCGACGACAGCGCCATGGCGATGGAACGCTCGGCCAGCCGCCCGAGCACCGAAGCATAGAAATTGCGCAGATCGACGATGTCGGCAAGCATGGGTGGCAGGGTAGGGGTGGTGGCGATGAGTTTCAAGGAAGCCTGTGGGTTTAGGTGGCGCGCTGCCTCATACCCCCACCCCCAACCCCTCCCCACAAGGGGGAGGGGGACTATGGCCCCTGTGCTCAAGGCATATGTTGCAGGATAAGCGCCGGCGTTCGCGTTTCCCTCCCCCTTGTGGGGAGGGGTTAGGGGTGGGGGTATGACAGCCGCTACGCTCACACAGCGAAGGGCGGTTCAATCCGGCGCGGTCTTGCTCTAGGTTTCAGCCGAAGCATCAAAGGAGGTCGCGATGGCGCTCGAGATCGAACAGTTCATGTGCCGCTCGGATAATTTCGGCGTGCTGGCGCGCAACCCGGCGACAGGCGAGGCCTTCCTCGTGGATGCGCCGCAGGAAGAGCCGATCGTCGCCGCGATCGAGCGGACGGGCTGGCGGCCCACGGTGCTCCTCATCACCCACCATCATCTCGACCACACGGAAGCCAATCTGGCGCTCAAGAAGCGCTATGGCCTGACCGTCATCGGGCCGAAGGCCGAGGCGGCGAAGGTTCCGGGCATCGACAGGCAGGTCGCCGCCGGCGATGCGCTGACCGTCGCCGGCCACCGCGTGGAAATACTGGAGACGCCGGGCCATACGCTTGGCCATGTGACGTTCCATTTCCCCGAGGCCGGTGTCGCCTTTGCCGGCGATACGCTGTTTGCGCTGGGCTGCGGCCGGATCATCGAGGGCAAGCCGGCGCAGATGCATGCGTCGCTGGCGAAGCTCGCCGCGCTGCCGGCCGACACGAAGATCTATTGCGGCCACGAATATACGCTCAGCAATGCCCGCTTCGCGCTGACGGTCGACCCGACCAATTCCGCGCTGAAGGAACGCGCGGCGCAGGTGGAGAAGCTGGTCGCGGCTGGGAAGGCGACGCTGCCGACCACGATCGGCGTCGAGCTTGCCACCAATCCCTTCCTGCGCTGGCACGATCCGGCGATCCGCCGCAACCTCAAGATGGAAGGCGCGTCCGACGCCGAGGTCTTCGCCGAGATCCGCAAGCGCAAGGACCTGTTCTGATGCAGGAACTGACGCCCGCACGGATCATCGCGCTGCTCGGCATGCAGCCGCATCCGGAGGGCGGGCATTTCGTCGAGACCTTTCGTGACAATGCGCATGCGCCGGGCACGCGCGGCCACTCCACCGCGATCTATTTCCTGCTGCAGGCGGGCGAGGTGTCGGCCTGGCACAGGGTGCGCGACGCGGCCGAGATCTGGCACTGGCATGCAGGTTCGCCGCTGCTCCTGACAGTCACCGGCCCCGATGGCGGGCCGCGCAGCGAGACGAGGCTGGGCACCGACCTCGCCGCAGGCGAGCGGCCGCAGGGCGTCGTGCCGGCGGCGCACTGGCAGACGGCGCGCAGCCTGGGCAGCTGGACGCTGGTCGGCTGCACCGTGGCGCCGGGTTTCGAGTTCACCGCCTTCGATCTGGCGCGGGACGGCTGGGAGCCGCCGGCCTGACGCTCAGGTTCGAATACGCAGGAGCATGTTCTTCGCCGCAAGCGCCGCACCGGCGGTGATGAGCAGGCAGGCGGCGATGATGCGCATGGTCGGCTCGGCCTGACCCGCCACGATGAGCAGGAGCGTGGAGAGCAGCGGCGCGGCATAGCTCGCCGCGCCGAGCACCTGGATATTGCCGTGCTTCACGCCATAGTCCCAGGCATAGAAGGCGCCGCCCACCGGCATCAGCCCGATGCAAAGCACCGCAATCCACTGCCACGCGCCCGACGGCCAGACGGTCGTCTCCAGAACGATATGGCAGAGCAGCGACAGCAGCGCGGCGGCGGCGCAGAACCAGGTCACCATGGCGGTGGGCACGGCGGCATGGCGGCGCGACAGCAGCGAATAGGCCGCCCAGACGAAGGCGGCGACGAAGGCGGCCGCGTAGCCGAAGCCGTAGCGCGCGTCCAGCGCGAGGCCGTCGCCGCCGGTGACGATGAGCACGGTGCCTGCGAGGCCGAGCAACGCGCCGGCAATGTGATGCCAGCCAAGCCTCTCTCCCGGCATCAAGGCCGATCCGACCACGATCAGCAGCGGCCAGAGATAGTTGATGAGGCTCGCCTCGACGGCCGGCGCATTGCGCAATGCGGTGAAATAGAGGAAGTGATAACCGAAAAGCCCGCCGACGCCGATCAGCCAGACATTGGCGGACACCGGCGCGCGGCGGCGGGTGCGGGGCGGTGCGACGATGCGTTGCGCCAGGCCGACGAGCGCTCCGATGGCGAATGCGATCGCCGAAAGCTGGAAGGGCGGCATGGCGCCGGAAGCGGCCGTCAGCAGCGCCAGGAGCGACCACATTCCCACCGCGGCAAATCCGATCAGCGTCGCTCTGGCCATCAAGTTTCTCCCGCCGCGCGGCATGCGATATCCCGCGCGGTGGCCTTCTTGCAAGCGCGGCCACCGACGCGATCCATAACCGGCTAACACGCATTCTTTCGGCGGTTTTGCGCGTTATCGGCCAAGTTACTGAATCCTTAAGAGGATTCATGTCCCGGCATCAAAGCGGCACGGAGCCTGTCCTTTTGCCGGCGCAGCCACGCGAAATGCGGTATGACGGATCCAACACAAAACTGTCATGCAACTGTTACACAGCGTCGCTAATGCCACTCCGTCGCCGACAGGCGTCTCACGCATCCCGAACAGGAGCAGGCACAATGAACAGGATTTTCCTCACGGCTTCGGCGGCTGCGATCGCCCTTGCCACGGCGACGGGAGTCGCCTCCGCCCAGTCCCGCGACACCATCCAGATCGCTGGCTCTTCGACCGTTCTCCCCTTCGCATCGATCGTCGCCGAGGAATTCGGCAACGCCTTCCCGGACTTCAAGACGCCGGTCGTCGGCTCAGGCGGTTCGTCGGGCGGCCTGCGCCAGTTCTGCCAGGGCGTCGGTGAGAACACGATCGACATCGCCAATGCGTCGCGTCGCATACGTGCCAGCGAGGTCGAGGCCTGCAACGCCGCAGGCGTGAAGGACATCCGCGAAGTGCAGATCGGCTTCGACGGCATCGTCTTCGCCACCAGCGCCGACAAGGGCGATTTCGCGCTCGAGCCGATCCACGTCTTCAAGGCGCTCGCCGCGCAGGTGCCGGTCGACGGCAAGCTCGTCGCCAATCCCTACAAGACCTGGAACGAGGTCGACGCCTCGCTGCCGAACCAGCCCATCTCGCTCGCCATCCCCGCCTCCAACCACGGCACGCGCGAAGTCTTCGAAGAGAAGGTGACCGCGCCGGGCTGCAAGGAAGCCGGCATGCCCGAGATGGAAAAGGAAGCGCTGGAGAAGGCCTGCAAGACCTTCCGCCAGGACGTGGTCGTCGAGATCGCCGGTGACTACACCGAGACGCTGGCGCGCCTCCAGTCGAATGCGGACACGGTCGGCGTGTTCGGCCTCTCCTTCTACGAGCAGAACCGCGACAAGCTGAAGGTCGCCACGGTGAGCGGCGTCGCGCCCTCGCTGGAGACGGTCGCCGCCGGCGAATATCCGGTGTCGCGTCCGCTGTTCTTCTACGTCAAGGGCGAGCATATCGGCGTCGTTCCCGGCATCGCCGAATATGTCGAGTTCTTCCTGTCCGACCAGATGGCCGGCGCCGGCGGCACGCTGGAGGGCGCGGGCATGATCCCGCAGCCGGCCGAGAAGACCGCCGAGGTCCTCAAGTCCTTCCAGGACGGCAAGGCGCTCACCGCCGCCGACGTGCAGTAATATGCCGAGCCGGGGCCGCCATGCGCGGCCCCGGTCTTCCGGCCGTGACGCGGCCATCGCGACAGGGCCCATCGTGACAGGGGTTTGAGCTTGAACACCGCGGTCATAGCAATCGTTCTCTTGCTTCTCACCGGGCTCGCATACCAGATCGGCTGGTCGAAGAGCCGCGGCCTTGAAACAACCGCCGGGCGTCTTCATTCGCGTCCGTCCTACCACGGTTCGCTGACCGTCGTGTGGGCCCTGGTCCCGGCGCTGGCGATCCTGCTTTTGTGGCTCTTCTTCGGCGGTTCGCTCGAGCGGGCCTATGTGCTTTCGCTGCTGCCGGCCGACGTGGCGGCGCAGACGGGGCCCGCGCTCGAAACCGCCATCCGCCGCGTGCGCGACATCGCCTCCGGCTTCGGCGTGGCCGGGCAAACGGCGGACTATGAGAACCTGGCCGGCCAGTCGCTGCGCGAGTTCCAGGTGCTCGCCTTCGCCATCGTCGTGGCGGCGACCGCCGCTTCGGGCGCCCTGGCGATCTGGCTTGCCCGCGGCCGCATCGCGCCGCGCCTGCGCGCCCGCAACGAGTTCGAGAGCGTGGTGCGCGTGCTGCTGATCGCCTGTTCGGCGGTGGCGATCCTGACCACCGCGGGCATCGTCGCATCGCTGCTGGCGGAAGCGCTGCGCTTCTTCAGCTATGTCAGCCCGATCGACTTCTTCTTCGGCACGGTATGGAACCCCGGCTTCGCCACGGTCGGCAGCGCCGAGGGCGATTACGGCCTGCTGCCGCTCCTGTGGGGCACGCTGATGATCGCGATCATCGCGATGCTGGTGTCGCTGCCGATCGGCCTGATGACCGCCATCTACCTGACCCAATATGCCACGCCGCGCATGCGCGATCTGGTGAAGCCGGTCATCGAGGTGCTCGCCGGCATCCCGACCATCGTCTACGGCTTTTTCGCGCTGGTCACGGTCGGCCCCTTCCTCGCCGGCCTCGGCGATGCCGTGGGGCTCGACATCCGCGCCACCAGCGCGCTCACGGCGGGCACGGTGATGGGCGTCATGATCATCCCCTTCATCTCCTCGCTCTCCGACGACATCCTGCGGCAGGTGCCGCGCGCCATGCGCGACGGTTCGCTGGGACTCGGCGCCACGCCCTCGGAGACGATCCGCCGCGTCATCCTGCCGGCGGCGCTGCCGGGCATCGTCGGCGCCTTCCTTCTGGCGGTCAGCCGCGCCATCGGCGAGACGATGATCGTGGTGCTGGCGGCCGGCAACAGCCCCTATCTGCGGCTCAATCCCTTCGAGCCGGTCAGCACCGTCACGGTCACCATCGTCAACCAGCTCACCGGCGACACCGACTTCGCCTCGCCGCAATCGCTGGTGGCCTTCGCGCTCGGGCTCACGCTCTTCGCGATGACCCTCATCCTCAACGTCGTGGCGCTGTTCATCGTGCGTCGCTATCGGGAGCAGTACGAATAAGATGGCCGAGCAATTCACCATCTCACCGGCTTCGGCCGACAGCAGCGGAACGACGGAGCGCCTGGCGCGCATCCGCCAGGGGCTGAAGAGCAGGCACGGCCGCGAGCGTCGCTTCCAGATGTACGGCATCGCGGCCATCGCCGCCGCGCTCGGCTTCGTCGCCATCCTGTTCGGCATGATCCTGGTAAAGGGCCTGCCGGCGTTCACCCAGGCCGCGATCAGCCTCGACGTGACCTTCGACCCGGCCATCGTCAAGGTCGATCCCAAGCCGGTGCAGGCGCAGGGCCAGTCGGCCGCCGACTACCAGCGCGCCCTGCTCGACTGGCAGCGGCAGGTGACCCTGGTGAACTGGAACCGCGTGATCGAGAACGCGCTCCGCACGGCCGCGCCGGACATGGAGATCGACACCCGGCAGGCGCTGTCGATCGTGGAGACCAATGAGCGCTTCAAGCTGCGCGACATGTTCGTGGCCAATCCGGGCCTGCTCGGGCAGCGCGTAAACGTGTCGATGCTCGGCTCCGCCAATGTCGACAACTGGCTCAAGGGCACGATCAACCGCGACCTGCCCGACAGCCAGCAGCAGCTTTCGGCGCCGGCCCGGCAGCTTGCCGACCGCTTCGCCGAAGCGGGGCGCATCACCTTCCCCTTCGCCTGGCACATCTTCACCAATGTCGACTCGCGCTCGGCCCCGGCCGCTGCCGGCCTGGCGGGCGCCTTCGTCGGCTCGCTCTACATGATGCTGGTGGTGATCGTGCTGGCGGTGCCGATCGGCGTCTCGGCGGCGATCTATCTCGAGGAATTCGCGCCGCAGAACCGGCTCACCGACTTCATCGAGGTCAACATCAACAATCTGGCGGCCGTGCCCTCCATCGTGTTTGGCCTGCTCGGCGCGGCGGTGTTCATCAACTACTTCCACCTGCCGCTGTCGGCGCCGTTGGTGGGCGGCCTGGTGCTGACCCTGATGACGCTGCCGACGATCATCATCGCCACGCGTTCCTCGCTGCGCGCCGTTCCGCCATCGCTCAGGCAGGCGGCGCTGGGCCTCGGCGCGTCGCGCACGCAGATGGTGTTCCACCACGTGCTGCCGGTGACCTATCCGGGCATCCTGACGGCGACGATCATCGGCGTGGCGCAGGCGCTCGGCGAGACCGCGCCGCTGCTGCTGATCGGCATGAACGCCTTCGTGGCGGCCGTGCCGGCGACGCCGCTCGACCAGTCGACCGCGCTGCCGGTGCAGATCTATCTGTGGCAGGGCAATGAAAACCGGAACTTCTTCGAGGCCCGTACCTCGGCCGCCATCATCGTTCTTCTGGCACTGATGCTCGGACTTAACGCCATCGCCATCTACCTGCGCCGCAGGCTGGAACGGCGGGCCTGACAGGGATAGGAATGCGGAGAAAATGGATATGCGTATGACCTCCGAAAGCGAAATCCTGAAACAGTCCGATCTGGCCGACGGCAAGGGCGGCACCGTGCGAACCTTCGACGCCGCGCCGCGCGAGGTGCGCGTCACCGCGCGCGACGTGAACGTGTTCTACGGCCCCAAGCAGGCGCTGACCGACATCTCGATCGACGTGCCGAGCAAGGCGGTGACGGCCTTCATCGGTCCGTCCGGCTGCGGCAAGTCCACCTTCCTGCGCTGCCTGAACCGCATGAACGACACGATCGAAGGCGCAAAAGTGACGGGCAAGATCGCGCTCGACGGCCGCGACATCTACGATCCCGACCTCGACGTGGTGGAGCTGCGCGCGCGCGTCGGCATGGTGTTCCAGAAGCCGAACCCGTTCCCCAAGTCGATCTACGAGAACGTCGCCTACGGTCCGCGCATCCACGGGCTGGCGCGCGGCAAGGCCGAGCTCGAGGAGATCGTGGTGAGCAGCCTGAAGAAGGCCTCGCTCTTCGAGGAGGTGAAGGACCGCCTCCACGAGCCGGGAACGGGCCTGTCGGGTGGCCAGCAGCAGCGGCTCTGCATCGCGCGCGCTATCGCCGTCTCGCCGGAGGTGATCCTGATGGACGAGCCCTGCTCGGCGCTCGACCCGATCGCCACCGCCAAGATCGAGGAGCTGATCGACGAGCTGAAGCGCAACTTCACCATCGTGATCGTGACGCACTCCATGCAGCAGGCGGCCCGCGTGTCGCAGCGCACGGCCTTCTTCCACCTCGGCATCCTGGTCGAGGAAGGGCCGACCGAGCAGATATTCACCAACCCGCGCGAGAAGCGCACGCAGGACTACATCACCGGCCGCTTCGGCTGATCGCGCGGCCGGGACAAGGAACTGCAAGATGGACAGACATACCGTCACCTCATTCGACGAAGAGCTCGACCATATCGACCGGCTGATCCGCGACATGGGCGATCTCGCCGGCTCGATGGTGGATTCGGCCACGCAGTCGCTGATCAATTCCGACCCCGCGATGGCGCAGCGCGTCGTCTCGGAAGACGCGATCATGGATGCGCGCCAGCGCGAGCTCGACGACGCCGCGATCACGCTGATCGCCAAGCGCCAGCCCATGGCGCGGGATCTGCGCGCCGTGGTGGGCGCCATCCGCATGGCGGCCGACATGGAGCGGATCGGCGACCTCGCCAAGAACATCGCCAAGCGCGTGAACGCCGTCGGCCAGAGCACCACGCCGAAATCGCTGTCGCATTCGATCGAGGCGATGTCGCAGATGGTCCTGAGGCAGGTCGAGGCCGTCGTGGACCGCTATGTCAAGCATGACGCGGAGGCGCTGGTGGCGCTGCGCGCCGACGACGAGAAGATCGACGTGCAGTATACGGCGGTGTTCCGCGAACTGCTGACCTACATGATGGAAGATCCGCGCAACATCACCGCCTGCACGCATCTTCTGTTCTGCGCCAAGAACCTCGAGCGCATCGGCGACCATGTCACCAATGTCGCCGAGAACGCCTATTTCGTGCTGACGGGCCTGCAATTGCCCGTGAACCGCCCGAAAACAGACGAGACAGCGGTCTCGTCGCATCACGAATAGCGCCTGACGGAGCCGGCGATGATTGCACCCAAGATCATGGTCGTGGAGGACGAGGAGCCGCTGTGCGAGCTGCTCCGCTACAATCTGGAAGCCGAGGGCTATCAGGTCGAGATCGTGATGCGCGGCGACGAGGCCGAGCTGCGGCTTCAGGAGAACGTGCCCGACCTTCTGGTGCTCGACTGGATGGTGCCGGCCGTGTCGGGGATCGAGCTGTGCCGCCGGCTGCGCATGCGCGCCGAGACCGAGCGCCTGCCGATCATCATGCTGACCGCCCGCGGCGAGGAAAGCGACCGCGTGCGGGGGCTGGCGACCGGCGCGGACGACTATCTGGTGAAGCCGTTCTCGACGCCGGAATTCATCGCGCGGGTGCGCGCCTTGCTGCGGCGGGCCAAGCCCGAGGTGCTGTCATCGGTGCTGAAGGTCGGCGATATCGTGCTGGACCGCGAGACCCATCGCGTCTACCGCAAGAAGAACGAGGTGCGGCTCGGCCCGACCGAGTTCCGGCTGCTCGAATTCATGATGCAGCACCCCGGCCGCGTCTTCTCGCGCAGCCAGCTGCTCGACAATGTGTGGGGCGAGACGATCTATATCGACGAGCGCACGGTGGACGTGCATGTCGGGCGGCTGCGCAAGGCGGTCAACAATGGCCGCCAGTCCGACGTCATCCGCACCATCCGCGGCGCAGGCTACGCCATCCGCGAGAACTAGAGCATTTTGCAGCCAGACGGAATCGTCTGGCGTCGCACAAATGCGGCTGAAAAACTTGGCAGAGCAGCGGGACTGCGTTCGTCAGAACGCCCGCTGCTCCAGGGCGTTCGCAGGCACGGCGCGCTCCCTTCTCCCGCACGGAGAGAACGGAGAGGCGGCGGGCACCTCAGGCCGGGGCCCTGCCTGCAAGCACGATTCAGAACCTGGTCGAGAAGCCGGCGATGAAGGTCCGGCCACGGCCGGCAAGCTGCACGCCGTCGCCGCTCAGCGGCACCGCATAGACCTTGTTCGCCACGTTCTCGACCGAGAAGAACATGCGGCTGCCCTGGCTGAAGGCATAGGAGCCGTAGAGGTCGTAGAGGACATGCGCGGGAACCTCCGTGAATTCCGGCTCCGGAGAGGTGAAGCTGATCGTCGCATAGGTTCCCTTGCCGACGTAACGGGCCTTGCCGCCCAGCGTCAGCTTCTCGTCGAAGAGCCGGACGCCGAGGTCGATCATGCCGTAGTCTTCCGGCAGGATGTCGATGTCGGCATTGCCGCCGCCGCCGACCAGCGGGCCGACCGGGGTTCGCGTCTTGGCGTGAGTGTAGGAGAAGTTGGCGTAGGCGAAGCCGGCGTCGTAGCCGCCTTCCAGTTCCACGCCGTTCATCAGCGTGGTGCCCGGCACGTTGATCCACATCGCAGAGTCGTACCAGCATTCCGCCGCGCCGACGCAGCGCTCGATGGGGACCAGACCCTGCGTGATGAAGTTCTCGATGTTGTTGTGGAAGTAACCCACCTTCAGCCTGAGCTTGTCGTTGTTCAGGAACAGATTGTCCCTGACGATGTTGGCGCCGATATCCACGCCGCGGCTCGTCTCGGGCTTCAGGTGCAGGTTGTTGAAGATGCCGCTGCCGACCTGGCTTCCGATGCCGACCAGACCCCAGAAGGACTCCGAAGGCGTCGGGGGACGGAAGGTGTGGGCATAGGTTGCGTAAAGCTGGAGCCAGTCGGTCGCCCTGGCCGCAAGCGTGATCTTGGGGTTGAGCGCGCCGCCGCTGCGCGAGACCGCCTCGGCCGGGCAGTCGGCCGGACCGACCGGGCATTCTTCGTACCATCCGGCGCCGGTTCCCTGCCGTCTGGCCTGCTTGATGCCCGACAGGTTCCAGTGGTCGTAACGCAGCCCCGCGGTCAGGTCGAACATCCCGTAGGACAGCGTGAAATCGCTGAACGCGCTCGCCTTCGCCAGCTTGCCGGGCTGGTTCACGCCGCGATAGGGCGTCACCTGGTAGTCGTCCATATGGTATGACAGGCCATAGTCGGCCTTCAGGCCGACCTTGTCCGTCAGCTGGAATGTGCTGACATTCGTGATGTCGCCGCCGAACGAGACCGCGTCCGTTTCCCGACCGATATAGCTGCCGCCGCCCGCGGTCCGGTCATAGGCCATGAAGGCCTTGTTGTAATAGAGGTTGACCTTGGTGTCGAAGAGGTTGCTGTCCGGCGTGAAGGCGTAATTCAGCGAATAGGTGTTGTTGTTGACCATCCACCTGTAGCCGGAGTTGCGGAAATCGTTGTCGTAATAGATCCAGCCGAGCCGCAGCGCGTGGGTGTCGTTCGGCTTGTACTCGATCTTGCCGAGGCCTCCGATCGGCTCGTTGACCTCTTCGAACAATGTGCCGGCGCCGTTGCGATAGTCGCTGTTCTTGGTCTTCGCCCAGGCGCCCATGATGCTGAGCTCGCCGCCGCCCTCGAACACCTTGCGCACGCCGGTCGCCGTCATGACGGACCCGTCATATCCGTTCGATCCGACCTTGAACGAGCTCATCACGCCGGCATTCCTGCCCGGAAGCAGGATGTCGTCGATGCCGATCGTGCGGAAGTTGGCCGCGCCTGACAGCGTTCCCGAGCCGGCCGCGCCGGGGACCGCGCCGCGCGCGATGTCGACGCCGGCCAGGAAATCGGGATGGACATAGAGAAGGGTGCCGCCATAGGCGCCGTGTCCCGCGCCGTTGCGGAAGGTCTGGGGCACGCCGTCGATCATCGAGTTGACGCGGCCGAAGCCGCTCATGCCGCGTATGTTGACGGCGATGCCGGGCTGGTTGGCGCCGGGACGGGAGAAGGTGCCGGGCGTATTGCGCAGGGCCTGGTTGACGCTGCCGCCGAACCGCGTTTCGAGGTCGGACTTGCTGGTCGAGGAGACCGGCGCGGCCGTGCGGTACTGCGCATCGGCTTTTCCGCCGGGATCACCCACGGTGATGGTCGGCAGGAGCACCACGCCGCTTTCGCTGGCCTGCGGCCTGACGCGGTCCTGCTTTTCTTCGTCCGTCTGCGCATGAGCTCCGTGGACGGCGACCAGCGCCGTCAGGACGGTTGTCGAAAGCAATAGTGTGGATTTACGCGATAGATAAGCCATCCGGCCCTCCTGCAAATGCGGTTGAGGCGGATTTTTGCTGGCTTATGGGAAGCGTTTATGCGGGCAGGCTAGTCATCCGAATGGTGTCTCGTTATGTCATCCCGACGCTCAGGTCAAGCAAGCGGCACTGCGGCCGGCATGCGCTCAGACGGCCGCCCTTCCGCCGCGGGTCCGCTCCGGCAGCACGCCCGGCGCTGCGATCTCGGCGTCGAGCGCCGTCAGCGCATGCATGGCGCAGCCCTCGCGGATCAGCGGCATCTCGTCCGGCAGCGCCTCGAAGGAGATCGCGCCGCTGTGCTGTCCGCCGGCCGTGCGGGCGATGGCCCGGCGAATCGGCCCCTCGATGATGTCGAAGGCGAGCGCGCCGCGCCCGACGATGGCGACCGGCGCGGGGTCGAACAGCGCGAAGAGGCTGCCCATGGCGAAGCCCAGCGCCTCGCCCGCCTTGACGAAGGCCGCGCGCTCCGGTCCGTCGCCGGCGCGCGCCGCATCGGCCAGCCGGCGCAGCGCCGCCTCGTCGATATCCGCCGCCGGCTCCGACCGCTCGTCCAGCCCGAGCGCGTTGCGCATGACGGCGTAGTTGCCGGCATAGGCCTCCACGCAGCCCAGCCGGCCGCAGCGGCAGAGCGCGCCGTCGGGCATGTGCACCATATGGCCGAATTCCGCGCCCGACGAATGCGTGCCGGTGAAGAGCTGGCCCTTGAGCATGATGCCCATGCCGATGCCGTTGGAAAGCAGGATGGCGAAAAAGTCGTCGCGGTAGCGCTCCGGCGCGCGCCAGCGCAGCGCCACGGCGATCATGTTGCAGTCGTTCTGCACCGTGGCGGGAATGCCGAACGCGGCCTCCAGCAGGGGGCCGAAGGCGATGTCCTGATGCGGCGTGATCGGCGACCACAGCATGGTCGTGGCGGCCGAATCGGTGATGCCCTGCACTGCGAGCACGATGCGGGCGGGCGCCGGCCCCCGATGCCGCGCCAGCAACTGCCGCAGGGCTTGCAGCACGCATTGCTCCAGCGCGTCGCGGGAGATGGCGGCCGTGGCGAGCCGCGTCTCGATATCGGCAATGATGCCGCCGGCATAGTCGAACAGCGTGGCCGACAGGCGGTCGAGCGTGAGCATGACGCCGACGACCGTGGCGCTGGCCGGATCGACCGACAGGGCCACCTGCGGCCGGCCGCGCCGCCCGGCCCCTTCGCCGCCCTTCACCTCGGTCAGGATGCCTTCCGCGATCAGGTCGGCGGCGATGGTGGAGATGGTGGAATTGCTGAGGCCCGTCCGCGCGGCGAGCTCGGTGCGCGACGGCTGCCCGGCGCGGCGCACGGCGCCCACCACCAGCGCGCGATTGCGCCGGCGCAAGTCGTCGTGCCTGATCCCGGTCGTCATGCGACGGTGAGCCTCCCTCGCTCCCGGACGGCTTCTATCCGGCCATCGCGGGCTTGTCATCGCGCAGCATGTTGACACGGGTGGCCGGGCGAGTCATTATTTATTTCGAGGCTCGAAAAAAAGAGCTGCTCGACGTGTGCAAGCCAGAAAAGCGCTGCAGACGCGGCGCAGGGAGGAAAATCATGAAGAGTTTCGCGACCGCCATGCTGGCGGGTGTCGCCATGTCGCTGGCGCTGTGCGCCGGCGCCCAGGCCAAGGACAAGGTGATCGGCGTCTCTTGGTCGAACTTCCAGGAGGAGCGCTGGAAGACGGACGAGGCCGCGATCAAGGCCGCCGTCGAGGCAGCCGGCGACCGCTACATTTCCGCCGACGCGCAATCCTCCGCTTCGAAGCAGCTCACCGACATCGAGGCGCTGATATCGCAGGGCGCCAACGCGCTGATCGTGCTGGCGCAGGATGCGAGTGCCATCGGCCCGGCGATCCAGAGCGCGGTCGACGAGGGCATCCCGGTCGTAGCCTATGACCGGCTGATCGAGAACGCCGACGCCTACTACCTGACCTTCGACAATATGGAAGTGGGCCGCATGCAGGCGCGCGAGGTGCTCAAGGTGGCCCCGGAGGGCAACTACGCCTTCATCAAGGGCTCGTCGGCCGATCCGAATGCGGACTTCCTCTTCGCCGGCCAGATGGAAGTGCTCAAGGAAGCCATCGACGCCGGCAAGATCAAGAATGTCGGCGAGGCCTATACCGATGGCTGGCTGCCCGCCAATGCGCAGCGCAACATGGAGCAGATCCTGACCACCAACAACAATGACGTTGATGCGGTCGTGGCCTCCAATGACGGCACGGCCGGCGGCGCGGTGGCGGCGTTGCAGGCGCAGGGCCTGGCAGGCTCGGTGCCCGTGTCGGGGCAGGACGGCGACCACGCCGCGCTCAACCGCATCGCGCTCGGCACACAGACCGTCTCAGTGTGGAAGGACGCCCGCGAGCTCGGCAAGAACGCCGCCGAGATCGCCTCGGCGCTGGCCGACGGCACGGCGCTCGATGCGGTCGAGGGCACGGTGAAGTTCAAGACGCCGGGCGGCATCGAGATGAATTCGCGCTTCCTGACGCCGGTGCCGATCACCAAGGACAATCTCAATGTGGTGATCGACGCGGGCTGGGTGACCAAGGACGTGGTCTGCCAGGGCGTGCAGGCCGGCAGCGTCGCGGCCTGCAACTGAGGCCGACTATCGGGGTGCCGGGACGGGATGGCGACGCCTCCCGGCACCCTATCGAAGGTGCATGCACGCGGACATATCGGCGGCCGCGAAATTGAGCTAGGCTCACGCAATGCCGGATGCGGCGTCGGCGCCGCCCCGGTCGGGAGGAAGCCATGACCGACACCACCGCAGCGCCCGACCGTGCGCGCGAGACGGAGCAGGGCGCCATCGCGCGCTTCCTGGCCGCGACCGAGATCGACACGCGGATGCTCGGCATGATCGGCGCCATGGCGGTGATCTGGATCGTCTTCCATGTGCTGTCCAACGGGCTCTTCCTGACGCCGCGCAACCTGTGGAACCTGTCCGTCCAGTCGGCCTCCGTCGCGATCATGGCGACGGGCATGGTGCTGGTCATCGTGACGCGCAACATCGACCTGTCGGTGGGCTCGGTGCTCGGCTTCGTCGGCATGATCATGGGCGTGACGCAGGCCGAGTTCCTGCCGCGGGTGCTCGGCTTCCAACTCGGCGATCCGTCGATCTGGATCATCGCCCTGCTGGCGGGCATGGTGGTGGGCGTCGGCATCGGCGCATTGCAGGGTTTTCTCATCGCCTATCTGACGATTCCCGCTTTCATCGTGACGCTGGGCGGCCTGCTGGTGTGGCGCGGCATGGCGTGGTGGGTGACCAGCGGGCGCACCGTCGCGCCCATGGACACCACCTTCCGGCTTATGGGCGGCGGGCCGGAGGGCGCGATCGGCACGACATGGAGCTGGGTGGTCGGGCTGGTCGCCTGCGCCGGCGTGATCGCCATGCTGATGATGGGCCGTCGGCAGCGCAAGCGGTTCCATTTCCCGCTGCGCCCGGTCTGGGCCGAAGTCTTCCTCGGTACGGTCGCCTGCGCTGTCATCCTCGGCGCTGTCTGGGTCGCCAATTCCTATGCCTGGCCGATCGGCGTGGTGCGGCGCTACGCGCAGGCCAACAACATCGCCATTCCCGATGGCGGCCTGTTCATCGGCCACGGCATCGCGATTCCCGTGCTGATCGCGATCCTCGTCGGCGTTGTGATGACCTTCGTGACGACGCGCACGCGCTTCGGGCGCTATGTCTTCGCCATCGGCGGCAATCCCGAGGCGGCATTGCTCGCCGGCATCAACACCCGCTGGGTGACGATGAAGGTGTTCATGCTGATGGGCTTCCTGGCGTCGGTGAGCGCGGCGATCTCGACCGCCCGCCTCAACGCCTCCACCAATGCGCAGGGCACGCTGGACGAGCTGCTGGTCATCGCCGCGGCGGTCATCGGCGGCACCTCGCTGGCGGGCGGCGTCGGCACCATCGCGGGCGCCATGCTCGGCGCGGTGCTGATGCAGTCGCTGGCCTCGGGCATGATCCTGCTCGGCGTCGATACGCCCTTGCAGAACATCGTCGTGGGCGCGGTGCTGGTGATCGCCGTGTGGCTCGACACGCTCTATCGGCGCCGCGTTAACTGAGGAGAGGCATCATGGTGGAGCGGAGCGGAACGCCGCTGGTCGAACTCAGCAACATCTCCATCGCCTTCGGCGGCATTCGCGCCGTGGACGATGCGTCGGTGGACCTCCATCCGGGCGAGGTCGTGGCGCTGCTCGGCCACAACGGCGCCGGCAAATCGACGCTGATCAAGATCCTGTCGGGCGCCTACAAGCGCGACGCCGGCACCATCCGCGTCAACGGCGAGGAGGCGCAGATCGCCAATCCGCGCGACGCCAAGCGATATGGCATCGAGACGATCTACCAGACGCTGGCGCTGGCCGACAATGTCGATGCCGCCGCCAACCTCTTCCTCGGGCGCGAGCTGCGCACCGCGTGGGGCACACTGGACGACGTGGCGATGGAATCGGAGGCGCGCAAGGTGATGGGGCGGCTCAACCCGCGCTTCCAGCGCTTCAAGGAGCCGGTGATCAAGCTGTCCGGCGGTCAGCGCCAGTCGGTGGCGATCGCGCGGGCCATCCTGTTCAATGCGCGCATCCTCATCATGGACGAGCCGACGGCGGCGCTCGGCCCGCAGGAGACGGCGCAGGTGGGCGAGCTGGTGAAGCAGCTCAAGGCCGAGGGGATCGGCATCTTCCTCATCAGCCACGACATCCACGACGTGTTCGATCTGGCGGACCGCGTCTGCGTGATGAAGAACGGGCAGGTGGTCGGCACCGCGCGGACGTCCGACGTGACGCAGGACGAGGTGCTGGGCATGATCATCCTGGGCAAGTGCCCGCCGGGCGCGATACCCGGCCCCGGCGCGCTGAAGATCGCCGCCTGAGGCTGTTCAGGTTCAGAAGGAATCGCACTTCATACCCCCACCCCTCACCCCTCCCCACAAGGGGGAGGGGGATCGTCAACGCCTCAGAATCCCCCTCCCCCTTGTGGGGAGGGGTGAGGGGTGGGGGTAATGAAACGCTCCGTAAAGAAAGCCGCCGTGCAGCGATGCACGACGGCTCGTTCATGTGGCACTGGCTGCCCGGCGTGTCAGCGGCGGCAGCGGGCCTCATAGGTGCGGCCGTGGCGGTCGCGATAGACGCACCAGCCGGTGCGGGTCGCCTGGCCGATCAGCACGCCGCCGATGGCGCCGGCCGCGCCGCCGACGATCGCGCCGCCGACATTGCCTGCAATGAGGCCCCCCGCGGCGGCGCCAACCACGCCGCCGACAGCCGCGTCACGCTCGGCGGTGGTGCAGCCGGCAACCAGCATGGTCGCGGCAACCGCGAAAATCACACTCTTCATCGAATTCCTCTCCAATCGAAAACAGCCTTTGCCCATCCGGGCGTTTTCCGGCGTTCTCGCAAGGCAGGCTTGCGCCGCATGCCCCTCTCAACCCGCCGTAGGCGCACTTTATACCGACGATGACCGCTTTTGCGAGAGGGCGGCCGGCGCCTTGGTTTGCAATTCGTTCATCCTGTCCAGCCCGTGAAATGGCGGGCGGGAGCCGGAACGATCCGCGCGCGCAAACATTGTGAGACATCGAACGCGCCCGGCTCGTCCGGAGACGACGTTCGGACGAAGGCCGATCTCCAATCCGGCCTTCGCAACTGGAGCCGGCCGCCAGGCCGGCTTTTTTTGCGCGGCGGGGTGCCAAGCGCCTCCTCTCTTGACCCTGCGGGGAAATGACACTAAGGGAACCACAACTTTCCACGAGGCCGCCTGTCATGTCCGCGCGCCGCCAACATGGTGCGGACGGAAGGCGTGGCCGAGACGAATTGAAGGCAGATCGAAATGTCCCGTACCTGTGAACTGACCGGCAAGGCCGTTCTCACCGGCAACAATGTCAGCCACGCCAACAACAAGACGCGCCGCCGCTTCCTGCCGAACCTCGTGCGCGTCACGCTGATCTCGGAAGCGCTGGGCCAGAGCGTGCGCCTGCGCATCTCGGCCAACGCGCTGCGCTCGGTCGAGCATCGCGGCGGGCTCGACGCCTTCCTCGCCAAGGCCGATACGGCCGAGCTCTCGCAGCGCGCGCGCCTGCTCAAGAAGCAGGTCGCCAAGAAGCTGGCCGAGCAGGCCGCGGCCTGATCCATTCAAGGCGGGGGACGACCGCCTGAGCGGGTCGGCGGCGACGCGGGCCCGCTTCTTCATTTCTGTCCGGCGCGTTTGCCGAACTGGTTCCATCACCCAGGATAAAAAAATGACAATCTCCAGAAGCGTATTGCCCTTCGTGGCGGCGATGGCCTTCATCGTCGCGGCCTCCAACTATCTCGTGCAGTTCCCGTTCCGGCATTTCGGGCTGGACGAGATACTGACATGGGGCGCCTTTACCTATCCGGTGGCCTTCCTCGTCACCGACCTGACCAATCGCCGCTTCGGCACGCGCGCCGCCCGGCAGGTGGTCGTCGCCGGCTTCGTGCTGGCGGTCATCATGTCGATCTGGCTCGCCACGCCGCGCATCGCCGTCGCCTCGGGCTCGGCTTTTCTGGCCGCGCAACTGCTCGACATCGCCATCTTCGACCGGCTACGCCGCGAGGTCTGGTGGCGCGCGCCGCTGACGTCGAGCCTTGTCGGCTCGGTGCTCGACACGATCATCTTCTTCTCGCTGGCCTTTGCGAGCATCTTCGCCTTCCTCGACACGGGGCTCGGCCTGCCGGACGGGTCGCTCGCCTTCCCGGTGGCATGGGGCGCCGTCGAGATGCCGCTGTGGGTGTCGCTCGCGCTGGGCGATTTCAGCGTCAAGATTCTGATCGACCTCCTGATGCTGCTGCCCTATGGCGCGCTGCTGCGCGTGTTGATGCCGCTGGAAACGGCGCGTCGCTCAGTCGGCTAGACGAAATTCCAGATAGAGCGTCCGCTGCAGGAAGGAGCCGTTATCGTCGGAGACGAGCGACAGCATGACCGCGCCGTCGTCGCGGCGCCAGATGTCGAGCCCTTCCATATTGTCGATCTGGCAGGCCATGCCGGCCGTGAAGATCTCGTCGCCGCCGAGGCGAGCGTTCGCGCGGATATCGTCGGCTGCGATGCGCCGCAGGCGCATGGAAAGGCCGGACAGCATGTTGAACCGGCGCTCCAGCAGGATGAGGTCGCCGTCGGGCAGGAAAGCGCCGTCGGTGATGTCGAACTCGTCGCTGCGGACGACCGTGAAGATGCCCTTGCGCGGCCCTTCCAGCACGGCGCCGAAGACGTTTCCGTCCCTGTCGAGGCTGCGCTCGGAGACGGCGACGCGCGCGCCGCGCAGCGGGCCGTCCTCGGGCGCATAGGCGATCGTCTCGAAGCCGCGGTTCGTGCGCAGCTCGTTGCGGGGTATCAGGAAATCGACGTTGCGCAGGGCCGGGCCCGGCCGGTCGCCAGTCAGCCGGTACTCCACGATGCGGTGCGCGCGCTCGAAGCCTACCGTCAGGCGGTCGCCCTTCAAATCGAGGGATTCGGCGTCCCTGTCGCGCTTGCCGTCGAGCGGTGCGCCGTCGCGCCCGAGGATCGGTTCCATGGCGAAATCCGCGATGCCGGCGGGACGGCCGCTTTCATCGCGCAGGATGCGGCCCGAATACCAGTAGCCGGTGTCGGCGACGCCCATGAAGCGGCCGACCGCATCGCGGAAGCGGATGGCCGAGAACGATCCGAATGCAGCCGCATCCGCCGAGAGCGAGAGGCCGCCGGCGAATTCGAACGGGCCGAAGCGGGTCTCGTCGGAGCCGCCGCAGAAATTGTCGATCCGGCGCGCATTGACCGCCATGGCGGTCGACTCCGCACTGGCCGGGGAGGGCGGCAGAAAGGCGGTTGCGAGAAGTGCGCAGAGAAGCGTGCGCGGAGAAATCATCCGGCGCGGCGCAGCCCGCGCGCCTGCGCGCGCTGACCGCGCACCGTCTCCTCGCCGAAGAGCGAGGCAAGCTGCTCGGTCATCGCGCCGGCCAGTTCCTCGGCATCGACGATGGTGACGGCGCGGCGATAGTAGCGCGTCACGTCATGACCGATGCCGATCGCCAGCAGTTCGACCGGCGAGCGGGTCTCGATCAGGTCGATGACCGCGCGCAGATGGCGTTCCAGATAGTTGCCGGGGTTCACCGACAGGGTGGAATCGTCCACCGGCGCGCCGTCGGAGATCATCATCAGGATCTTGCGCTGCTCGGGCCGCCCGATCAGGCGCTGATGCGCCCACAGCAGCGCCTCGCCGTCGATGTTCTCCTTCAGCAGGCCCTCGCGCATCATCAGGCCGAGATTGCGCCGCGCCCGGCGCCACGGCGTGTCGGCCGACTTGTAGATGATGTGGCGAAGGTCGTTGAGGCGGCCCGGATTGGCGGGCTTGCCGTCTTTCAGCCACTTCTCGCGCGACTGGCCGCCCTTCCACGCGCGCGTGGTGAAGCCGAGGATCTCGACCGAGACGCCGCAGCGCTCCAGCGTGCGCGCCAGAATGTCGGCGCAGGTGGCGGCGACGGTGATGGGGCGGCCGCGCATGGAGCCCGAATTGTCGAGCAGCAGCGTCACCACCGTGTCGCGGAAATTGGTGTCGCGCTCCTGCTTGTAGGAGAGCGGCTGCATGGGGTCGATGACGACGCGCACGAGGCGCGCCGGATCGAGATAGCCTTCCTCGAGGTCGAAGTCCCACGACCTGTTCTGCTGGGCCATCAGGCGGCGCTGGAGGCGGTTGGCGAGGCGGCCCACCACGCCCTGCAGATTGGCGAGTTGCTTGTCGAGGAAGGCGCGCAGCCGGTCGAGCTCCTCCTCGTCGCAAAGCTCCTCGGCGCCGACGGTCTCGTCGAACTGGGTGGCGTAGACGCGGTAGTCGATCTCGCGCGGCAGGTTGGCGAACGGGTCCTGCGGACGGCGCGGCTCGCCCGGCGTCTCGGTGTCGAAATCCTCGCCGTCGGCCATCTCCTCGGAATCGGCCTCGGCCGCTTCGGTCTCGCCGGCCTCCTGCTGGTCGTCGGAGGATTCGCTCTCGTCGGACTGGCTCTGGTCGTCGCCGCTGTCCTCGTCGCCGCCGTCCTCGGCCTGCTCCTCGCCCTGCGGCTGGTCGTCGTCCTCGCTCTCCTCCTGGTCGCCGGATTCGTCGTCGCCAAGCTCCTCCGCCATCTCCATGGAGACGAGGATGTCGCGTATGGCGCGCGCGAAAGCCTGCTGGTCGTCCAGCTTGTCGAGCAGCGTGTCGAGATTGCCGCCGGCCTTCTCGGTGACGAAGTCGCGCCAGACGCCGACGAGCTTCTGACCGCTGCGGGGCGCGGCGCGGCCGGTCAGCCGCTCGCGCACCATCAGCGCGACGGCTTCCTCCAGCGGGGCTTCCCCCTGCTCGGTGACATTGGCGAGATTGGCCTTGGCGTAGCGATCCTCCAGCATCTCGGCGATGTTGTCGGACACGCCCTTCATCGCCCGCGCGCCGATGGCCTCCACGCGCGCCTGCTCGACGGCGTCGAAGATGGCGCGCGCCTGCTTGCCTTCCGGCGCGAGGCGCGAATGGATGCGCGCGTCGTGGCAGGCGCGGCGCAGCGCCATGGAATCGCCCAGCCCCCGCGTGACGGCGAGGTCGGCCGCGGTCGGGCGCTTCGGCGGTTCGGGCAGACGCGCGCGCGTGCCGGCGAGGCCCGGCTTCTCGCGCGAGAAGGCGACCTCCATCTCGCGGTCGCCGGAAATGGCGCGCATGCAGACGGTGACCGCCCGCTTGAAGACGTCGGCCTCCGTGCCGTTTCGGCCCTTACCGCGCGTATTGTCGCCTGGTCCCGCCATGTGGCTGCCGTCAGGCCAGCACCACGTTGGCCGCGCTCTCCGGCAGTTCCTCGCCGAAGGCGCGCTGGTAGAACTCGGCCACGATGGACCGCTCCAGCTCGTCGCACTTGTTGAGGAAGGTGACGCGGAAGGCGAAGCCGACATTGCCGAAGATCTCCGCGTTCTCGGCCCACATGATGACCGTGCGCGGGCTCATCACCGTCGAGAGGTCGCCGTTGATGAAGGCCGAGCGCGTCATGTCGGCGACGCGCACCATCTTGTTGACGATGTCGCGGCCCTTGTCGTTGCGGTAATGCTTGGCCTTGGCGAGAACGATGTTCACTTCCTTGTCGTGCGGCAGGTAGTTGAGCGTCGTTACGATGGACCAGCGGTCCATCTGCGCCTGGTTGATCTGCTGCGTGCCGTGATAGAGGCCGGTCGTGTCGCCCAGCCCGACCGTGTTGGCGGTGGCGAAGATGCGGAAGGCCGGATGCGGGCGGATGACGCGGCTCTGGTCGAGCAGGGTGAGGCGGCCCGACGATTCCAGCACGCGCTGGATCACGAACATCACGTCAGGGCGGCCGGCATCGTATTCGTCGAAGACGAGCGCGACATTGTGCTGGTAGGCCCAGGGCAGGATGCCGTCGCGGAACTCGGTGACCTGCTTGCCTTCCGACAGCACGATCGCGTCCTTGCCGACGAGGTCGATACGGCTCACATGGCTGTCGAGGTTGACGCGCACGCAGGGCCAGTTGAGCCGCGCGGCAACCTGCTCGATATGGGTCGACTTGCCGGTGCCGTGGTAGCCGGACACCATGACGCGGCGGTTGAAGGCGAAGCCCGCCAGGATCGCCAGCGTCGTCTGCTGGTCGAAAAGATAGTCCGGGTCGAGATCCGGCACATGCGCATCCGCGACCGAATAGGCCGGCACGACCATGCTGGACTCGAAGCCGAAGGTCTCGCGAACCGAAACGGTCGTGTCTGGAAGGTTTGCGATATCGCGATCAACCTTGTTCATCGTATCTCCAGCGGCGGACCACGGCGGCCGCCTGCATCCTCGTTCAACTTCGGGGGCGTCTTACCAGAACTGCGGCTCAGCACAAACCCGCCTGCTTGAGCTGGCGGTATGCCTGCAAGACGGCACTCAGGCGCTCTTCCGAGGCCCGGTCGCCGCCATTCGCGTCCGGATGATGGCGCTTCACCAGTTCCTTATAGCGCGCCTTTATCTCTTCACCAGTGGCATCCACGCCAAGGCCAAGCGTTTCCAGCGCCCTGGCCTCAAGGCTGCGCACCTTTCCCTTGCGCGCATAGTCGGGTCCGCGCTCGGTGGAGAACACGTTGAAGGGGTCGCGTATCCGGTTGTAGTAGCCGGCGCGGCCGGAGCGCTTCTGCGCCAGATCAGGCGCGGCGCTGTTGGTGCCCATCTTCCATGTCGGCCTGTGGCCGGTCAGCGCCTCCTTCTGGAAGCGCGCGATCTCGCCGTCGGCGAGGCCCGAGAAGTAGTTGAATCCCTTGTTGTATTCGCGCACATGGTCGAAGCAGAAGCGGAAATATTCGCCCTCGCGCATGCGCCCCACCGGCGCGCGATGGGTGCCGGCCGCCTCGCAGCCGTCCCACTGGCAGCGCGGCGACGACGTCACCGTCTCCGCGGCCGGATCGCGGCGGATGCGGATTTTCTCGAAATATTTCGGGTACGGCTTCATCCGGTGAGCAGCCTGCAAATCAGTCGGCAATTATGGAAGGTTCGCGGCGCGAAACAAGAATTGACATTTGCCCGGCGATGGACCTTACCGCCACGAACGACCAATGAAACGGGAATGTCCCCGATATGGGGCAGGAGACGGCAAATGTCCATCCAGTCGCGCATCGAGGCCAAGCTGACGGCGGCGCTTTCGCCGCGGCGGCTGGCGGTCATCAATGAGAGCCATCTCCATGCCGGGCACCACCATGCGGAATCCGGCCATCATGCCACGTTCGACGGCGCGGGCGAGACGCATTTTCGCGTGCGTGTGGTGTCGGACAGCTTTGCCGGCAAGGGCAGGCTCGAACGGCACCGGCTCGTCAACGAGCTGCTGGCCGACGAGTTGGCGGCCGGGGTCCATGCGCTGGCGATCGAGCCGGCGGCGCCGGGCGAGAAGACGCGCTGGTAGAAGGCTACTGCTTCAGCACGTCGGTCCATTCCGGGTGACGGCGGAACTGCGCCGCGGCGAAGGGACAGAGCGGCGTGATCTTGCGGCCGGCGGCGCGCGCGTCCTCGACCGCGCGGCTTATCAGCGCCACGCCGATACCCTGGCCCCGGAATGCGTCGGGGACGGCGGTATGGTCGATGATGATGAGCTTGTCGCCGGCGCGCGAATAGGTGGATTCGGCCACGCTGCCGTCGGCGGCGCGGGCGAAATAGCGGCCCTTCGTGGCGTTTTCCTCGTGCTCGATCGCAATGTCGCTCATTTCAAGATCCTCTCGTTGTCGGGTTGCGTCACGCCGCCGCGTGCAGAGGTGCAAGGAAGTCCTGCGCCGCCGCGATCTCGGACGGCCTGATCTCGTGGCCGCCATCGTGCCACAGCACGTCCACCTGCGCACCTGCCTCGCGCAGGTAGTCGGTGAGCGCTTCCGTCTGCGCGGGCGGGCAGATCGGATCATGGCGACCGGCCGTGACGAGGATGCGGCGGCGCTCAAGGCTGCCGTCGATCGGCGGCTTGAAGGGGATCAGCGGGTGCATGAGCACCGCGGCGTCGAACATGTCCGGCTCGGCGAAGATGACCGAGGCCAGAATGTTGGCGCCGTTGGAATAGCCGAGGCCAGCAACCGTTGAAGGCTGCTGCCCGGCAACCTGCGCGGCGACGAAGGACGCCATCTTGCGGGTGCGCAGCGCAAGGTCGGCCATGTCGTAGACGCCTTCGCCGGCGCGCCGGAAGAAGCGGTTGGCGCCGTGTTCCGTGACATCGCCGCGCGGCGAGACGATGCCGGCGCCCGGCAGCAATTGCGGGCCGAGGGCGACGAACTGGTCCTCGTCGCCGCCGGTGCCGTGGAAGAGGAAAAGCAGCGGCCGGCCGGGCCCGGCCGGCAGCAGGCGATGGATATAGGTGTCGGTCACGAGCTTGCTCCTTCTCAGTCGCCCAGCGGCTGGAGATGCTGCTCCAGAAAGGCGCGCAGATGGGCGTGCTGGCTGGGCAGCTTGAGCGCCTCGCCAAGGTGCGCGGTGTCCTCGTCGCGGTCGAAGCCCGGTTCGTTGGTCGCCACCTCGAACAGGACGCCGCCGGGCGTGCGGAAGTAGATCGCCCAGAAATAGTCCCGGTCGATCACCGGCGTCACGTGATAGCCGGTGTCCATCAGCGCCTTGCGCACGTCGAGCTGGCTCGCCCGGTCGGGAACGGCGAAGGCGACATGATGCACCGATCCCGCGCCCTGCCGCGCATGGTCGACGGCGGGCAGGCTTTCGAGGTCGACGATGTCGGCGCCGTTGCCGTTGGGAATGATGAAGCGGCTCGCATTGCCGGCCCTGCCGGCCTCCTCATAGCCCATGAATTTCAGCAGCTCCGCCGTCGCGCCGGCATCCTGCAGGCGCAGGGAGACGGAGTGGAAGCCGCGGATGGCCGCATCGTCGGGCACGCCGCCTTCGGTCCACGGCGCGCGCGGATCGTCCGCCACCTCGACCAGCGCGAAGCCGTCGCCGTCGGGTCCCTCGAAGGCCAGCCGCGGCGCACCGAAGGCCATGTCCTTCTTCAGCCCCGTCACGCCCTTTTCGGCGAAATGCCTCTCCCACCAGCCAAGCGCGCCCTGCGGAACCGAGAAGGCGGTGGTGCCGACCTCGCCGGTGCCCGGCCTGCCCCTGGCGATGTGAGGGAAGGGGAAATAGGTCATGACGGTGCCGGGCGTGCCCACCTCATCGGCATAGTAGAGGTGATAGACATCCGGAGCGTCGAAATTCACGGTCTTCTTCACCCGCCGCAGGCCGAGCGTGTGGGTGAAGAAGGCATTGTTCTCGGCCGCATCCCGTGCCATCGACGTGACGTGGTGCAGTCCCTTTACCTGTTGGAGCATCTGTCTCTCCCTTTCGTGGCGTGCCGCATTGGCCGCTCTCTGCACCACTATCTGGGAAATGGGCGCTTCGGGAGAAGATCGCGATCAGGCAATGATCCGTTCTGAAACGATGAACAATCAGATTTTGATTGTTCAACGTAAAAGAAAGGCGCCGCCCCGAGGGGACGGCGCCTTTCACTCTGCTGCTGTGTTTACTGTACGCGCAGCAGCATCTGGTCGCGGTTCTGTGCGAAGGTGGCCTCGTCATAGGCCGGGTGCGCCTCCAGCTGCTCCTTCGTGAACGGCGTGTAGAGGTAGAGATCGCCATCCGCGTCGGCCATGAAAGTCAGATCCTCCATGGCGACGGCGATCGGCTTCTCGCCAAGGCCCAGGAAGCCGCCCACGTCGATGATGACTGCATCGACCTTGCTGTTGTCGGTGCTCATGACGACATCGCCGATCTCGCCGACATTCTCGTCGCCCGCGCCATAGACGGTGGTGCCGACGAATTCCTCAGCCTTGATCTGGTCGATCGGACGTTCGGTAAGCGTCGAACGGTCGACAGCCGAGGTCTGGGTGTTGTCCGTGGTCGTTCCGGGTGCTGCGGCGGGCGGGGTCGTTCCGGGTGCCGCGGCAGGCGGGGTCGGCGCCGGGGTCGTGGGGGCCTGGGCCATGCTGTTGTTGGCCGGGGCGCCCGAACTCTCGGTTGCCGCATTGTTCTGTCCCTCGGCAGGGGCAGGAGCATTCGCCAGGTCTTCCTTGGTGGCGGGCTTCACCTCGCTGACGTCGGCATCGGCCGGCTGCGGCTCATAGGCATCGCGGTCGAACTCAGGAAGCGCGCGCAGAGCGTCCGCGTTCGTGTCCACCACGAGAAACTGGTCGCCGTCGCGCTCCGCCCAGTCGACGAGGCTGAATTCGAGCGCAACATCCTTCTGGCCGATTCCGAGGAAGCCGCCGACGCCAATGACGATCGCCTGGATACGGTTTTCGGTATCGATGACGAGATCATTGACCGTGCCGATATTCTGGGCGTCGTCGCCGGTGCCGTTATAGACGGACTCGCCGATCAGGTTCGTGGCAAGATGGCCCTCGGCCTTCTTCACCAGCGGCGTGGCGGGTTCGCTGGTCATCTGGCCGCCGGGGGCTGACGGTGCGGGAGCCTGCGCCATCGCGCCGGTCGCGACAAGCGTTGCAACTGCGGTTGTCGCCAAGAGCTTGCGGATCATGTTGTCTCTCCTTGTGCTATTGTTGTTGCAGCGCGCCCGGTTCGATTTTCCTTGGGGGCAGGGCGCCGCCGTCGATTGTCAAACGTCACTCACGTCATCTTGTTCCGCTGAAATGAATGCTGAAAATGACCATCGGCCGACGGAACTTCATGCGGCCGGCGGCGTTCGCCCCTGCTGGCGAAAGGCTGGAGAGGGGCGGCCCGACCGATGTCGTCGATGAGATTTCTTGCCGTCCTCAACCGCGACGGCGGCACCTTGCGCACGACCGATCTCGACGCCTTCGAGCGTTCCATGCGGGAGACGCTGGAGGGTCGCGGCCACACGCTCGAAGTGGAAGCGGTGGCGGGCGACGAGATCGCGGCGGCGCTGGAGAGGGCCGCGCTCCGGCGTGACATCGACGTGGTGATGGCTGGCGGCGGGGACGGGACGATCTCGGCGGCGGCGGCCGCGCTCAACGGGCGCAGCAAGGCCCTTGCCGTGCTGCCGGCCGGCACGATGAACCTGTTCGCCCGCGGGCTGGGAATTCCGCTGGGGCTGGAGGCGGCGGTGGCGGCGCTGGCTGACGGGCAGATCAGGCAGGTGGATCTGGCCAGCGTCGACGGTCGGATCTTCATTCATCAGTTCTCGGTCGGTCTGCACCCCAAGCTGATCCGCCTGCGCGACAAGATGGAATTCGGCTCACGGCTGGGGAAGATCCGCGCATCGCTTCGGGCCGCGCTTTTGATCCTGCGGCGGCCGCCGAAGCTGCGCGCGCAGCTTGAGCTCGGCGATGCGACCATCTCCGTCCGGGCGAGCAGCATCGGCATATCCAACAATCTTTTCGGCGAGGGGCATCTTCCCTACGCGGACATGCCCGACAAAGGAGAGCTCGGCATCTATGTCACGCGTGCATGGCGGCCGCGCGACATCCTGCGCTTCGCGCTGCACATGGCCGTGGGCCGGTGGGAACGCAATCCGGAGGTGGAGGTCCACAGCAGCGGCAGCGTGACGCTCCGCATCAAGGGCAAGCGCAAGCTGCAATGCGCGATCGACGGGGAACTCCACGAGCTGGCGCCGGTCACGCACGTCAAGAGCCTGCCCGCCGCGCTGCGGGTGCTGGTGCCGAAGCCGGGCTGATCCGGCAAGGGCGATCAGTTTGCCGGCGGCGTGGCCGGGTTGACCGGAGCCTGTTCCGAAGGTGCGGGCGCCGGCGTGTTGGAAGGATTGCCGATCTCGGCTTCAGGTGCAGGGGCGATGTTCTCGCCGTAAATCTCGACGCCCCACCAGACGCCCATCGCCAGAAGCAGCCCGACGACCAGCACCATCAGCACCTGCCAGCCCCAGCGGCCCTGCCGGGCCTGTTCGGGCGACAACTCCTCCGGCTTCTCGCTGCGATGATCGTCTGCCATGTGCGAATCTCCCTGAACTTTGGGTTCGGGTGGGGAATGCGTGGCAGAGCCCAAGGTTCCGCCCGCCTCCGGGCGGGAAGGCTTGCTAGAGCTCGTCCGGTCCGAGGGGCGGGCGCGGTCGCGCGTTCTCGCGGTAGATCGCATAGGCCGCGGCGGCGATCGCCGGAACGGCGAGCATGCGCAGGCCGCCGCGCGACAGGAGCGTCGGCAGCATGGCAACGGCTGACACGCTCAGCAGGGATTTCAGCTCGGTGCGCCGCCGCTCGGCGGCGCGCAGGCGCTCGCGCTGCGCCTGGATGCGATGCACCATCACGATGACGATCGCGATCAGCAGCGCCCCGCCGCCGAAGGTGAGCGCCGCCGGGATATGGCCGATGGCGCGGGCCGTGACCATGAAGGCGGCGGCGAGAAGAAAACCGAGGCCGGTGAGCGAAAGCAGCGCCGCCAGGAGATAGACGATCGCCGCACGCTTGGCGCGCCCGGCCGCATCGGCTGCCTCTCCCGAGACCACGGCGCTGATGAGTGTCCCCAGCAAAGCAGATCCCCGCCAGTTTTCGCCCGGCCTGCGGGCGCGTTTGCCGGCCGCCTCAGCGGCGGGTGAACAATGCGAACAGGAAGCCGACGCCGGCGGCGATCGCCAGCGAGGTCACGGGCTTCTCACGAACCGCCTCGCTGATCTGCGCCTCGAGATCCCTCGCGCCGGAGCGGATATCGGCGAGGGTGGCCTCGCCCTGAGTCCTGAGTTGCTCGACACCTTCCGATGCGGCCCGCCGCGCCGTCTTCATGGACTGCTCGCCTGTCGCGGCGAGCTGCTTGGTCAGCGTGGCGATGTCGTCCTTGAGACGGGCGATATCCGCCTGCAGGTCCTCGGTCGTCACCGGTCCGTTGGGCTCCTTCGCCGACCCTGCTGTGGTGGTTGCCATGAAAATCTCCCTCGGTTGGATTTGGCAACGAAACGTGCGCCTGTGCGAATGGTTCCGGAAGGCCGCCGCTCGACGGCGGCCCCGAGGCATCAAAGGGAGCGCGTTTCGCCGGGCGAGTCCAGCCGGAAAATATCCGGCCGGCGCGCCGCCTTCATCAGACGGACGTCGTGCCAAGCACCTGCGCCGTGATGCTGTCGGGTCCGAAGTCGCCCTCGTCCTCGATATGGAGAATCTCCTGCAATCGGCTGCGGGCGCGGCTGACGCGGCTCTTGATGGTGCCCACGGCGCAGCCGCAGATCTCGGCCGCCTCCTCATAGGAGAAGCCCGACGCGCCGATGAGGATGATCGCCTCGCGCTGGTCCTCGGGAAGGCGTTCCAGCGCTGCGCGGAAATCCTTGAGGTCGAGCGCGCCGTGCTGCTGCGGCTGTGTCGCGACGCCGGCCGTGATGGTGCCGTCGCTGTCCTGCACCTCGCGGCCGCGCTTGCGCATCTGTGAATAGAATTCGTTGCGCAGGATGGTGAACAGCCATGCCTTGAGGTTGGTGCCGAGCTGGAAGCTCGACTGCTTGTCCCACGCCTTGACGAGCGTCTCCTGCACCAGATCGTCCGCCTTGTCCGTGTTCTGGGACAGCGAGATCGCGAAGGCGCGAAGACTGGGAATGGTTCCGATCAGGTCTTTGCGGAAGTCCGGCGACATGCCTGTCAATCCTTTGGCTCGGCGGGCTTGGCAACGCCCTTGTCAAGTCGGGCGAGCAACTCCGTGAACCTGTCGGGGACGTCGTCGGAGACGAGGTCGTCATAATATTGCTTCAGCTTGCGTCCGATCTGCGAGTTGACGCCCAGATCGCCCGCGTCATGCGTATTTTTCCTTGTATCGGCATTTTGCGTCTTATCACTGCTCATGATACCCCATGGCCTTTCCCCCTAACGCTCCTTCAAAATGACGGATATGGAAGTCGATGAAAGACCTTCCAATGTTCCCGCCCGGCTTGGTATTTAACGCAATCGCTGTCGATCCGTTCCTTTCGCGGGGAACTTTTTGCCCGGAACGGCGTTGAAGAGCGATTAAGGCCCCGTTTGGCCTTCAGCTTCGTCTATTGAGGGAGACGCCAATCATGAGTTTGTCCGCAGCCATCACCCCGCATCTGCCCTATCTGCGGCGCTTCGCACGCGCGGTGTCGGGATCTCAGGAGAGCGGTGACGCGATGGTGGCGGCGATGCTGGAAGCGATCATCGCCGATCGCAGCATTTTTCCGGAAGCCTCGAACGACAGGATTTCCCTGTACAAGATCTTCGCCAAGCTGTTCACCTCGGTCGGCATCCGCGTGCCGGCCTCGGAGCCGGAAAGCGCATGGGAGCGTAGCGCATCCGCCAATCTCGGCGCGCTGGCGCCGATGCAGCGGCAGGCTTTCCTGCTGGTCGCGGTCGAGGGCTTCAGCGAAGCGGAAGCCGCCGAGGTGCTCGATGTCAGCGAGGCGAACTTCGCTGAGCTGCTGCAGGAGGCCAGCAACGAGATCTCCCGCCAGGTCGCGACTGACATCCTCATCATCGAGGACGAGCCGCTGATCGCGATGGACATCGAGGAGATGGTGGCGAGCCTCGGCCACAATGTGGTCGGCACCGCACGCACCCATGCGGAGGCGACCAAGCTGTTCGCCGCCCGCTCGCCGAAGATGGTGCTGGCCGACATCCAGCTCGCCGACGGCAGCTCCGGTATCGACGCGGTGAACGAGATTCTCGGCATGGCCTCCGTGCCGGTCATCTTCATCACCGCATTCCCCGAACGCCTGCTGACCGGCGAGCGGCCCGAGCCGACCTTCCTCGTGACCAAGCCCTTCAACCCCGACATGGTGAAGGCGCTGATCAGCCAGGCGCTCTTCTTCGACAGGCAGCAGCGCGCCGCCGCCTGACAACCGGAGCGCCAGACGAGATTACGAAGGCCGCCGCGAGGCGGCCTTTTTGCTGGCCGGATTCACTTGCGAAAAAATGCCGGAACAGCGCCGCGTAACGATGGAACAGAAGCCGTCGGCCGACGTTGTCCTTCCCGAAAGCCGCATCTGCGGCGGACGGAATAATGGGGTTTTTCAATGCTTTACTGGGCTCTTGTCTTTCTGGTCGTCGCGCTGGTGGCAGGCGCCCTCGGCTTCGGCGGCATCGCCGGCGCATCGGCCGGAATCGCGCAGATACTGTTCTATATTTTCCTCGTTCTGCTTGTGGTTTCCCTGATCACCGGCCTGATGCGCCGCGCGCGTTAGGCAGGGCGGGCAAGCCACCACGGGTGAAGGCCGAATGCCCCTCAGACGGCCTTCGCGGGCCCGCCGGAGGTGACCGACAAGGCTACCTTCGGCGGGCTTCGAACGAAGACGAATGCAATGCTCCCGCCCGGCGCGGGCCGATTCGGCCTTATCGAGGCTTCCAGCCCTTCTCATGTATGCAGATTAGCATGTCGTTAACCCTGTTGGCTCATTCTCCCGCCCTGTCGGGGGCGGAATCGATTGCGGCGATCGAAAAAACCATTTCCCGGGAGGGCGGATTCAATCTTGCGGCAGGGCCGCAAGGATACGCTCCCGGATATTGTCCTGCTCGCAGAGCTGGACGGAGGCTGGGTCTGGGAGACGGACGCGGCGCTCAACTTCGTCTTCGTCAGTCCCGGTTATGAACGCGCATGCGGCATCGCGGCCGATTCCCTGATCGGGCGCTCCTGGTTCGATCTGGTGGCGCGTCTTGCGGCCTCCGATCATGATCGCGAAAAGTTGCAGGCGGCCCTGGACCATGCCTGCCTGAACGAGTCGACGATCCGCGCGCGCGGCGGATCGGGCGAGCAGCTGACGATCGTGCTGAGCGGCGCGCCCAAGGTCGGCCGCGGCGGCGCCTTTGCCGGCTATCGCGGCATCGGACGCATCGTCGGCAGGAACCGCGGCGTTGCGCAATTGCGTTTTCATGGCCTGAATGAGGCGATCGACGCGCCGACCATCGCGATCCTCGTTCTCGATGCCGATCTGCGCATCGAGATGGTCACGCCGGCCTTCCATGCGCTGTGGCACCAGGATCCCGAGGAGATTTCCATCGGCGACAGCTTCCGCAAGGTGATGGAGCTGAACCGGAGCCGCGGGATCTACCCTGTCGCGGAGGAGGATTGGGATGCCTATGTCGCGACGCGCCTGGCCCAGATCGCGGCCGGCGACCTCGCGCCGCTGGAATTCAGCCGCGACGACGGCACGACCCTGATCTATTCCGTGACGGCGCTTTCGGGTGGCCGGCGGCTGCTCTGCTATGCCGATGTCACCGAGCTGAAGCGGCGGGAGGCCGAGATCTCGCGGCTGAGCGAGCGCAACAAGCTCGCGGAAGCCGTTCTCAACGGCGTTCCCTATCCGGTCTTCGTCAAGGACGACAGGCTGAACTACGTCTTTGCCAATCAGGCCTTCGCCGATTTCTTCGGCGTGGCGCCGCAGGACATTGTCGGGCGGCGCGATTGCGATGTCGTGCCCCACGCCGAGCGGGCGATGTTCGAGGAATCCGAAGCCGAGGTGCTGGCGACGGGCGAGCCATTCGCCGCGGAAGTCGCCTATGAGCGCGAGGGCAGGAAGGGCACGCGGCTGGTGCGCAAGCATCGCGTGGCGACGGACAGCGGCCGGCATTACCTGGCCACGACCATCATCGACGTGACCGACATGAAGCGTCGCGAGATCGAGGCGAGCGATGCGCGCCGCCAGCTCGAGGTCGTGCTGGAATCGCTGCCGGCCTCCGTGGTCATCTACGACCGCGACAACCGTTTCGTCTTCGCCAACGGCCCCGCCCGCGCGGCGCTGCCGGCGATCGAGAAGGGCATGGTGCCCGGCATTCCCATGCGCAGCGTCATCGCCGCCGCCCACGCGGCAGGCTATTTCCGCATGAGCGGCGATCCGGAGCTCGACAAGCTCTACGATGTAGACAAGGAGCGCTGGATCGACGGCTATGTCGCCCGCCACGACATTCCGCACTCGGTCTACGAGCGCCGCCTGGGCGACGGGCGCTGGCTGAAGGTCTATGACGACCGCACGCCGGACGGCTTCTTCATCGGCATCCGGGTCGACATCACCGACCTGAAGGAGCGCGAGGCCGCGCTGATGGAAGCCCGGCAGAAGGCGGTGCTGGCCGACCGCGCCAAGTCCGAATTCCTCGCCAATATGAGCCATGAGATCCGCACGCCGATGAACGGCGTTCTCGGCATGGCGGAGCTGCTCGCCAAGACGGATCTCGACGTCAAGCAGCGGACCTTCACCGACATCATCGTAAAATCGGGCAATGCCCTGCTGACGATCATCAACGACATTCTCGACTTCTCCAAGATCGATGCGGGGCAACTCGTGCTCACTTCGGCGCCGTTCAACCTGCGCGAGGCGATCGAGGACGTGGCGACGCTGATATCCTCGCGCGCTAAGGAGAAGGACCTGGAGCTGATCGTTCGCATGGATCCGGCGCTGCCGGAGCGTTATGTCGGCGATGTCGGCCGCATCCGGCAGATCGTCACCAACCTAATGGGCAACGCGGTCAAGTTCACCGAGGCCGGGCATGTGCTGGTCGATGTGAGCGGCGAACCCGTCGAGGGCGGCACCCGGCTCAAGGTGAGCGTGCAGGATACGGGCATCGGCATCCCGCGCGACAAGCTCGGCCTGATCTTCGAGAAATTCAGCCAGGTCGACGGCTCGTCGACCCGCCGCTACGAGGGAACGGGCCTCGGCCTCGCCATCACCTCGCGCCTCGTGGAGCTGATGAACGGCACGATCGGGGTGGAGAGCGAGGAGGGCAGGGGCTCCAGCTTCTGGTTCGAGGTCGCGCTGCCGCAGGCTTCCGGCGCGGAGAGCCCGGCGGTCTCCCTCGTCGACGTGACCGGTGCGCGCATCCTCATCATCGACGACAATCCGGTAAACCGCGCCATCCTGTCCGAGCAGATGGCGGCATGGAAGTTCGACGCCTGCGCAGCCGAGAGCGGGGCGGAGGGGCTCCGCGTGCTCGACGCCGCACAGAGGATGGGCGTCAAGGTGGATTGCATCCTGCTCGACTACCAGATGCCGGTCATGTCGGGCGCGCAGATCGCGCAGCTGATCCGGGCGATGCCGGCCATCGCCGACGTGCCGATCGTCATGCTGACATCGGTGGACCAGTCGCTGGCGGCGATGCAGGCGCGCGACCTGTCGATCGACGCGCAGCTCCTGAAGCCGGTCAGGTCGGCGCAACTGCTCGAAGTGCTGGTGCGGATCATCCAGAAGAGGCGCGGCGCGCTGCTGCCGGCGCCGGACGATGCCGACGGAGCTCTGCAGGGCGCCGATGGCGCGGCGCGGCCGATCCGGTTCTCGCCCGGCGACGGATCGCACCGGGTCGATGTTCTGGTGGCTGAGGACAATGAGGTGAACCAGCTCGTCTTCACCCAGATCCTCGGCGAGACCAACCTGACCTTCGAGGTGGTCCAGAACGGGCGGCTGGCGGTGGAGGCCTGCCGGGACATGAAGCCGCGCATGATCCTGATGGACATTTCCATGCCGGAGATGAGCGGCATCGAGGCGACCCAGGCCATCCGGCTGGCGGAAAGCCAGGCAGGCGACGGCTACCATGTGCCGATCGTCGGCGTGACCGCGCATGCGCTCCAGGGCGACCGGGAGCGCTGCCTCGAAGCCGGCATGAACGACTATCTGCCCAAGCCGATCAGCCCGCGCGCCCTTCTGGAGAAGGTGCATCTGTGGATCGAGGGCGTGTCGGACGCGCGGGCGCGGGGCTAGAGAAATTCCAGCAAAAGTGCGTCGCGGTTTGCGCCCGGAATTTCGTAAAATCAAGGAGATAGAGCATTTCCGCGATTCTGTGAAAAGCAGAAATGCTCTAAAGGGCCGGACTATCGCCGCCTGACCATGCCGCGGATGCGCTCGCGCAGGGCGCGGGCGAGGTTGCGTGTCTCGCGATAGAGATGCAGCTGCGCCGCCGCCTGCCGCGTCACCCGGTCGGCGCCCGGCGACAGGCCGATGACGAAGGTGCCGGTCGGCCGCCTTTCGGTCCAGATGCGGCCCATGACCGGATGATCGGGCGCGGCGCAGGAATCGGTGGCGACGATGTTGGGGTCTTCCAGATGGCTGCGCGTCACGTCCAGCATCAGCAGCGTGCCGGGCGAGAACTGGGCGAAGGCCTCGTCATAGGCGGTCTTCCACGTATAGGCGATGCCGTTCTCGATGAAGACCACGATGGCCGCGATCGTCCTGCCGGCGAGGACCAGCGTGTGGATGCGGCACAGGTCCCGCTCGGCCAGCCGGTAGACCGCCTCGCGGGCGAAGGCCGCCCAGTAGCGGTCCACGGCCATCGCGGTGCGCTTGCGTCCCTTCCATCCGCCCATTTCGAGCGCGAGGAAGGATTCGAATGCCAGCCGCACGTCTTCCGACGTGCGCGCGATATTGTGCGTCAGCCCGCCCTTTTCCGATTCGGCCAGACGCCGGCGCAGGCGGCGGAATTCGCGCAGATGGTGCGGACGCAGCGCGTTGCGCAGGTAGTCGTCGGCTTCCAGCTCGCTCTGGAGATAGGGTCGCTCGGATGTGTTGGTAGTGACCAGCGGCAGGTTCCGGCTACTGGCAAGCGATTGCAGCATGGCGGCGAAGGGGCCGTCCATGCGCATCTCCGGCATGACGAACACGCGCGGCAGGCGCAGATGCGGCCGGCCGAGCATGGCGAAGAAGTCCGCGATGACGCCTTCGGGATCGTCGCGGTCGACGAGCGGCGTTCCCAGGGGGCCGAAGGGGCTCGACCAGGTGCGCAGGACATCAACCGCGAGCGGGATCGACGGGCGCTCGATGGAATAGGGCACGAGCAAGCGAAGGCGCGAGCGCGTCTCGTCGCCGTCGCGGATGACCGCCAGCCGGATCTCCTTGTCCTCCAGCCGCGGCATGGCGGGCGCGAGGAAGCGGGGATTGAAGAAGATGTTGGGCTCGATGGAGCGCGCGCAGAGATATTCGAGCTCTTCCACCAGGTCGAAGCCGGCCGAGGCGGGATAGATGGCGAGATGGCGCGGCGGCTGGCGGCCGGCCAGCGATTCATGCTGGGTGGCGCCGAACGATCCGGGCCGCAGGCCGGCGAGATTGTCGATGATGCTTCCCGATGGGCTGCCGCTCGTTTCGAGGATGATGGGGACGGCAGCCATCAGGCCGCGCCTTGCGCGGGAGCAATTCCAGCAAAAGTGCGTCGCGGTTTTGCGTCCGGAATTGCGACGAACGACGGAGCATGGCTCGGCGCATCGCCGAGCCGCCTTTCGCCGAAGTTTGCCGCCGAATAGCGCAAGCCGCGTCTCCGATCCCCCGTCGGATACGGCTGATACGCCGCCTCCGGTTAAGATTCGGTTCGGCCGTGCCGTCCGGCGCCCCGCTCACGATATGTTGTTCAAATGAAAACGGCCCCTTGCGGGGGCCGTCGTCGTCCACGGGGACGATGCCGGATCAGGCGAACGCGCCGTGGCAGTGCTTGTACTTCTTGCCCGAGCCGCAAGGGCAGGGTTCGTTGCGGCCGACGCGGCCCCATGTCGAGGGGTCGGCAGGGTTGCGTTCCCCGGCCGCCACCGTGCGGCTGTCGGCGCGCGTCAGGGTCATCGTGTCGCCCTCGCCGAAATCGTCCTCGCCGGTCGAGGCATCGAGGTGGTGGCCCTCGCCCTCGGGCGCCTGCGGGGGCGGGGCGTCGGCGGCCTGGCGCACCAGCTCGACTCGCATCATCTGCGTGGTCACCACCTGGCGCAGATTGCCCAGCATGGCCTGGAAGAGCTCGAAGGCCTCGCTCTTATATTCGTTGAGCGGGTCGCGCTGCGCATAGCCGCGGAAGCCGATGACCGAACGCAGATGGTCGAGATTGACCAGATGCTCGCGCCAGAGATGGTCGAGCGTCTGGAGCAGGATCGACTTCTCCACATAGGCCATGATCTCGGGGCCGAAACGCTCGGCGCGGTCGGCCGCCGCCTTGTCGGCGGCCTCGGTGATGCGGACGTGGATGTCCTTCTCGTCGATGCCGTCCTCGCGCACCCATTCCTCGATCGGCAGGTCGAGGTTCAGATATTCGCGCACGCCCGTTTTCAGGCCGTCCGCGTCCCACTGTTCCGCATAGGCGGTCTCGGGAATGTGCTTGGCGACGAGATCGTCGATGACCTCGTGGCGCATCTCCGTCACGACCTCGCTCAGGTTCTCGCCTTCCATCAGCTCGATGCGCTGCTCGAAGACCACCTTGCGCTGGTCATTCATGACGTCGTCATATTTGAGCAGGTTCTTGCGGATGTCGAAGTTGCGCGCCTCGACCTTCTTCTGTGCCTTTTCCAGCGCCTTGTTGATCCAGGGATGGATGATCGCCTCGCCCTCCTTGAGGCCGAGCTTCTGGAGCATGCCGTCCATGCGCTCGGACCCGAAGATGCGCATCAGATCGTCCTGCAGCGACAGGTAGAACTTCGAGCGGCCGGGATCGCCCTGGCGGCCGGAACGGCCGCGGAGCTGGTTGTCGATGCGGCGGCTTTCGTGGCGCTCGGTGGCGAGGACGTAGAGGCCGCCGGCGGCGAGCGCCTGTTCCTTGAGGCGGGCGACGTCGGCGCGGATCGCCGCTTCCTTCTCGTCGCGCTCGGGGCCGGCCGGCATGTCGCCCAGCTCCTGCGCGATGCGCATCTCGACATTGCCGCCGAGCTGGATGTCGGTGCCCCGGCCGGCCATGTTGGTGGCGATGGTGATGGCGCCCGGCACGCCGGCCTGCGCGACGATCTGCGCCTCCTGCTCATGGTGGCGCGCATTCAGCACCTGGAAGCCCTTGACGCCTTCCTTGCGCAGCCGCTCGGCCAGAAATTCGGATTTCTCGATCGAGGTCGTGCCGACGAGGATCGGCTGGCCCTTGGCGTGGGTCTCGCGGATCTCCTGGACGATGGCCTTGTATTTCTCCTCGACCGTCCGGTAGACCTCGTCGTCCTCGTCGATGCGCTGCACCGGCAGGTTGGTCGGGACCTCGGCCACGTCGAGACCGTAGATGTTGCCGAATTCCTCCGCTTCCGTCGAAGCCGTGCCGGTCATGCCGGCCAGCTTCTTGTACATGCGGAAGTAGTTCTGGAAGGTGATCGAGGCGAGCGTCTGGTTCTCGGGCTGGATCGCAACGTGTTCCTTGGCCTCCAGCGCCTGGTGCAGGCCCTCGGAGAAGCGGCGGCCGGGCATCATGCGGCCGGTGAACTCGTCGATGATGACGATCTCGCCATTGGCGACGATGTAGTCCTTGTCCTTCTGGAACAGGCGATGCGCCTTGAGCGCGTTGTTGACGTGGTGGACGATCGCCACGTTCTCGATGTCGTAGAGCGACTCGCCCTTGAGCAGGCCCCCGGCGCGCAGCATGTTCTCCATCTTCTCCGTGCCTTCCTCGGTGAAGATGGCGGTGCGCTGCTTCTCGTCCACCTCGTAGTCGGCGGGTTCGAGCTGCGGGATGAAGGCGTCGATGGCGACATAGAGCTCGGAGCGGTCCTCCAGCGGGCCGGAGATGATCAGCGGCGTGCGCGCCTCGTCGATCAGGATGGAGTCCACCTCGTCGACGATCGCGTAATTGTGACCGCGCTGGACCATCTGGGCGCGCTCGTACTTCATGTTGTCGCGCAGATAGTCGAAGCCGAGCTCGTTATTGGTGCCGTAGGTGATGTCGCAGGCATAGGCCTCGCGGCGCTGCTCGTCGTCCAGTCCATGGACGATGATGCCGACCGACATGCCGAGGAACTTGTAGATCCGGCCCATCCATTCGCCGTCGCGGCGGGCGAGGTAGTCGTTGACGGTCACGACATGCACGCCCTTGCCGGCAAGGGCGTTGAGGTAGACCGGCGCGGTGGCGACCAGCGTCTTGCCCTCGCCGGTGCGCATCTCGGCGATCGAGCCCTCGTTGAGGATGATGCCGCCGATCATCTGCACGTCGAAGGGACGCATGCCCAGCACGCGGCGGGCAGCCTCGCGGACGGTGGCGAAGGCCGGGACCAGCAGGTCGTCCACCGTCTTGCCGGCGGCGATCTCCGCCCGGAACTGGTCGGTGCGCGCCCGCAGCGCCTCGTCGCTCAGCGCGCGCATTTCCGCCTCGAGCGCACCGATGGCCTCCACGCGCGGGCGGATGCCCCGGACACGCCTGTCGTTGGAAGAGCCGAAAACCTTCCGCGCGAGTGCGCCAAAACTGACCATGAATGGCCCTTTCAATTCCTAAACAATACCGGGCTGACGGAAACCCAGGCGGGCAAAGGCACGCAGCGCGGCTCTCGAATACGCGCCCGAAAATGGATTATGGACGCAAGGACGAAGGACAGATAAGAGGGGGCACAACTGATGTCAACGCTGCCGCAATCGCCGCGCCGGCGCAAAAAACCGCCACATTTCCGCTGATCTGGACAGGTCCAGACCCGCAACGGAGACTCTCCATGACCGCCTCGTTCCGCCGCTCCCTTCGTGCCCGCATGGGCGCAGCGCTGCTTCTGGCTTCCGCAGCAGCACTTCCCGCCTTCGCGCAGAGCGGCGACGCGCCGGCGCAGCCGCAGGCCGAGGCCCCCCAGCCGGCCCCCGTCGATCCGGCCGAGGTGGTCGCCACCGTCAATGGAACGGAGATCACCGAGGCCGACCTGACGCTGGCCATGAGCGACCTCGACCAGCAGTTCCAGCAGCTTGCGCCGGAGCAGCGCCGGGCCGCCGCGCTGTCGGCGCTGATCGAGATCAAGCTGGCCGCCGCCGAATCGACGAAGGCCGGCATCGCCGACAGCGACGATTTCAAGCGCCGCATGGCCTTCCTGCGCGAGCGCGCGCTGCACAGCGCCTTCGTGGAGGAGCAGATCGCCGGTGCCATCACCGACGAGCAGGTGAGGGCGCGCTACGACCAGGAGATCGCCAACACGCCGCCGACCAACGAGGTCAAGGCCGCCCATATCCTGGTGCCGACCGAGGAAGAGGCGAAGGCCGTCATCGCGGAGCTGGACGCCGGCAAGGATTTCGCCGAGCTGGCCAAGGAGAAGTCGAGCGACGGCGCCGCGCAGAACGGCGGCGACCTCGGCTATTTCGGCCCCGGCCGCATGGTGCCGGAATTCGAGCAGGCGGCCTTCGCGCTCGATGTCGGCGCCTATACCAAGGAGCCGGTCAAGTCGCAGTTCGGCTGGCATGTGATCAAGGTCACCGACAAGCGCGTGCAGCAGCCGCCGGCATTCGAGCAGGTCGCCCAGCAGATCCGCTCGATCATGCTGCGCGAGAACTATCTCGCCAAGGTGACGGAGATGCGCAAGGCCGCCAAGGTGGACGTCGCCGATCCGGAGCTGAAGAAGGTGCTGGACGCCGAGGCCGCCGCCGATGAGGCGGCCGAGGGCGATGCGCCGTCCGGCGAAGCACCCAAGGAATGATCGCGAAGCCGGGCCCCGCATATCATGTCGACCGCCGTTTCCCCCCTCGCGCCAAAGACGTTTCCCAAAATGCCGCCGGTGGAGGGGGTGCGGATCGCCACCGCCCAGGCCGGCATCAAATATAAGGGGCGCACCGACCTGCTGGTCATGGTGTTCGACGAAGGCACGTCGGTCGCCGGCGTCTTCACAAGGTCGAAATGCCCTTCGGCGCCGGTCGATTTCTGCCGCGAGAACCTGCCACGCGGGCGCGCCCGCGTGCTGGTCGTCAATTCCGGCAATGCCAATGCCTTCACCGGCAGGAAGGGGCGCGAGACGACGGCGATGACGGCGAAGGCGGCCGCCGCGGCGGCCGGCTGCCGCGAGGACGAGGTCTTCCTCGCCTCCACCGGCGTGATCGGCGAGCCGCTGGACCCGTCCCGCTTCACCCATCTGCTGGGCGATCTCGCCAAGCAGGCCTGGCCGGCGCAATGGTCCGAGGCCGGCAAGGCCATCATGACCACCGACACCTATCCGAAATATGCCACCGCCAAGGCGAAGATCGGCGAGGTGGAAGTGACCCTCAACGGCATCGCCAAGGGCGCCGGCATGATCGCGCCGGACATGGCGACGATGCTCTCCTTCGTGGCGACGGATGCGCCCATCGCGGCGCCCGCATTGCAGGCCATGCTGTCGGGAGGCGTGGGCAAGAGCTTCAATTCGGTGACGGTGGACAGCGACACTTCCACCTCCGACACGCTGCTGCTGTTCGCGACGGGTGCAGCGGCGCGACGCGGCGCGCCGCTGATCGAGACGGCCGACGACGCCCGGCTCGCGGGCTTCCGCCGCGCGCTCAACAAGATGCTGAAGAACCTCGCCTTGCAGGTCGTGCGCGACGGCGAGGGCGCGCGCAAGCAGATCGAGGTGCGGGTGCGCGGCGCCAAGTCGTCGAAATCGGCCAGGCGGATCGCACTCTCGATCGCCAATTCGCCGCTGGTCAAGACGGCCGTCGCCGGCGAGGACGCCAATTGGGGCCGGGTGGTGATGGCCGTCGGCAAGGCGGGCGAGCCGGCCGACCGCGACCTCCTGTCGATCTCCTTCGGCGGCATCCGCGTGGCGCATGAGGGGGAGCGCGATCCCGGCTATTCCGAGGAGGCGGTGTCGGCCTACATGAAGAACGACGAGATCGTCATCGATGTCGATCTCGGCCTCGGGCGCGGTGCCGCCTCGGTCTGGACATGCGACCTCACCAAGGAATATGTCGCCATCAACGGCGACTATCGCAGCTAGGTCGTAGGCTCAGGTGTTTCCCATCGCACGTATCCGTTTCGGCCGGCCCCGGCGCAGCGCGCCCGGCGCCGCATGCGAAGCGGTGCGATGAGCGATATCCTCAACACCTCTCCCCTCGGCGTGGTGCGCCGCTTCGAGGCCGCCGGGTTCCGGGCGTGGCCGGCCACCTCGGTCCACTATGACGGCACCTGGGTGATCCGCATCACCGAGGGCCATTCGGCCAAGCGCCTCAATTCGGTCAACCCGCTCGATCCGGGCGACTCGCGTGATTTGCCCGAGCGCATCGCCCGCGCGGATGCCCATTTCGCGCAATCGGGGCGGCAGCTCGTGTTCCGCATGTCGCCGCTGGCCGGCCAGGCGCTGGCCTCGCATCTCGACCGGGATGGATGGGATTCCTATTCGGAATCGCTGGTCATGATGATGCCGCTCACCGACGCGGCGCTCACCGACGCCATCGATCACATACCGCTCAAGGATGTCGGGCGCTTCGTCAAATCCGTCGCGCAGGTCCACGACGTGTCCAACGGGCGCCGCGACGGGCTGGCCGGCATCATCGCGGCGATCCAGCCCGAGGCCGGGCTTTTCGCGCTCGAGCCGGAAGACGTTCCCGTGGCGACCTGCATATGCGTGCATGACGGCGACCTGGCGGGACTGTTCGAGGTGGCGACCTCGCCCGCGGCGCGTGGCAAGGGCAATGGCCGCCGGATCGTGCTGTCGGCACTCAAATGGGCGAGGATGCGCGGCGCCAAGGTCGCATGGCTGCAGGTCGAGGCCGATAACGAGGTGGCGATCAAGCTCTACGCTTCGCTCGGCTTCACCGAGGCCTACCGCTACCACTACCGCAAGCCGGCGCGCCGGCCATGAGCGAGGCAGGCCGCAAGCTCCTGCTGGTCGTGGCCTGCGCGCTGGTCGATGCGGACAGGCGCGTGCTCATCGCGCAGCGGCCGGAAGGCAAGGAACTGGCGGGGTTATGGGAATTTCCCGGCGGCAAGATCGAGCCCGGCGAGACCCCGGAGGAAGCGGTCGTGCGCGAATTGCGCGAGGAGCTGGGCATCGAGACTAAGGTCGCCTGCCTCGCGCCGCTGACCTTCGCCAGCCACAGTTATGAGAGCTTCCACCTGCTGATGCCGCTTTTCGTCTGCCGCCGCTTCTGGGGCATCCCGGCGCCGCAGGAGGGGCAGGCGCTGAAATGGGTGCGGCCGGCGAAGCTGCGCGACTATCCCATGCCCGAGGCCGACCTGCCGCTGATCGCCCATCTCGTCGACCTGCTTTGAATCGCGTTAACGTTAACGGAACGTTCAAGCCTGCCGCCGATAATGGCGCCACAGTCCATGCGGGACGGAGGCGATATTGGCGGCAAGCGAGCGCGACGATGACGAGAGCGGGGCAGGCACACGCCTGACGGCATCGCGTCCGGTGCGGATAGCGCTCCTGTTCGGAGCCGTTGCGGCAGGATTGGCCGTGACGTTGGCGCCGCTGGCCGAACGCCGCATCAACGCGCTGGTGGCCGCGAACGGTTCAGGCATCGACCGGATGAGCACCGGCTCCATCGCGCCGTCATCGAGCAGTTACACGATCCGTCGCAGCGTGCTGCAATCCTCGCCGAACGCGGTGTGCATCATCCGGCCGAACGGCGTGCGCTCGGGCGATTGCTGAGCCGATACGGTCAAGGCGAGCGGAATCGCCGAAACATCGAGGGTGCGGCCCCGCCCCTTAATCTTCGTTAACCTCCATGGGCTAGGGTCACGGCGTCCGCAATCAAGGGCTCACGCATGTTGATGCGATTCTGGAAGGACCAGCGCGGGGTGACGATGGTCGAATACGGCCTGATCATCGGTATCCTGTCGATGGCGATCATCAGCGCCATGAGCCTGACTGCCGATGAGATCAGGGAACTCTTCAGCAATCCGGAAAGCGAGATCAGCCAGGCCCTGCGCTGAACTATTCCCCGGATTTCAGGGCATCGGCCAGCGATGCCGTGGCGCTGCCGCGCCGCGCGGGCTTCTGCTGCGAGCCGTGGGGCACCCAGCCCGACAGCCATATGGTCGTGAAGGTCGCCCGGATGCGTCCGTCAGGGTCGGCGAACCGTTCCGCATAGATTTCCGCCGCGCGCAGGAAGAGCGCGCGGGTCGCCGGGCGCCGCGAACGCTGCGCCAGCACATTGGTCGCGCCCATGGCGCGCAGGTCGCGCATCAGGGCGAACATGTCGTCATAGCGCACCACCGCCTGCTCGATGTCGGCGACCGGCAGCGCGAAGCCGGCGCGCTGGAGGAGCGCGCCCGCCTCGCGCACATCGGCGAAGGGATGGATGCGGGGGCTGGCGCCGCCCGACAGCTCGGTTTCCGCCAGAAGCAGGCTTTCGCGCAGTTCGGCGAGCGTGCCGTTTCCGGCAAAGGCGGCGAGAAGCAGCCCGTCGGGCCGCAAGGCGCTCCGCATCTGCACCAGCAATCCCGGCACGTCGTTGGCGGTGTCGAGCGCGTTGAGGGAGACGGCGAGGTCGAGGCTCGCCAGCTCCAGCTCCAGCGCCTCAGTCGCGCCGGCCGGGGCGACGAGCCGCACCCGATCCGCCTTTCCGCTGCCGAGCAGGGCATCGCGGGCATGTTCGACGGCGCCCATGACGACCGCCGCCTGCCCGAACTGCCGCTCCACGGCGCCGAGACGGTCGGCCAGATCCTCGGCATTGCGGCGAATGAGGAAATCGGCATCCGGCGCAGCTTCCACAACCGCGCGCTGCCTGCGCCGCGCCGCCAATGCCAGATCGAAGAGGTTTTCCATATGCGCCACCGGGTCGTGCATCTTGCCGGTGAATAATCGCACGATATCGTGCGAACCGGAGGTTGAGAGGTGGCGGATCGCGCGGTCGAATTCAAGGCAAAGCTTGACGCCCTGGCCGCATGGCCGGGCCGTATCCTCTTTCCGCCGACCTGCCTCGCCTGTGCAAGCCACGTCGCGGAGCCCGGCTCGCTCTGCCCGGCCTGCTGGCGCGAGACGCTTTTCCTCGAACGTCCATGGTGCGCGGTGCTGGGCATTCCCTTCACCCATGAGATGGGCGAGGGCGCGGTGTCGCCCGCCGCGATCGCCGATCCGCCGCCCTATGCGCGGGCGCGCGCGGCGGTCTCCTATCGCGGCGTGGCACGCCGGTTGGTGCAGGGGCTGAAATATCGCGACCGGACCGATCTCGCGCCATGGATGGCGGCGTGGATGGCGCGCGCCGGCGCCGAGCTTCTCGCCGATGCGGATGTGATCGTCCCGGTGCCGCTGCACCGGCGCCGCTTCTTCCTGCGGCGCTTCAACCAGTCGGCCGAACTGGCCCGCGCGCTTTCGGCCCGCAGCGGCATCGCCTTCCACGGTGATCTGGTCGTACGCGTGCGCAGCACGAAGAAGCAGGTCGGGCTCAAGGCGCGCGAACGGGCGGAGAATGTGCGCGGCGCCTTCGCGGTGACAGAGAAGGGGAAAGCCCTGCTGCGCGGGCGCAATGTCGTGCTGGTGGACGATGTCGTCACCACCGGCGCGACCGTGGCGGCTGTCACCAAGGCGCTGCTGCGCGGCGGGGCGGCGCGGGTCGACGTGCTGGCCTTCGCGCGTGCTCTGCCGGGGGACTTCCGGCAGGACGAACAAGACCCTATATGAAAAATTCCTGTCAACGGGTGGGCCATGACCGAGGTCACGATCTACACACGCATGATGTGCGGCTACTGCGCGGCGGCGAAGCGCCTGCTCGACCGGAAGGGCGTGGCCTATACCGAGCATGACGCCAGCTTCTCACCGGAACTGCGCGCCGAGATGATACAGCGCTCCGGCCGCTCGACCTTTCCGCAGATTTTCATCGGCGAGCGCCATATCGGCGGCTCGGACGATCTCCATGCGCTCGATGCGCAAGGCGGGCTCGACCCGCTGCTGGCCGACGTGGCGCGGAAGGGCGGGGCATGAGCACGCTCAAGGTAGCTGCCGTCCAGATGCGCTCCGGCACCGAGGTCGGGCGCAACCTAACCGATGTCGAGACGCTGGTGCGTGAAGCGGCCGGCGCCGGGGCGACCTATGTGCAGACGCCCGAAATGACCGGCGTGCTGGTGCGCGACAAGGCGTCGCTGCGGGCGATGATCCAGCCGCAGGAGCGCGACCCGGTCTCGCGGCGGGCAGCCGAGCTTGCGGCGGAACTCTCCATCCATCTCCACATCGGATCGACGGCCATCGCGCTGCCGGACGGCAAGGTGGCGAACCGCGCCTTCCTGTTCTCGCCGCAAGGGCGGCTCCTCGCCACCTACGACAAGATCCACATGTTCGATGTCGATCTCGACAATGGCGAAAGCTGGCGGGAATCGGCGACCTATGAGCCGGGCCGAAGCGCCGTGGTGGCCGAATTGCCCTTCGGCCGGCTGGGGCTCGCGGTCTGCTACGACCTGCGGTTTCCGCAGCTCTTCCGCGCCGAGGCGCTGGCCGGCGCCGACATATTGACCGTGCCGGCGGCCTTCACCCGCCAGACCGGCGCGGCGCACTGGCACGCTTTGCTGCGCGCCCGCGCCATCGAGAACGGCGCCTTCGTCATCGCCGCCGCGCAGGGTGGCAGGCATGAGGACGGCCGCGAGACGTTCGGCCATTCGATGATCGTCGACCCCTGGGGGCGCATCGTCGCCGAGGCCGACCACGATTCACCGGGCATCGTGCTCGCCGAGATCGACCTCGCGGAGGTCGCGGCGGCGCGTGCGAAAATTCCCAATCTCAACAATGCGCGCCAGTTCGACGTCGTGCTCGCGGGGGCGCAAGCGCAGCGCAAGGCGATATGATCCGTTACTCCCTCTCCTGCGACAAGGAGCATGACTTCGACGGCTGGTTCCGCAGCGGCGAGGACTATGAGACGCAGCGCAAGCGCGGCCTCGTGACCTGCCCGCATTGCGGCTCGCACAGGGTGGAGAAGCGGCTGATGGCGCCGAATGTCTCCACCGGCCGGGCTAAGGAGAAGGTCGCCATGGCAATGGGCGACCGGCGCCGGGAAATGATGGCGCAGCTGCAGGCCCTTGCGGCGAAGCTGCGCGAAAATGCCGACTATGTCGGCGACAGGTTCGCCCAGGAAGCGCGCAGGATCCATTTCGGCGAGACCGAGGAACGCGGCATCTATGGCGAAGCGAGCATCGAGGAGGTCAGGGACCTGCTCGATGACGGCATCGGCGTGATGCCGCTGCCGCCGCTGCCGGAAGACCACAACTGACATGCTGCATGACCGGGCGGGCGCGGCTCCGGCCCGCCACGGCGCGCGGGTCAGACGCGCGGCTCGGCCAGCATCATGTAGTTCACGTCCATGTCGCGCGACCGCGACCAGCGGTCGGCCAGCGGATTGTAGGTGACGCCGACGCGGTCGATGACGGAAAGCCCGCTCGCTGCCAGCGCGCGCTCGAGCTCGTCCGGACGCACCAGTTTCTCGTACTGGTGGGTGCCCTTCGGCAGCCAGCGCAGCACATATTCGGCGCCGATGATGGCGAGGCCGAGCGCCTTGAGCGTGCGGTTGATGGTGGCGACGAACATGATGCCGCCGGGCCGCAGCATCTCGGCGCATTTGCCGATGAACAGGTCGATGTCGGCGACATGCTCGACCACCTCCATGTTGAGGATCACGTCGAACGTCTCGCCGGCATCGGCGAGCGCTTCCGCCGTTTCGGCGCGATAGTCGATCGTCACCCGGCTTTCCGCCGCATGGAGCTTGGCGACCTCGATATTGGTGGCCGACGCGTCGGCGCCGACGATCTCCGCGCCGAGCCGCGCCATGGGCTCGCACAGCAGCCCGCCGCCGCAGCCGATGTCGAGGAAGCGCAGCCCCTCGAAGGGCAGCGCCGCGCGTGGATCGCGCCCGAAACGCTCCGCCACCTTGTCACGGATATAGGCGAGGCGGACGGGATTGAACTTGTGCAGCGGACGGAACTTGCCGTTCGGGTTCCACCACTCCGCCGCCATGGCTGAGAAGCGGGCGACTTCGGCGTCGTCGATCGTCGTGCGCTGTACCTCGGCCATGTCCGTCTTCTCCGCTGAAGGGCAACAAGTCGGTCGCGCAAGACGCGATGTCAAGGCGCAAGAGGAGGCGTTGCGCGTGGCCGCGAAATGTGGATTGCTCGGATGGCAACATCAGGACGCATCCATGTCGATAGAACAATGGGCGGCCTTCGCCGCCGCTTCCGCCGTCATGCTGGCCATTCCGGGTCCGACGATCCTGCTGGTCGTATCCTATGCGCTCAGCCATGGACGCCGCTATGCGGCCGCCACCGTCGCGGGCGTCGCGCTTGGCGACTTCACCGCCATGACCGCCTCCATGCTGGGCCTCGGCGCCTTGCTGGCGGCCTCGGCGACCATCTTCACGCTGCTGAAATGGGCGGGCGCGGCCTATCTGATCTGGCTCGGCATCAAGCTGTGGCACGCGCCTGTGCGCAGCGGCGTGCCCGATAGCGATGCCGCGGAGAAAAGTGGGCGGCCGCTCGCCGTGTTCCTCCACGCCTATGTGGTGACGGCACTCAACCCGAAGAGCATCATCTTCTTCGTGGCCTTCCTGCCGCAATTCCTCGACCGCACCCAGCCGATTCTCGGCCAGATGGTGATCTTCGAGGCGACCTTCCTCGTGCTGGCGACGCTCAACGCCGCAGCCTATGCCATGCTCGCCTCCGCCGCGCGCAACGGAATCCGCCGACCTTCGGTCCAGCGGGCGGTCAACCGCGCCGGCGGCTCGCTGATGATCGGCGCCGGCCTGCTCGCCCTTTCCTGGCGCCGCGCCTCGGCCTGATTCGCGTTCGCTTGCGCAAGGCGTGGGAGTTGGCTAAGGAACCGCGCGCGGGAGCGGGACATCGCCTGCCCTCCGATCATGATTTCCGGGCCGGCCGCCCATGCAGACGAGAGTTTTCCGCGACAATGGCGCGCATCGTGATGAAGTTCGGCGGAACCTCCGTCGCCGACCTGGAACGCATCCACAATGTGGCGCGCCATGTGAAGCGCGAGGTCGATGCCGGCCATGAGGTCGCCGTGGTGGTGTCGGCCATGTCCGGCAAGACCAACGAGCTCGTCGGCTGGGTACAGAACATACCGAAGGTGGCGGGCGCGAAGTCGCCCTTCTACGACGCGCGCGAATATGACGCCGTCGTCGCCTCCGGCGAGCAGGTGACGTCGGGCCTTCTTGCCATCGCGCTGCAATCCATCGGCATCGATGCGCGCTCCTGGCAGGGCTGGCAGATCCCGATCAGGACCGACAGCGCCCACGGCGCGGCGCGCATCGCCGACATCGACGGCTCGACGCTGATCGAGCGCTTCGGTCAGGGACAGGTGGCGGTCGTGGCCGGCTTCCAGGGCATCGGCCCGGACGGCCGCATCGCCACGCTCGGCCGCGGCGGCTCCGACACCAGCGCGGTGGCGATCGCCGCGGCGGTGAAGGCCGACCGCTGCGACATCTATACCGACGTGGACGGCGTCTATACGACCGACCCGCGCATCGAGCCCAAGGCGCGGCGGCTGGACCGCATTTCCTTCGAGGAAATGCTGGAGATGGCCTCGCTCGGCTCCAAGGTGCTGCAGGTCCGCTCGGTCGAGCTCGCCATGGTGCACAAGGTGCGGACCTTCGTGCGTTCCTCCTTCCAGGATCCGGATGCTCCCGGCATGGGCGATTTTCTCAATCCGCCCGGAACGCTCATTTGCGACGAGGATGAAATCGTGGAACAGCAGGTTGTCACCGGCATCGCCTACGCCAAGGACGAGGCGCAGATCTCGCTGCGCCGTGTCGCGGATCGGCCCGGCGTCGCCGCCGGCATCTTCGGGCCGCTCTCCGAAGCCAATATCAATGTCGACATGATCGTGCAGAACATCTCCGAGGACGGATCGCGCACGGACATGACCTTCACCGTCCCGTCCGGCGACGTCGACAAGGCGCTGGCGGTGCTGGAGAAGAATCGCGGCACGGTCGGCTTCGACGTGGTCCAGCACGAGACCGGCATGGTGAAGGTGTCGGTCATCGGCATCGGCATGCGCAGCCATGCGGGCGTCGCGGCCACGGCCTTCAAGGCGCTCGCCGAGCGCGGCATCAATATCAGGGCGATCACGACATCGGAGATCAAGATCTCGATCCTGATCGACGGTCCCTTCGCCGAACTCGCAGTTCGGACTTTGCATTCCGTCTACGGTCTGGATAAGCAGTAGATCTGAATATGGACGAACCAGGCCGGGGGCCGCCGCACGGGGTGCGTCGCGGCCTTGTGCCCGTTGGAGCGACCTTTGATGCGAACCATGACGGCCGGCCCGCGCGTGCTGCTGAGAAGGCTTCGCGAGCTCATGGCGGAGCCGCTTGAGCCGCAGGCCAGGCTTGACCGCATCGTCAGGGAAATCGCCCAGAACATGGTGGCGGAGGTCTGCTCGCTCTATGTGCTGCGCGCCGATTCGGTGCTGGAGCTCTATGCCACCGAGGGCCTGAACCCGGGTTCCGTGCACTCCGCCCAGCTGCAGCTCGGCCAGGGCCTCGTCGGCACCATCGCGGCATCCGCCCGCGCGCTCAACCTGACCGACGCGCAGAAACATCCCGCCTTCGCCTATCTCCCGGAGACCGGCGAGGAGGTCTACCACTCCTTCCTCGGCGTGCCGGTGCTGCGCGCCGGGCGCACGCTCGGCGTGCTGGTGGTGCAGAACCGCACCATGCGGACCTATCGCGAGGACGAGGTCGAGGCGCTGGAGACCACCGCGATGGTGATCGCGGAGATGATCGCCACAGGTGATCTCGCGCGGCTCGTCCGGCCGGGGCTGGAGCTCGACCTGAGCCGCCCGGTCTCGTTCACCGGCATGGGCTTCAACGAAGGCGTCGGACTCGGCCATGTGGTGCTGCACGAGCCGCGCATCGTCGTGACCAACCTCTTCAACGAGGACAGCGAGGCCGAGCTTCAGCGGCTCGAGGCGGCGCTGGGCTCGCTCAGGCTGTCCATCGACGACATGCTGTCGCGCCGCGACGTGGCCGTGGAGGGCGAGCACCGCGCGGTGCTCGAAGCCTACCGCATGTTCGCCAACGACCGCGGCTGGGTGCGCCGGCTGGAAGAGGCGGTGCGCAACGGCCTGACGGCCGAGGCGGCGGTGGAGAAGGTGCAGAGCGACATGCGCGCGCGCATGATGCACATGACCGACCCCTATCTGCGCGAGCGGATGAGCGATTTCGACGATCTCGGCAACCGGCTGCTGCGGCAGTTGCTGGGCCGCGAGCCGGAGGCCGTGGCCGCCGCGCTGCCGAAGGATTCCATCATCGTGGCCCGCTCCATGGGTGCGGCGGAACTGCTCGACTATCCGCGCGACAAGCTGCGCGGCTTGGTGCTGGAAGAAGGCGCGGTGACCAGCCATGTGGTGATCGTGGCGCGCGCCATGGGCATTCCCGTCGCCGGCCAGATGAAGGGCGCCGTCTCCATGGCGGAGAACGGCGACGCCATCATCGTCGACGGCGACGAGGGCATCATCCATCTGCGGCCGCAGCCGGATGTGGAAGCCGCCTATGCCGAGAAGGTGCGGTTCCGGGCGCGGCGCCAGAAGCTCTATCGCGAACTGCGCGACCGGCCGGCGCAGACGAAGGATGGCGAGCATATCCACCTGCTGATGAATGCCGGCCTTTCGGTGGACCTGCCGCAACTGGCCGAATCGGGTGCCAGTGGGATCGGGCTCTTCCGCACCGAGCTCCAGTTCATGGTGGCGGCGCAGTTTCCGCGTGCGGAGGAGCAGGAGCGGCTCTACCGCCAGGTGATGCAGGCCACCGACGGCAAGCCGGTCACCTTCCGCACGCTGGATATCGGCGGCGACAAGGTGCTGCCCTATTTCCAGGGCGAGGGGCAGGAGGAAAATCCCGCACTTGGCTGGCGGGCGATCCGGCTGACGCTGGATCGCCCGGCCCTGTTGCGCACGCAGGCCCGCGCGCTTCTCAAGGCGGCGGGCGGCCGCGAATTGCGCATTCTGCTGCCGATGATCACCGAGCTCGGCGAATTGCGGCAGGCGCGCGAGATCATCGATCGCGAGGTGCGGCACCTGTCGCGCTTCGCCCACCTCTTGCCCACCTCGCTGAAGATCGGCGCGATGATCGAGGTGCCGGCGCTGCTGTGGCAGATGGACGAATTGATGAAGGTCGTGGACTTCGTCTCCATCGGCTCGAACGATCTCTTCCAGTTCATCATGGCGACGGACCGCGGCAATACGCGGCTGGCCAACCGGTTCGACGTGCTCTCCGTGCCGTTCCTGCGCGTGTTGAAGTCGATCGTCGATGCGGGCCGGCGCAACCACACGCCGGTGACGCTGTGCGGCGAGATGGGCGGCCGGCCGATCACGGCAATGGCGCTGATCGGCCTCGGCTTCCGCTCCATCTCCATGGCCCCGGCGGCGATCGGCCCGGTCAAGGCGATGCTGCTCGAATTGTGCGCCGGCGATCTTGCGGCGCGGCTGGAGGAGTGCTTGGCCGACGGCGGCGCGGAGACCGACGTGCGCGCCCTGCTCACCGCCTTCGCCGCCGAGAACAACATTCCTCTCTGACCCGGACAGTTCATTGACCAGCCTGCCTACCGAACGGATGGACCAGCTCCTGAAGCGCTTCGACATGATCGAGGCGCGCATGGCCGCGGGCGCCGATGGCGACGAATATGTGAAGCTCGCCTCCGACTATGCGGAGATCGAGGAGATCGCCGGCCGCATCAGGGCGCTGCGCCAGGCCGAACGCGAGCGCGACGATCTCGACGCGATGCTGGCCGACAAGGCGACCGACGCGGAGATGCGCGAGCTCGCCGAAATGGACCGCGAGGCCGTGGACGAGCGGATCGACGCGCTGGAAAAGGAGATCCAGATCCTGCTCCTGCCCAAGGACGCGGCCGACGAGCGCAATGCGATCCTCGAAATCCGCGCCGGGACGGGCGGCGACGAGGCCGCACTCTTCGCCGGCGACCTCTTCCGCATGTATGAGCGCTATGCCGCCGAGCGCGGCTGGAAGGTGGAGATCGTGTCGGCCAGCGAGGGCGAGGTCGGCGGCTACAAGGAAATCGTCGCGACGGTTTCCGGCAAGGGCGTGTTCAGCCAGCTCAAGTTCGAATCGGGCGTGCACCGCGTCCAGCGCGTGCCGGCTACAGAGGCCGGCGGGCGCATCCATACGTCGGCGGCCACGGTTGCCGTGCTGCCCGAGGCGCAGGAGGTCGACATCGACATCAGGCCGGAGGATATCCGCATCGACACGATGCGGGCATCCGGCGCCGGCGGCCAGCACGTCAACACCACCGATTCAGCCGTGCGCATCACGCATCTGCCCACCGGCATCATGGTCGTTTCAGCCGAGAAGTCGCAGCACCAGAACCGGGCCAAGGCGATGCAGATCCTGCGGGCGCGACTCTATGATATGGAGCGCGCCCGGGCGGCGGAGGAACGTTCCGAGGCGCGTCGTCTTCAGGTCGGTTCGGGCGACCGGTCGGAGCGCATCCGCACCTATAATTTCCCGCAGGGGCGGCTGACCGACCACCGCATCAACCTGACGCTCTACAAGCTCGACCGGGTGATGGAGGGCGATCTGGGCGAGGTCATCGACGCGCTGATCTCCGATCACCAGTCGCGGCTTCTGGCTGAGGCCGGGCAGGATTGATCCGGTGAGCGGCGCGGTCGCGATGCGGCTCGACGACTTGTCGCGGCAGGCGCGCGACCTGCTCGCGCAGGCGGGCATCGCGGCGGCCGCGACGGATGCGAGGCTTCTCGTCGCGCATGCCACGAGCACCGATCCGCATGACGTGCTCCGCCGGCCGGAGCTCATGGTGGATGCGTCGCATGTGTCGGCCGCCCTCGACGCGGTGGCGCGCCGGGCCGCGGGGGAGCCGGTTCACCGGATCATCGGCCGCAGGGATTTCTACGGCCTGCCGTTTCGCCTCTCTGCGGCGACACTGGAGCCGCGTCCGGACACGGAAATCCTCGTCGATGCGGTGCTTGCTCGTGCCGGCGGTGCGAAGCGCATCCTCGACCTCGGCACGGGCAGCGGCGCGATCGCCGTCGCGCTGCTGCATGAAATGCCGGATGCGACGGCCGTGGCCGTGGATATTTCCGGCCAGGCTCTTGAAACGGCGGCGTCCAATGCCCAGTTGAACGAGGTCGATATGCGTTTCACCGCACTGAGGTCCGACTGGTTTTCGTCCGTCAGGGACAGTTTCGACATCATTGTGTCCAATCCGCCCTATATCGAAACGGACGCGGTCGCATCGCTGGAGCGCGAAGTGCGTGAGCACGACCCGGTTGTCGCGCTCGACGGCGGGGCGGACGGACTGTCCGCCTACCGCATCATCGCCGGCCATGCCGACCCCCACCTGACGCCCGATGGAATCGTGGCGGTGGAGATCGGGGCCGGACAGGCGGAGGCAGTCGTGGAATTGTTCGAACGGAACGGATACGCTCTTGTCGAATCACGGAAGGATCTGGGTGGGCACGAGCGGGCGCTGGTTTTCGCAAGAGCGCTGCAAATGTGAGCGGGTGCAAAAAAAGCTTGGCTTCGCAGGGGAATGCAGATAATTTCCCGCTTGCCGGATGAACGAAGCACGAAGTGCCGTTTCGATCCGGTCTCCGTTAGACAGGCTGCCCTCTCTAAGCGCGACGCCGATACGCCTCGTGCGGGGCCGTCGGGCAAGCGAACTGAAACGCAACGGATTCAACCGACGCGGCCGCGCGCATGATGCAGCGCGCCGCTGAACAGGATAGCTGGCCGGTCAGCCGAGGCTGCGCCAGCGGACAATATCGGCTCACATTTTTCACATCGGCTCACGCAAAGAGATCAGGATGAGGCCACAACAGCAGAACAGGCGCATGCGCGGTCGCGGCGGCAACAACAACAACAATAATAACAACCGCAAGGGACCCAACCCGCTCACCCGCAGCTATGAGAGCAACGGGCCCGACGTAAAGATCCGCGGCTCGGCGCAGCAGATCGCCGACAAGTATACGACGCTGGCGCGCGACGCGCAGAGCGCCGGCGACCGGGTGATGGCTGAGAACTACCTCCAGCACGCCGAACATTACAACCGCATCATTGCCGCCGCGCAGGCGCAGATGCCGCAGTTCCAGCAGCCGCGCGACAATCGCGACGACGACTTCGACGACGAGGACGGCGACGACAACGTGCAGCAGGCGCCGGTTCAGGCCGTCAACGGCAACGGCCATGGCGGCCAGCCCCAGCAGGTGAACGGCCACGGCCCGCAGCCGGTGATCGAGGGCGTGCCGGCCGAGGTCGCCTATCAGCAGGACGAGATGCGCGCGCAGCGCTCCGGTAGCGAGAGCGAAGGCGAGGCCGGCGCCCAGCCCGCCGAGCAGCAGGCGGCGGCGGAGGGTGAGGAAGCCGCGCCGCGCCGCGCCCGACGCCCGCGCCGGCCGCGCAACCGTCCCGAGAATGCTGCTCAGGAGAGCGGCGAGGGGCAGGAGCCCGCAGCCGCCGAGCCGCAGGTCGCGCAGGACTGACCAACTTCAAATCAATAGAAAAGGGGCGGAGGCTGATGCTTCCGCCCCTTTTCCGTAAGTGCCGCTTTTCGGCAGATTCTGGCCGCCGCGCATCTTGAGGCGATGGCCCGCGCCACCCATATCGTGTTCCAGAGGACCGGCCGTCAGGCGGTTCGTCACCACAAGCCCTCCGGTGCCGCTCAAGGGCCGCAGGGGAACGGAGACATGATATGAACATCGAGAAATATTCGGAACGCGTGCGCGGCTTCATCCAGTCCGCACAGACCATGGCGCTGGCGCGCAACCATCAGCAGTTCACGCCCGAGCACATCCTCAAAGTTCTGGTCGACGACAATGAAGGCTTCGCCGCCTCGCTGATCGAGCGGGCGGGCGCGCGCGTCGCCGACGTGAAGCTCGGCGTCGACGCCGCCCTCAAGGCCATGCCGCAGGTGGAAGGCGGCAACGGCCAGCTCTATCTTTCGCAGCCGCTGGCCAAGGTCTTCGCGACCGCCGAGGAGATGGCGCAGAAGGCGGGCGACAGCTTCGTCACCGTGGAGCGCCTGCTCACCGCGCTGGCGGTGGAGAAGTCCGCCAAGACCTCGGAGATTCTCGCCACGGCCGGTGTCACGCCGGCTGCGCTCAACAAGGTCATCGAGGATGTCCGCAAGGGACGCACGGCCGATTCGGCCGGCGCCGAACAGGGCTATGACGCGCTGAAGAAATATGCGCGCGACCTCACCGCCGATGCGCGCGCGGGCCGGCTCGACCCGGTCATCGGCCGCGACGACGAGATCCGCCGCACCATCCAGGTCCTGTCGCGGCGCACCAAGAACAACCCGGTGCTGATCGGCGAGCCGGGCGTCGGCAAGACCGCGATCGCGGAAGGGCTGGCGTTGCGCATCGTCAATGGCGACGTGCCCGAGAGCCTGAAGGACAAGCACCTGATGGCGCTCGACATGGGCGCGCTGATCGCCGGCGCGAAATATCGCGGCGAGTTCGAGGAGCGCCTGAAGGCGGTGCTGTCGGAAGTGACGGCGGCCGAGGGCTCGATCATCCTCTTCATCGACGAGATGCACACGCTTGTCGGCGCCGGCAAGGCGGACGGCGCGATGGACGCCTCCAACCTGCTCAAGCCCGCGCTGGCGCGCGGCGAGCTGCACTGCGTCGGCGCGACCACGCTGGACGAGTACCGCAAGCATGTCGAGAAGGACGCAGCACTTGCGCGGCGCTTCCAGCCCGTCTTCGTGGACGAGCCGACCGTGGAGGACACGATCTCGATCCTGCGCGGCATCAAGGAGAAGTACGAACAGCACCACAAGGTGCGCATCGCCGACTCCGCGCTGGTTTCGGCCGCGACCCTCAGCAATCGCTACATCACCGACCGCTTCCTGCCCGACAAGGCGATCGATCTCGTGGACGAGGCGGCGGCGCGGCTGCGCATGCAGGTCGATTCCAAGCCCGAGGAGCTGGACGAGATCGACCGCCGCATCATGCAGCTCAAGATCGAGCGCGAGGCGCTGAGGGTCGAGAAGGACGAGGCCTCGAAGGACCGGCTCGGCCGGCTCGACAAGGAGCTGGCCGCGCTGGAAGAGGAATCGACAGCGCTGACCAATGCCTGGGCGGCGGAGAAGGCCAAGCTGGGCCTGGCGGCCGAGCTGAAGAAGCAGATCGACGACGCCAAGAACGAACTGGCCATCGCGCAGCGCAAGGGCGAGTTCCAGAAGGCGGGCGAGCTGGCCTATGGCCGCATTCCCGAGCTGGAGAAGAAGCTCGCCGAGGCCGAGGCGCGCGACAGTTCCGGCTCCATGGTCGAGGAGACCGTGACGCCGGACCACGTCGCGCACATCGTGTCGCGCTGGACCGGCATCCCGGTCGACAAGATGCTGGAGGGCGAGCGCGACAAGCTGCTGCGCATGGAAGACGAGATCGGCAAGCGGGTCGTCGGCCAGGGCGAGGCGGTGCAGGCCGTCTCGAAGGCGGTGCGGCGCGCGCGTGCGGGATTGCAGGATCCGAACCGGCCGATCGGCTCGTTCATGTTCCTCGGCCCCACGGGCGTCGGCAAGACCGAGCTTACCAAGGCGCTGGCCTCGTTCCTATTCGATGACGAGAGCGCGATGGTGCGCATCGACATGTCGGAGTTCATGGAGAAGCACTCCGTGGCCCGGCTGATCGGCGCGCCTCCGGGCTATGTCGGCTATGAGGAAGGCGGTGCGCTGACAGAAGCGGTGCGGCGCCGGCCTTATCAGGTCGTGCTCTTCGACGAGATCGAGAAGGCGCATCCGGACGTGTTCAACGTGCTGCTTCAGGTGCTGGACGACGGAAGGCTGACCGACGGGCAGGGCCGCACGGTGGACTTCCGCAACACGCTGATCGTCATGACGTCGAATCTCGGCGCGGAATATCTGGTGTCGCTCGGCGAGGATCAGGATGTGGACGTTGTGCGCGACGACGTGATGAACGTCGTGCGGGCCTCGTTCCGCCCGGAATTCCTCAACCGCATCGACGAGGTGATCCTCTTCCACCGGCTGCGGCGCCAGGACATGGGCCGGATCGTCGAGATCCAGCTCAAGCGGCTGGAGAAGCTGCTCACCGACCGCAAGATCAGGCTCGACCTGGACGAGGCGGCGATCAACTGGCTGGCCGACAAGGGCTACGACCCCGCCTACGGCGCGCGGCCGCTCAAGCGGGTGATGCAGAAGGAGCTGCAGGACCCGCTGGCGGAGAAGCTGCTGCTGGGCGATATCCTCGACGGTTCGACGGTGAGGATCACCGCCGGTTCAGACCGGCTGATCTTCAATCCGGTCAAGACCGTGGAGGCGGTGGACGAAGCCGCCTGATCGCTACCGGCGCCGTGAATTGTGGCCGTCCCGCGCCGCGGGGCGGCCATTTTCATGCCCGGTTCATGTTGCATGGAACAAGCTCGTCCAGCCGGCATTCCAATGCCGATGCGCCGAAACATGGGGACCTTGCGCATGATTCGAATCTCTGCCTCGCTTGCCGCCGTGCTCGCCGCGATGACGTGGAGCGATGCCGCCGACGCGCGCGCTCTCGCCGGCCCGGAGAAGCCGCGTCCGACGGCGCAGGAAGGCCTGCGCCTGGCGCAGGCGCGCGAGGTGGAAATCGTCATCGACGAGCGCGGGCGCGAGCTGATCGTCGACGTCTATACCGGCGAGGTGCTGGCCGTGCGGCCACCGCGCGGCGGACCTGCCGCGCGCCGCATGGTGCGCGAATACGAGCTCGGCCGGTCTGCGCGCGAGCCGCTCGGCGAAAGGCTGGACCGCGAGCTGGAAATCATGCTGGGCCGGCGCGAGGCACCGCGCGGCTTCGATCCCGAGGTGGAGCCGGACTACGATTCCGATCCCGGATATGACCCGAACTACGATTCCCGCGAGCCGGTCTACGGCCTGCCGCGCGAGAGCTTCCCGCCCCCGCCGGAGGATTATCGCCTGACGCGCCCCGCGCCTGATTACGAGGGCGGCGTGACCGGCGGCAACCGCTATGAAGACCCTGCCGGCCCCGCGCCGCGCAGCGTGGAACGCGCGCCGCTGGGCGCGCCTGACCCGGCCACGCCGAGACAGGACGGCGGATCGGTCGCCGCGATTCCCGATAGCGGCGGGCAGGTCATTGAGCCCACGCCGACGCTTCCCGACGGGCGCATCGCTCCGCCGGTGACGGCCGGCGCGTCGGCCGAGGTGGCCAGCATCCAGATCTTGCTCGACCGCGCCGGGCTTTCGCCGGGCGTGATCGACGGGCGCATGGGCGACAATGTCAACAAGGCGCTGTCGGCCTATCGCGAGAAGCTCGGCAATGCGTTGCGCACCTATGACAAGGAATCGATCGAGGCCGCGCTTGCCGAGAGCGGCGGCCCGGCCTTCGTCGACTATACGATCGAGCCGGTCGACGTCGCAGGCCCGTTCGTCGCCTCGGTGCCGGAAGATTATGGTGAGAAGGCCACACTCGACCGGCTGGGCTTCACCTCGGTCACGGAGATGCTGGCCGAACGCTTCCACATGGACGAGAACTATCTGAAGGCGCTCAATCCGGGGATCGATTTCAACCGGCCGGGCACGATCATCAAGGTCGCCAATGTCGGCCAGCCGCTGGCGGACAAGGTCGCGCGCATCGTCGCCGACAAGGCGCGCAAGCAGGTTCGCGCCTATGATGCGTCGGGCCGCCTCGTCGCGGCCTATCCGGCGACCATCGGTTCGGGGGATACGCCCTCGCCAAGCGGAACGGTGACGGTGGAGCGGATCGCCTTCGACCCGGAATACACCTACAACCCCAACATCAATTTCAAGCAGGGCGACAACCACAAAGTGCTGACGATCCCGCCGGGGCCGAACGGGCCGGTCGGCTCGATCTGGATCGCCCTGTCCAAGCCGACCTACGGCATCCACGGCACGCCGGAGCCCTCCAAGATCGGCAAGACCTACAGCCATGGCTGCGTGCGGCTGACCAACTGGGATGCCGCCGAACTGGCGAAGATGGTCTCGAAGGGCGTGACAGTGGAGTTCGCGGAGTAGGCGTGGCCGGCAGGCCAGCCTTTAGCGCACCGTGCCGGCGCTGGCGAGTTTCAGGCCGCGCTCGTCGTTTTCGCGCAGCAGCTCGTCGATCCGCTTGGTCTCTTCGTTGAAGGCTTCGAGTTCCTTGCCCGACAGCGCGCGACTGACGGGAAGCCGCACGCGCATCGGATCGACCTTCGATCCGTTGACCAGCAATTCGTAGTGCAGGTGCGCGCCGGTCGCGAGACCGGTGGAACCGACATAGCCGATGATCTGGCCCTGGCGGACACGCGCGCCCTTCACGACACCCTTCGCGATCGCGCTCTGGTGGCTGTAGGATGTCGCGTAGCCGTTCGAGTGGCGGATGATCGTCTGCTGGCCATAGCCGGTGGCCCAACCGGCCGATTCGACGATGCCGTTGCCGGCGGCGATGATCGGCGTGCCGCGCGGAGCGGTCCAGTCGACGCCCGTATGCATGCGCGAATAGCCGAGGATCGGGTGACGCCGCATGCCGAAGCCGTTGTTGAAGCGGCCGTTGGGGACAGGGTTGCGCAACAGGAACTGGCGCGAACTGCGGCCCTCGGCGTCGAAATAGTCGACCGTGCCGTCTTCCATCTGGAAGCGATAGAAGGTGCGGGTCGCATTGCCGAACGAGGCATTGACATAAAGCAGCTCGGAATCGTCCGAGGCGCTCATGTCCTCGTTCGGATGCGAGAAGAAGACCTCGATCCGGTCGTTCGGGTGCAGCTTCGACTGATAGTCCACGTCGGAAGCGAGAAGCCGCACCAGCTGGCCGGTCATCTTGCGGGTCAGCCCGTAGGAGTAGGCGGCGCGGTAGATGCCGTCATAGATGGAGGGCAGCTCGCCGCGCACATGCACGGCCGGGGTTGCGTCGAAGGCGGTCAGAACCTGCGGATTGGGCTCGGGCGTGTCGCCCGGAACATACTGGCCGCGATCGTTGACCGCGATGGTCAGCATGTGTTGCGAGCCGCGATAGATGCTGGCGCGAATGATGCGATTGTACTCGCCGCGGATTTCGATGCCGACGCGCAGAACGCTTCCGGCGCGCAGCTTCGATTCGCCGAGAAGCCGCGTCAGGGCCTCGCTCATCCCGCCCGCATCGGCCGCGCTGTATCCGGCCTCGGAGAAGGCGGTCTCGATTTCCTGGTCTTCGCGGACCGGAATGATGTCCTCGGCGAATTCACGCGCCGCCTCTTCCGCCCGGCGCCGCGGCGCGACCGAGACATTCTCCTGCACGATCTTCACGCCGTAGGACGCATTGAGCGTCTGGTCGATGAGCGACGACTGGCCGAAGCGCGCCGGGTCCACATAATGCAGGGCCGCGACCTGCACGGCGCCGTCGGTGAGAACCGCGCCGGTGGTGCGCACCACCTGCTCCACCTCGTCGGCGGAGAGTTCGGCGGTCTCGTCGAACTGCGCGGTCTCGAACGGGAAGTCGAGCGTGCGCAGGCTGACCTCGCTCTCCACTTTCGCGCCGTAGATCTGGCCGGTGGTGGCGGTCTGCTCACCGCCGCTCTCGTCGGCGAAGACGCGCAACGGGTCGAAATCGGGATAGCTGCGCGTCGTGGTGTGGCCGGCGGCGAGCGCCATCTTGACCTGCACGAAGGGCAATGTGCGGATGACGTCGCGATCGCCTTCCCGCATCACCGTCGACACGTCCATGCGCCGCCGGTCGGTCGCGCGCGCCACCATGCGCGGAGAGATGACGCGGGCGGACTTGGCCGAATCGCCGGCATCCGGATTGGCGGCGGTGAGGGGCACCGATGGCTGGGGCGGCGTCGCGAGCTGCTCGCGCCCGTCCAGCGCGGCGAAGAGGGCGACGCCCATGAGGACGCTCGAGGTGATGCCGGTCAGGAACGTGCCGGAAAGCCACCGCGCGGAGATTTCGCGACGGTCCGGCGGCCCGCCCCGGCCGTCGCCTACGAGCGGCGGCTCATTGCCGAGCGCTTCTATGGTCCGCGATGTGTCCTGCATCCCCTCGGGCGAGCCAGTGTCCTGTCGTCGGAACGTCTTCTAAGCGCGACGACCTTTGCCTGTCGCAACCGCCCAAGTCAACGAAGCGGATCGCGACCCGGCAGGCGCCGCAGGGTCTCGTCGGGGCTATGGCCGAATTCCGGCTGCAATATGTCCCGCCCGCGCATGTGCACATGGAAAGAAGGGCAGGGCGGCCGAGCGCCGGGCGCGGGGGCGGATTTTCCAGGCAGGAATCGCACGGACCGCCTGCCGCAGGCGCTCGAGGAGGGGGCTTTCCTAAGCCGGCACAGGCGGAAAACCGCCGTTTTGCTGACGTTGCGGGATCGCGATCACCCGAAATGCGGGGAAGAATCCGGATCTTCCCTCATGTTGGTCCCCGCCGTCGCAAAAAATTCAAAAAACTTCGAAATCCTTGTTGACACTTTGGAGGGCCCCCGACTATATACGCCTCACCAACGACGGCGGCCACGCTGCTGGCGACAAAGAAGTTCGCTTCTGAGTTTCGCGAAAGTTGGACGAAATCAAAGAGAGCCGCGTAAGCGACACTCGACGGGCCCGAAGCCGAAAGCGGACAGGCCAATGACATCGTGTTTGCGATGTCCGTTCTTTGACAACTGAATATTGAAGAAAGAGAAACGTGGGCGGCAGAGTGCTCGCGGAACCCGAAAGCCGAAAGGCGATCGGTTCCATACAGAGACTTTGGCGGTTCACGTTTTGAGAGAATAATATCTACCAGGACACGCAAGTGTTCAGGTGTGAATGTTCTCGTCAATTCAAGCGTGACCATAAAGCCAATTCAAAATCTCTAAACTTGAGAGTTTGATCCTGGCTCAGAACGAACGCTGGCGGCAGGCTTAACACATGCAAGTCGAGCGCCCCGCAAGGGGAGCGGCAGACGGGTGAGTAACGCGTGGGAATCTACCCATCACTACGGAACAACTCCGGGAAACTGGAGCTAATACCGTATACGTCCTTCGGGAGAAAGATTTATCGGTGATGGATGAGCCCGCGTTGGATTAGCTAGTTGGTGGGGTAATGGCCTACCAAGGCGACGATCCATAGCTGGTCTGAGAGGATGATCAGCCACACTGGGACTGAGACACGGCCCAGACTCCTACGGGAGGCAGCAGTGGGGAATATTGGACAATGGGCG